>CEAB01010256.1_pt1 | contig 14201 bp, 13 predicted proteins | sample 557651 | NCBI WGS metagenome assembly CEAB01 (sample SAMEA3182046, study PRJEB8094) | gut metagenome | biome: human; feature: gut; material: Stool; isolation source: human stools | place: Canada | collected 2011-11-15
ATCCGCGTTGTATCCCTCCGAGAACAGCTCTTTCAGACTGTCCGACGGCTCGCAGGAAACATACTCAATGGCGACACCCTCACGGATGTCGGCGGTGTAGTTCGGATGGCACTGCGTGGGATCAATGTCCAGATACCCGACGAACTTGTAGTAGATGACAAGTCGTTGGGTTTTGTTTTTGCCCGTCCCCTGCGTTTCGTACACATCGATGTGGTCAATCAGCTCGTCCATCTCTGATATCATGATTCTTCAATAGGATTTATTCACCGTGCAGACGCGCGAATGGTGAGCAACAGAAAATCTATCCGCGCTATAAAGCGTGCGCTTAAAGAGCTTGAGGCGCAGGACAACGGACAGGAAAAAATTAATTTATGAGTCGAAAAAAGAGTGGCGCGGGCATAGTTGGCTGGCTGTCTGCACGAGCTGACTGCAAGGAAGGACGGTTTATACAGGTTGGGAACTCGTTGCTTTTGAGCCAACAGTATCACGACCTTACGGCAGGCGCGAAGAACGTTTATCAGTGCATGGCGATGGAGAGCGGAGGCAAGCGGGAGTTTGTGTTCCCGCTCTCCACCGCAAAGAAATACGGTATTGCCAAAAACTCGCTTTGGCGAAATATAGTCGAGCTGCAAAATGCCGGATTTATCAATATTCAAAGCGGCGCGAGCATAAGACAGCCCAATTTATACAGCTTTTCGTTTGAGTGGAAGAGTGCCGAAGCAGCAAGATAACAATTAACGAACGTATAGCGGCACTGAACCGACATTTTTGGGCGAGGGGTTACTACGCAGACACTGTAGGGCGAAACAAAAAGCAGATACAAGAATACATAAGGAATCAATTGCAAGAAGATCAAATAGCGGATCAGATAAGTATAAAAGAGTTTGTAGACCCGTTTACGGGTAGCGTGAACAAGAAAGCATAAAAACAGCCCCTTTAAGGGGCTGCTCGAAAAAGCAATGCGGTCGGCAAACTTTTCAGAGCCCCTTTGGGGCTGCCGGTATCATGCCCTTATAGGGCTTATTCAAACCTCCGGCTTAGCCGGAGGTTTTGATTTCATATCATATAAGCGCCGCGGGCATTACTCCGTTGAGGTCACCGCTTTGCTTTTACAAGGCGGAGCTTTTCCTTTATGAGCGCGTAGAACTCGGCATCGTCGAGAAACACTCCTGCGTCTGCGCCGTTGGAGATGAGCTCGCTGCCGATGGCGTCGGCAAGCGCTTCGTCCTCACTCCTCATCTCCTCAAAGCACACGCACACGAGCACGGGAAGGTCTATCTCCATGGAAATTCGCTGCACCTTTCCGTTCAGATAGTCCTCGGTGAACGCGATTATCTTTTCGCAAATGGGTCTTTCCATGCCCGGCCTCCTTACAAAAGCCGCTGTATCTCGTCCGCCGCCAACGACACCGCGCCGAGCTCATACGCGCCGAGCTCGCCGAGGTCCGCCACCTCTGCAAGCTTGGCGGAGTCCGGACACCGTATCGCATTCGGCAGCCGAAACGCCCGACACAAATTGCCTATCGCCCCGCTCACAGCCTCGCGCTCCGAGCCGCCGCAGCGGTTTATCACCGCCGCTATGACCGGCACCGATGACATGAGCGACATGACGCCGCTGCGCAGGGCCGCGGTAACGGACAAAACGTTCTCGCGCGCGACAAGGACGGTCGCGTCCACGGGAAGCGCCTGATAGACCGTGAGCGCAATATCGCCTATCTCGGCAGGGAGATCGACAAGCAGCACGTCAACGTTGTCCCAGCACATTTCGCTCCAAAACATCAGCACGGCGTCGCTTGCCGTATTTGCCCGCCATGCCGTCGGGTTCGGCTTATCGCCCAGAGCGAGCTCCACCGAGGCAAGCTGCACGGCGTCCTTCACGACAGGAAAAAAGCACTCGTCGCTGTCGCGGCAAAACTCCCGCGCCCCCATATAGTGCGCAACGGACGCTCCTGTTACATCCGCGTCGAGGATACCCGCACGCAGACCGCGCCGCGCAAGCTCGGAGGCTATGAGGCAGCTCATTACCGAGCGTCCCGCTCCGCCCTTTCCTCCAGCGACGGCGACGACCTTTTTGACCGAGGCGCCTCTGCACAGCGGCGCTCTTTCGTTTTCCGCAGCAGGCTCCGCGCTCCCGCAGGAGGCAGAGCACGCAGAGCATTCATGCTTACATTCCATATCAGCACCTCATTGCCATATCAGCACCTCATTGCCGAATTCCGCTGCCCCCGGCGCAGCGGCGCTCACGACGGCACCGCTGCGCAGAGGTATGCTTAGGTGTTTACCGCGTAAGGGGCAGGCCGTTTGTCTTGCAGATGCGCCCCTGCATCTCGCCTATCTTGTCGATTATCTCATCGACCTTCTCAGGATCCTTCTCGATGCCGGTCGCGGCCTTTATCATATTCTTCATGTGGTTAAAGTCGGCAAAGGACCGCGCCATGACGGTGGACGCCTCCTGGTTGCCGCCTCCGTCGAGCGCCATCGCCGTCCAGTTCGAGCTGCGCGCCATATGCTCGATAAATCGGGTGGCACGCAGGCGGTCAAAGGCGTCGTACTTCGGATCGCCGGGGTTAAACGCCTCCTGACAGAGCTTGCCGATGACGGGATCGCGCATATCTATCTCCGACGGCGCGGTCTCGCCGAAGCCGCCGATTATATCGCGGGCATAGCGCACCGCCTCAAACGGTATGCGCGTGCAGGTATATTTGCAGGTGTGGCTCAGCAGCGGGTTGGGCACCCACGTGCCGGAAGGATGCTTGAAGCCCTCCGTGCCGGAGGCTATTGACAGACCGTAAACGGTCTCAGCCGTCATCGCCATCTCCGAGAGCTTCGTGCGGATATGCGCCGCCTTCTCGACGCCTATCATCTCCGCGCACAGTGACGCCGCGCCCGTGAGCGCGGTAAGTCCGCCGGCCTTGCAGCCGCCCGCGGTCAGGCGGTGAACGGCGGTAAAGTAATTGAGCAGATTGGAGACGTACTCGGTCTCGCCGCACAGGAACACTCTCTCGTTGGGAACGAAAACATGGTCAAAGAACACCATCGCCTGATGATCCGCGTACAGCTTGCCGAGGTCGATGCCCTCAATATCGCCGGCGACCTCGAAGAATCTCTTGTCCTGCGGAGTTCTGCCGAGAACGTAGGTTATGCCCGGAGCGTCGGCGGGTATGGCGCAGGAGAGCGCAAAGTCCTTATCCTCGGGCTTCATGCTCGTCGTCGGGACGATTATGACCTCATGCGCAAAGAGTATGCCCGTCTGGTTGCACTTAAAGCCGCTGACGTAAATGCCCTCGTCGGTTATTTCGTCAATGTGGCAGTACATATTCCTGTCGCTCTGCTGGCTCGGGCTCTTGGTGCGGTAGCCCTTGACGTCGGTGACCGTGACGGTGCAGCTCAGGTCGTTTTTCTGCACATAGTCAAGGAACTTCATGAAGCGGTCGTAATACGGCTTGCCGAGATCGTTCTGAATGTCCCACGTTGCAGGTCCGAGACCGGCGAAGGCCTCCGAGCCCGTACAGCGGTGGGTGCAGCAGCCTATGACCTCGGCCAAGGCACGGGCTGCGCGGCTTTTCTGGTTTGCGTCCTCCGGACTTCTCAGAGGGGCGTTATAAATGCTGACGGGCTCGCCGTTGAGATGCGAGGTCGTTGTTATCAGCGGCGCCCACTTGGGGTTATTTTGCAGATCATAGATCTTGGAGATCGCGTTGAAGCTTGCCGCAAGCGGCGGGAACGTCGTCAGATCTTCGATCTTTTCGCCGAGGAAGTAAACGTTCATCGGCTTTCTTGCGCGAATACTGGCCTGGTACTGCTCTTTTGTCATTAATGCCATGTCATGTTCTCCTTTCATAATATGTGACGGTCATCTTATTACTTCTGCTTTCGTTGTCGGTTCGTCGTTGCCTACACTACTTCTTAATACCGCGGAAGTTAAAACAGTCTTGCCAGCATCGGGGCGATGCGCCCGAAAAGCATGCTTCAACAAAGCATACTGTTCCTTTGATAATTATATAACCAAGATAAGCGCTTGGGAATTATGGTTTCTATATAGGGCCATCGCTTTTTAGTGTGGTATGTCTTGACAATTTTCGTCGGATGTAATATGAATATAGTGAGATATTATAAATAATTACAGAAGGAGGAGCAGGAAATGGATATGAGAAGGCTGGAGTTTTTCTGCACCGTCGCCGACGAGGGCAGCCTCTCCAAGGCAGCGGAAAAGCTCGGCTATGCGCAGTCGAATCTGTCAACGGTCATCCGCAAGCTCGAGGAAGAGATGGACGCGCAGCTTTTTTGCCGCAGCAATCAGGGCGTCACGCTGACCGCGAAGGGCGAGCTGCTGTATGAATATGCCGTCAAAATGCTGCATATGTCGGGCGAGATGACCAAGGCGATGGAAAACCACGCCTCGGGCTGCTGTATAAACATCGGAACGCTTGAGTCCATCGCGGTCTCCATCCTCCCCGAAATACTCACAGGCTACAGCGACAAGCACCCCAAGGTCTCGGTTCAGATTGAAAACGGTCCCACCTTCGGTCCCAACGGGCTGGTGGAAAGGGTGCTGGGTCACAGCTGCGACCTCGCCTTCGTATCGGGAGACGTCGAGCATCCGGATATCCGCAAATGGGTCATCGGCGAGGACCACGTCGTCATCGTCACGAATAAGGACTGCGGCGAGACCGTCGATTTCAAAAAGCTCCTGCAAAATCAGATTCTGTCGTTTCCGACCGGCTGCGTGTGCCGCATTCTGTACGACCGCTTTGCCGAGCACATCGGAGTGAAGTCCAAGCAGGTGCTCGAATCGTCGAGCCTCAGCACGATTTTTTCAAACGTCGTTGCGGGAATGGGCGTCGCCTGCTTCCCGAAAAGCTGCATCAGCTTTTACAAAACGCGTTTCCCCGTCTATTCCTACGAGCTGCCCGAGCCGTACACCCGCATGGAGTGGTCGCTCATATGCCGCAAGGACACATATCTGACAAAGCCCATGAAGGAGCTCATCCGCGAGGCGCAGCGCGGCAAGCCATATATCGACGGCGTCGCGGCAAAATAAAATAAACGCAAAAACCGCGGGCTCCGCTGTGGCGTCATTTAAGTCCACAACGGTGTACCCGCGGTCTGCTATTGATTTTTTGTCTGCCTCGCTTATGCGAACGATTTCATAAAACCCGGTATCTCATCGTCCGTCCGGCGGTCCTCCTTGAAGGACCGCAACAAGGCTCACCCCGTCAAAGAGGACCGAGAGCAGTCGCTCTCGGCCCTCAAATCAATTAATTATAAATCCGTAATCCCAAAACGAATTCTTTTCACCATATTCGTCAGGAGATGATCATGGCAAGGCTGTTTGTGCACACCATTCCGAAGGCCAGCATGGCAGTTCCGAGGAACACACCGACATAAACGCTGTTCGTCTTTTTGCGCAGATAAGATGCCAATGCGGATGCGATGGCGAACTGCGGCAGCAGGTTGGTGAGCAGGTCTAAGTAGAAGTGCGCAAAGTGGCCGGTATAGAAAGGCCGATTGGTTCGGAGCGTTATCTCATGGAAGGCCAGCAAAAGGATCATGCCCGCAAGGCAGATCAAAGTGCCCAGAACGATGCTCTTCACCTTGCCCTTGCGATCATCCCCGAAGTCCAAAACACTGCCGCAGAGCTGGAACAGCGCGAAGTAGGGCAGAATCGCCAGGAAGTACCAAGGCATGGTCTGAGAACGCGCCGCGTTGAAGGGACGCAGGCTGTTGGTCCAGACATGGATGTCCGTGTTGGCGTGGCGGAAAATCATGAGGAGCACCCCATAAGCAAAAAGGAACAGCGCCAAAGCCAGAATGGCGGATTTCAGGATATGGCCGAAGCGGAACCCCTCTCCGTCCGAGGTGGCAAAACCGTAGGACTTCGCGGTAGCGCCAAGCTTTTTGCCCACGGCAAAGTGATAGACCAGCAGATATACAAGCAGCGCACAAGCCGAGAACAGCATCCATACCACATATCCGTTGGGGGTAGTGCCCAGTTGGAATAGGGCATTGGAGGCCATTGTGTTGCCCACTGCCGTCCCCGGGAAAAAGAGTGCAACGGGAATCAGCGTGAGAATGACGGCCGCGATCCAAAAGCCCTTGGTGCCGGCCTTCAGTCCGCCGGAGTGTTCGGGAGCCTTGAGCTTCAGGCTCTCAAAAAGGCGAGAGTCTACCAGCAGACCGCCCAGTGCAAAGAGAGCGCCCACAAGGCCGATAATCATCAAAATATGGGCAACGACCTTCCAGCCATAGACCAGGTCATCGCCGGGCAGAGGATTCGGTGCACCCATGGCGGTGGAAACCGATTCCGTCAGAGCCTTCAGGAACTGACCGGAAATCATATCATCCTGATGAGTTTGGTTCAGGGGAATGAAGATGCGTCCGGTACGGTTTTCCCACGAGCCATAAAGCTGGTTGGGAACGATCTGCTCCGTTCCGAATATGCCGCAGAGGAAAGGATCGGTATACATTTCATCGAATGTGCTGAGTCGGGCCAGAAGACCTTCGTCGTGCGTGGCGGATATCTGGACGAAATTGAAATCATACTCAGCGGGGGCATCGTTGAAGCGAACATCCGACACGACCATGCTCACCGGGCGCACTAACGAAAGGCGGTAGCTGTAGAGGGAGCCCATCGAGTGACCGCCGACGCCTATGTTGTCAGAGTCAACGAAATCCAAGGACTCCACAAAATCATATACGGTGTCCAGTTCCATCGCGCCGTCGGGATTGGTCCAATACTGAGAGCTCGGGTCTGCCTCGGTATCGCCGCATCCGGAATAGTCTACCAGGGCCACCACAAAGCCGCGGCGAGCCAGTTCCGTTGCCCACGGGCTTCCGATGTCAGACGGACAGTCACCGCCGGGCACAACGATAAATGCCGGAGCCGGTGCCTCAGTCGTCGCCGCATTCGGAATAAACAAATTGGCCGTAACCGTGTAGCCGTTGTCGTTTACAAGGTATAGTCTTTGGGTGTGCATTTTTCCGAAGTCATTGTCGACCGCCACCGAAAGAATGCCGCCAAGCAGAATAATCACCAGCGCGATCGCCAGAATGATGCTTCTTCGTTTCATCTCTTGCTCCTCCTAAATAAATTATTGCAGCACTAAAAATATTCTGTAGAATATATTTGCTACACATATAATACATCGGCAGCTGCACGGCCGTCAAGTATTTTTACTGCACAAAATATGGATAGCTGTTTTGTGGAACTTGACAAACAACGAAATAATGGCATAATAAGCATAGGTTCGGACACAGTTTATTTAGGCCGAGAAAAGGAAGATGCTAATGGAAACCGGATGGATGGGCCGTTATCGGCCGCTGGTGGCAGAGCTCGTTCGCCACTCGAATATTACACAAAGATTGTCTGCAACACGTTTTCCCGTGGCAGATGATATCTGCCTTAACTCTCAGGAGTGGCAGGTGTTTGAATATATTCTGGAGCACTCGGATGACGATGCTTATATGAATATGAACATGATATCCGAGCGGCTGGGCATTGCTCAAAGCACCTTCTCAAAAATCGTTAAGGCGCTGTGTGCGTATGGGCTGGTGAACAAGTATCAGACCACACGCAACCGAAAGAACATTCTGCTGAGACCCTCGGAGAAGGGGCTGGAAGTATACCGAAATAACTCCGCCAGCTTGAATTGGAACACTTTCGAGGCATTTTTCGACGAGCTGGAGTCTTTCAGCGACGAACAAATATCTGCCTTGGCCAGCGCGCTCCGGCAGTTAAACAGCCGGCTCACCAGGTCCAGAGAGCCGGAGGCAGAGCTGGAGCTGAAGCTCTGACCGAGTCAGGCAAAACAGAAACGGAGCTTATGTCCGGATATGACTCGTGACAAGATCCGTTCCTGCATTTTAAAGGGAGATGTGCCGTGAACAGAAGAAAATACACTCTGCTGCAAGCACTCTACTGGTGCAGTGCAGCCTCCCTGTTCTGCTTTGCCGTCAGTTTTATGCGGGCGCTGGGCTTTTCCAACGCGCAGGTCGGACTGGTCGCGGCGCTCGGAAATCTGCTGGGCTTTTCGGGCTCTATCCTGCTCGGTGCAGAAATAGACCGCGGACGCTTGCGTCTGTTTTCAGCAGCGTCGGCAGCACTCGGCTTACTGATTGCCGCAGCCTGTTCCCTTGTGCTTCACTCCGGCAGGGATCTGTTTACGGGGTTCTTCCTGATCATTTGTTTTGCGTGCAGCCTGTCGTTAAACCCGTTATATATTAAGATTGCCGGGCTGATACAAAAGGCTGATCCCGACCTTAGCTTCGGTCTTTCCAGAGGCGTCGGCTCTTTGGCTTTCGCACTGACGGCATTGGCGATGGGTGCGCTGGTGCAGATGCTCTCAACGTCAATTATCCCTATTGCCATTGTCTGCACTGCGGTAATACAGCTGCCCGTTCTCCTGTCCCTGCATCGGGTCTGCGCCCATGTTGACTTGGGCGAAAAAAAGGAAGAGGGCAAGGCTTCCCTGCTCTCCTTCATGCGCGCCATGCCGCGCTTTTGTCTTTTGCTGTTAGGTATTGCGGTCATTTTTGCGGCAAATAACACGGTAAACAATTTCTTGATCAACGTGGTGCAAAATCTGCGAGGTAATTATGCAGATCTCGGACGACTCAGCTTCTTCTCGGCCGTCATTGAGTTTCCCGCCATGCTGGCTTACAGTCGGGTAAGCACAAAAATGCACAAGCGCTGTTTAAGGCTGAGCCTGCTGTTCTTTCCGATCAAGCTATTGGCTATCAGCTTGGCAGGCAGTGTGCCCGCGCTGTTTGCGGCATACCTTTTCCACGGTCTTTCGTTTGGCCTGTATACCCCTGCGATAGTGGACTATGTCGAACGCACCGTGCCGGCTGCGGATTCGGCTAAAGGGCAAACCATGACTGCCGCGGCGGCTTCTTTGGGCACCATAGCGGCAACCCTTGCCGGCGGCATAATGCTGGATCGGCTTTCCGTGCAGAGCGTGCTGCTCATTTTGACTTTGACCGCCGCTTTCGGAGCCGTCTTGGGGCTGTTAGCCACCCGAAACCGAGAGCAAAACTAACGGTGCCAAAGCTGCGCGCCTTGCCTTCGTCTCGGGAGACGTTGAGCATCCGGATATCCGCCGCGAGGCGCAGCGCGGCAAGCCATATATCGACGGCGTCACGGCGAAATAAAATAAACGTAAAAACCGGAGTGCAGACAAGATTCTGCACTCCGGTTTTTTATTATATCACCTCAAAAGCAGCAGCCCGCCGAGGAGCATTTTCAGTCCCATCGCCGTTACGAGCACCGCGCCGAGCTTGCGCAGATACTTCGTCCACGCCCGCGGCATCAGTGCTCCGAGCATTGCGAATGCCAGCAGCAGCGGCACCGTTCCGAGAGCAAACGCCAGCATCACCGCAGCGCCCGAGCATGCGCTCCCGCTCGACATGGCGCACAGCCACGCGGCATACATCGCGCCGCAGGGCATGAGCCCCGTCAGGAGCCCGACGATGAGCGGCGCCTGTCTGCGCAGCTTTTCGGGCAGATGGCAGGCAGCCGCGGTCTCGTCGGGGAAAGACGGCAGTGCCGGCAGCAGTCCCCACATATTCAGTCCGAGCAGCGCCACGGCAAGGCCGAGCATGGTAAACAGCATCGACTTCATGCTGAGCGTATAGGTCAAAACGGTTCCGAGCGCACCGAAAGCAGCGCCCAGCGCCGTGTAGGAGAGCATACGCCCCGCGTTATATGCCAAGTCCGCGCCCAGTCTCGCCCGCGTGTCCGCACGGTCACAGACCGAGAGCAATATCCCGCCGCACATACCGAGGCAGTGCGGGCTCGTGCTCAACCCGACGAAAAGCATAGCCGCAAACGAAGCGCCGCTTATCTCCGGCGACGCCCCGCCCCAAAGCCGCAGCAGCCACACGAGCAGCAGCGTCAGCACCGCACAGCCGAGGTCAAGCAGTCTCTCACCGAGGCTGCGCTCGCCCGTGTCGTAGCCGAGCGCCTTTATGCGCCTGTCAAGCTCCTGCGGCGTGACGATGTCGGGATCATAGCTTACGCTCGCCAAGGCCTTGCGATAGCTGACCTTTGCCTTTATAACGCCGTTTGTGCGCAAAAGCTCGCCCGTGACCTCGTCCGTGCAGGTTCGGCATATCATGCCGCGTATTTTGATATCAAGGTTTTCCGTTTTCATGGTCGGCCTCCGTCTTATTCAGGCGCAGCGAGTGCAGCAGGATCCCGTTTGAGGAGAGCGTCATGGCAGCGGCGGCGATGGAGGGATTAACGATGCCGCAGGCGGCGACGGGGATGCATATGAGATTATACGCCAGCGCCCACGCCAAATTCTGCCGCACCGTTTTCCGCGCGGCACGAGCCAGACGCAGAGTCTGCGGCACTCGGCCTATCCGTCCGCCCGGCAGCACCACGTCCGCGCACTCGATGGCAACATCCGTACCCGTTCCCATCGCAACGGCAAGCTCCGCCAGCGCCATTGCGGGCGCGTCGTTTATCCCGTCGCCCACCATGGCAACGCGCCGCCCCGCGCTCTTGAGCTTTTCTATCTGCCGAGCCTTTTCCTCGGGCTTTACCTCGTACATTATCCTGTCTATACCGCATTCGCCCGCGATGCGCCGCGCAGTTTCCTCCTTGTCGCCGGAGATCATCCAAACCTCCAGCCCCAGCTCCCTGCACGCGCGCACCGCGCTTTTCGCGTCCTCGCGCAGCGGATCGCGCACGCCGGGCTCCACGCGCCCCTGAGTGAGGGTGCCGGTCTTGTCAAACACGACCGTATCCACGCCCCACGCCTTTTCGATCGCCGAGGCGCCCTTGAACAAAATGCCCAGCTCCGCGCCGCATCCGGACGCGGTCATGAGCGCCGCGGGAGTAGCAAGCCCGAGCGCACAGGGACAGGCGATCACGAGCACGCCGCACACGGTCGAGACCGCCTTGCCCCAGTCATGGGGCGCGAACACGAAAAACCACAGCACGAACACCAACGCCGCCAGGCCGATGACGGACGGAACGAACACGAAAGCTATTTTATCGGCGAAGCGCTGCACCGGAGCCTTCTCGCTCTGTGCGCGGCGCACGAAATCGGCCATCTGCCGAAGGGTCGAGCTTTCACCTACGGCGGTTGCGGTATATACCGCCCTGCCCTCGCGGTTGAGTGTTCCGCCCGTCACGCGGTCTCCCGCGCACTTTGAAACGGGCTCGCTCTCGCCGGTCAGAAGCGATTCGTCCACAAGACAGCCGCCCTCAATTATCACGCCGTCGGCGGGTACGCGCTCGCCCGGGCGCAGCACGACGGTGTCGCCGGAAACGATCTCCTGAGCGTCTATCTCCCGCTCCGTACCGTCGCGCAGGACAATCGCCGTCTTGGGCTGCAAGCGCATTAAGCTGCGCACCGCCTCACCGCTCTGATAGATCGCGACCGATTCGAGATAGCGCCCGAACAGCAAAAGCGAAATGAGAACGCCGTCGCACAGATAATAGAGCTTTATATCCTCCGTCTCGGTGAACACGACGACCGTACTGTAAGCATAAATCGCCGTCGTGGACAGCGCCACGAGCAGATCCATGCCCATCGTCAGGCTTCTCAGCCCCCGCAGGGCATTGCGCACGAAATACAGCCCCGGGTAAAGCTGCAGCGCCGTAGCAAACACGAGCTGCACCATCGGCGGCAGGTTCCAAAGCAGCGGCATACTCAGCGCGGTCGAGGCAATGAGCAGTCGAAGCAGTCTGAAGCGCTGCTTGAGCTCCTGCGCCTCGTCTCCGAACACCTCGCAGCCGCAGCCGAGCACAGCGCTCTGCTTATCCACGCTTAGCTTCCTTTTTAAGGCGTGCCCAGTGCTTAAAACCGATGACCGCGCAGGGGATGCAGCACGGCAGCATATGCAGCAGCAGCGCCCAGCTTATCCAGTCAACGCCCTGATAGAAATTGCCCTGATAGGTAACGCCCTTCATCAGCTCGAAATACGAGAAGTTCCAAACGCCCCACAGCCCCGTTGCCGAGCCGAAGAGGTGAAGCGCGAGGAACGAGCCGGGGGTGAATATGCCGCCGATAGCTCCCACGAGCGTTGCGGACATACGGCGCGACTTTGCGAGGAAAATGGTGACCACGGGGAAGATATACACGGTCAGGTTCAGCGCCCAGATCGCGATGGGAATGTGATAGCCCCAGTTGAGGGCTTGGCGAATGTGGTCTCCGTCGTGCACCAGCACGGCAATGACCATGACTATACCGCACACGAACATGGTGTGCGCGGTCTTTTCGTCCAGCTTTTTGTCGAGCATTGCGGCAGTCTGTTTGTCGGACATGATATTGCCTCCTTTTTATATTTACCTCTTGGTTTTGCTGACCACTTGGTAAATATAAAATATCACCGCTGTTTTTAAATGTCAATAAGGTGATGAGATTTTTTTAACGGCATCCCGCGCGTAAACAAAGCCGCACGGGGAGAAATCATTGACGGCCGCCTTTCGCGTTGATATAATCAAATTACAATTTTTCACTAAAGGGAGAAGCCGCAATGACCGTCAAAACCATGTCCCTGCAAAAGCAGCTTTTTGCCGCGATCGCATCATTGATCGTCGGAAGCGTGTTCGTATTCGGAATGCGCTATTGGAACGCGCAGGTCGAAAGAGACGACTGCGAGGTCGTCACGACGCAGCTTGAGTCAATCGAAAAAGTCCGCGGCCCGCGCTACTCGCATATACGATATGTAAAAATCAAGTGCACAAACGGCAGCTCATACAATATCGAGGATTCCTGCATGAGTAGCTCGCTGCTGTCTGCGCTCGAGAGTCTTCCCGAAGGCACACAGCTCACGCTCACCCTGCACCCCAACAGTGAGGGAACCGTGCTTGAGCTGAGCGCCGACGGCATACTTCTGCTGGACTTTGACACGGCCGTTTCCAAGCTCGGCAAAAATGCGACGGCGTTCTCTTACATCGGTCTGTTCATGTACCTATGCTCAGCGGTGCTGCTCGTTGACATAGTTCAGCGTAAGCGAAAGCAGCGCGAAGAGGACTGAAAGCACACTGCTCTTTCCGAAACAGTGCGGGAAGAGCAGTTTTTTGCGCCTGTTTGTGCCGATTTGCCCCACGCAGAGGTTTACAAACACGCGCAGGTCATGTATAATATTACAGCTATTTTTGTTAAGGACTGATATTATGATCGAATTTGAAGAATATAAAGGCAAGCTCAATTCACTCAAGCCGACGCTTGACGGTCTGCGCGAGGCGCTTCATCTCGAGCCGGCGGAAAAGGAGATCGAGGAGCTTGAGGGTCAGAGCGCGCGCGACGGCTTCTGGAACGACGTTGAGAATTCTCAGCGCGTGCAGAAGCGCCTCAAGCAGCTCAAGGGCAAGGTCGAAAACTACCAGAAACTCTGCTCGGGCTGGGACGATCTGATGACGCTGTGCGAGATGGCGATCGAGGAGGACGACGATTCGATGCTGCCGGAGCTGCAGAGCGAGTTTGCCGCGTTCGAGAAAAAGCTCGAGGAGACCCGCCTCGGCACCCTGCTCACGGGCGAATACGACGCAAACAACGCCATCCTCACCTTCCACGCGGGCGCGGGCGGCACCGAGGCGCAGGACTGGACGCAGATGCTCTACCGTATGTACAATATGTGGGCAGACCGCCACGGCTACAGCGTCAAGCTCATGGACCTGCTTGACGGCGACGAGGCGGGAATAAAGAGCGCGACCATCATGATCGAGGGCGAAAACGCCTACGGCTTCCTCAAGAGCGAGCACGGCATCCACCGTCTCGTGCGCATCTCCCCCTTTGACTCCTCCGGACGCCGCCACACCTCCTTCTCCGCAGTCGAGGTCATGCCCGAGATAACCGACGACAACGAGATCGAGCTGCGCGACGAGGACATCAAGATGGACGTTTACCGCTCCTCCGGCGCGGGCGGTCAGAAGGTCAACAAGACCTCCTCCGCAGTCCGCCTGACCCACCTGCCTACCGGCATCGTCGTGTCCTCGCAGGTCGAGCGAAGCCACTTCCAGAACCTCGAAAACTGCCGCAATATGCTGCGTGCGCGTCTTGCCGAGATCAAGGAGCGCGAGCATCTTGAGAAGATAAGCGACATCAAGGGCGTTCAGCAGAAGATCGAATGGGGCAGCCAGATCCGCTCCTACGTTTTCATGCCCTACACCCTCGCAAAGGATCACCGCACCGGCTTTGAAAACGGCAACATCCAGAACGTCATGGACGGCGACATCGACGGCTTCAT
>CEAB01057235.1_pt1 | contig 14168 bp, 11 predicted proteins | sample 557651 | NCBI WGS metagenome assembly CEAB01 (sample SAMEA3182046, study PRJEB8094) | gut metagenome | biome: human; feature: gut; material: Stool; isolation source: human stools | place: Canada | collected 2011-11-15
GCCTTGCAAGCGTTCATCTGCCGCACCCATTCCATTTGGTTTTCGGCTTTCAGTTGCTCGGTCACGCCGTTTTGCTTCGCCAGCTCCGGCACGATCAGCTCCATGCGGTTTCGTGCCGCTTCGTCAATCTTAGCGTAATACTGTCTTACGTACACCCAGCTATGGTCGGCGGGAATTTTTATCTTACTTCTTTGCCTTCTTTTCCTTGCGGGCAGCGGCGGCTTCTGCTCTCTTCTTTGCCGCTTCCTTTTCTGCGGTGTTGTTGGTGGAAATCGCAAACTTCGCAAACTCAACACGGACGCGGTCAGCGCTGGTCTCGATGACGATGGAGTCGTCCTTGACCGAGACAACGTCGCCGATGATGCCGCCGATGGTCGTGATGTTATCGCCGACCTTGATTGCGTCGCGCATTGCCTGCGCTTCCTTCTTGCGCTTGTTTTCCGGGCGAATCATGAAGAAGTAGAAAACCGCAATCAGGACGACCATCATGACGAGCATCGAAGCACCGCCGCCGTTTGCCGCAGAAGCGTCTGCGGAAGTTAAAAACAGAACCATTACATTTTCCTCCGAATTAAAAATCTTTGTCTATTATAACGAGAGCCGCATGCTTTTGCAAGCCACCCGTGAAAAATAGCCATGAAATTCACAAAAACTTCTTATATTTTTTCATCGAGCTTGCGCGAATATTCCGCACGGAAATCGGCAAATGTCCCCTCGTCGAGCGCGTCGCGGATTTTTTCGGTCAGCTTGTTATAAAAATACAGATTGTGCATCACGCTCAGGCGCATGGCAAGCATCTCCTCGGCTTTGAACAGGTGCCGGATATACGCCCGGGAATAGCGCCTGCACACCGGGCAGTCGCACTGCGGGTCGATGGGGCTGTCATCATAGGTATACTTTGCGTTTTTCATATTCATGGCGCCCTGCCAGGTAAAGAGCTTGCCATGCCGCGCGTTTCTCGCGGGCATGACGCAGTCGAAAAAGTCGATGCCCCGGGCAACGCTCTCGATGATATTGCTCGGCGTTCCCACACCCATGAGATACCGCGGCTTGTCCTTCGGCATATACGGCTCAACGGCGTCGATGATGTCGTACATGACCTCGGTCGGCTCTCCGACGGCAAGCCCGCCGATGGCGTAGCCGGTCAGATCCAGCTTTGCAATCTCCTGCATGTGCCAGATGCGGAGGTCCTTGAACGTCGCGCCCTGATTGATGCCCCAGAGCTGCTGTCCGGGGTTGACGGCGTCCGGCTCGGCATTGTACTTTGCCAGCGCCTGCTTGCAGCGCGCCAGCCATCTTGCCGTGCGCTCGCACGAGGCTTTGGCATACGGATAGGTTGCCGGATTTTCCACGCACTCGTCAAATGCCATCGCAATATCCGAGCCGAGGTTCGACTGGATGCGCATACTCTCCTCCGGACCCATGAAAATCCTGTGCCCGTCCAGATGCGAGGCGAACGTCACGCCTTCTTCCTTGATCTTGCGCAGCCCCGCCAGAGAAAAGACCTGAAAGCCGCCGGAGTCGGTCAGAATGGGACCGTTCCACGTCATGAATTTGTGAAGCCCGCCCATTTTTTTCACGACCTCGTCGCCCGGGCGAAGATGCAGGTGATAGGTGTTGGAAAGCTCGACCTGCGTACCGATGTGTTCCAAGTCTTCCGCCGATAGCGCGCCCTTGATTGCCGCCTGCGTGCCGACGTTCATAAAAACCGGTGTCTGCACCGTCCCGTGCGGGCAGGTAAACTCGCCCCGGCGCGCCTTATCTTCTGTTTTCAGCAGTTTAAACATGCAGCCTCCTTGTGTGTACAATCCGTCCGAGAAGCGATTTCAGTGGATGAACATCGCATCACCGAACGAGAAAAAGCGATATTTTTCCTGCACTGCCACCTGATAGGCATGCAGGATATTCTCCCGCCCGGCAAGCGCCGAAACGAGCATTACAAGCGTACTTTCCGGCAGATGGAAGTTCGTGATCAATGCGTCGAGCGCGCGGAACTTGTACCCCGGATAGATGAAAATATCGGTCCAGGCGGACTTTTCGCGGAACGTGCCGTCCGGTTCGACCAGAGACTCTACCGTCCGGCACGAGGTTGTGCCGACGCAGACGATACGGTGTCCGTCTTTGTGCGTCCGGTTGAGAAGCTCCGCCGTCTCGGCACTCATCATGCAGAACTCGCTGTGCATATGATGGTCTGTGATTTCCTCCGCCTTCACCGGGCGGAACGTGCCAAGCCCGACATGAAGCGTCACATAGGCAAGGTTCACGCCCTGTGCCTGCAGCTTTTCCAGAAGCTCCTTCGTGAAATGCAGCCCAGCCGTCGGCGCGGCGGCAGAGCCGTTGGCTCTGGAATAGACGGTCTGATAGCGCTCGGGGTCCTGCAGCTGCTCATGGATATACGGCGGCAGCGGCATCTGCCCCAGACGCTCCAGGACCTCGAGGAAAATGCCCTTGTAGTGGAACTGTACCAGCTTGTTGCCATCGTCCACCTCGCCGACCACGGTTGCGGTCAGCTCGCCGTCACCGAACGACAGCTCGGTTCCGGTGTGCGTTTTTCTGCCGGGCTTTGTGAGACATTCCCAGACGCCGTCGCCCTTGTCGCGCAGCAGCAGCACCTCGACCGCGCCCATGGTCGGCACGCGGTGCCCCAGAAGCCTTGCCGGCAGCACGCGAGAATCGTTCAGCACCAGCGTGTCTCCCGGCTGCAGATATTCCGGCAGATCATAAAAATGCCGGTGCTCGATTTCGCCCGTGTCCTTGCTCAGAACCATCAGCCGCGAGCCGTCTCTGCGTTCAAGCGGCGTCTGGGCAATGAGTTCTTCGGGCAGATCATAGTAAAAATCATGGGTTTTCAACAAAAGTCCCCTCGCAATTCTAAAGAAACTGTACAGCTTTCACATTGACAGCCAAAGCTGCATATGCTATGATGAACGTGTTCTAAAACATGGACATACGTCTTTCAGCCACGAACACATCGGCGCACAGATTTCCATGTGCCGGAGAATATTATAGTATATCGCGCGGGTACAATCAACCCCAAACTCTGATAGAAATGGAGCGAAAACGTATGAAGAAGTATAAAGTCGGTATCATTGGCGCAACGGGCATGGTCGGTCAGCGGTTCGTCCTGCTGACGGCGAAGCATCCGTGGTTCGAGCCGGTCGTGCTCGCTGCCAGCGCCCACAGCGCAGGCAAGGCATACAAGGACGCCGTTGCGGGCAAATGGTTCATGCAGGAGGACATTCCGGAAGCCGAGGGCAAGCTGATTGTCATGGACGCGGAAGCGGACGCAGAGAAAATTGCCTCGATGGTCGACTTTGTCTTCTGCGCGGTCAATATGAAGAAAGACGAAATCAAGGCGCTCGAAGAAAAGTATGCAAAGCTGGAGTGCCCCGTCGTCTCCAACAACTCCGCGCACCGCTGGACGCCGGACGTTCCGATGGTCGTGCCGGAGATCAACGCCGATCACATCCGGATCATCGACGCACAGAGAAAGCGCCTCGGCACGAAGCGCGGCTTCATCGCCGTCAAGTCCAACTGCTCGCTGCAGAGCTATGTCCCCGCGCTGCATCCGCTGATGAAATACGGCGTGGAAAAGGCGCTCGTCTGCACATATCAGGCAATTTCCGGCGCAGGCAAGACGTTTGAAACATGGCCAGAAATGATCGACAACGTCATCCCCTATATCGGCGGCGAGGAAGAAAAGTCGGAGCAGGAGCCGCTCAAGCTCTGGGGCAAAATCGAGGGCGATCACATTGAAAGTGCCTCCTCCCCCGCCATCACCGCGCAGTGCCTGCGCGTGCCCTGCTCAGATGGGCATATGGCAGCCTGCTTCGTCTCTTTTAAGGGAGAAAAGCCGTCCATCGAGCAGATCAAGGCGGACTGGGCAGCTTTCTCCGGCAGAGCGCAGGAGCTGAACCTGCCGTCGGCGCCGAAGCAGTTTTTGCATTACTTCGAGGAAGCCGACCGCCCGCAGACGAAGCTCGACCGCAATCTCGAAGGCGGCATGGCAGTCTCCATCGGCAGACTCCGCCCCGATACGCAGTATGACTACAAGTTCGTCTGCCTGTCTCACAACACCCTGCGCGGCGCTGCCGGCGGCGCGGTCCTGCTCGCCGAACTTCTCTGTGCAGAAGGATACATCGCAGCAAAATAAACGCTCATAAGGAGGACTGGGTCATGAAAAAACCCGTCTTTGAGGGTCTTGCCACAGCGATTGTGACGCCCTTCAAAAACGGTACGATCGACATTCCAACATTTGAGATGCTTTTGGACACCCAGCTTGCCGCCAACGTCGACGCCGTCGTCGTCTGCGGCACCACCGGCGAGAGCGCCACACTCTCCGCGCAGGAGCAGCTCGCGCTCATCGCCCACGCCATCCAATATACCGCCGGACACTGCAAGATCATCGCAGGCACCGGCTCGAACGACACGGCTCACGCAATCGACATGAGCCGTGCCGCGTCGTCTATGGGCGCATGCGCCGTCCTTGTCGTCACGCCATACTACAACAAGTGTACGCAATCAGGGCTCATCGCGCACTACACCGCCATTGCAGACGCCGTTTCCTGCCCCGTCATCTGCTACAATGTTCCCAGCCGCACGGGCGTCGATATGACATTGGAAACCTATCAGGCGCTCTCGAAGCACCCGAACATTCAGGGTGTCAAGGAAGCGGGCGGCAGCCCGGCAAAAATCGCAAAGACGATAGAAACCTGCGCCGACGACTTTTTTGTCTGGTCCGGAAACGACGACGAGGCGGTCGGTACAATGGCACTGGGCGCGAAGGGCTTGATTTCCGTTCTTTCCAACGTCCGCCCGAAAAAAACGCTTGCAATGATCCGCGCGTGCCAGCAAAACGATTTCCGCTGCGCGGGCGCGCTGCAGCGCGAACTGATGGAGCTCATTGGCGCACTGTTCTGCGTGGTAAACCCGATCCCGGTCAAAAAGGCGCTGGAGCTGGAGGGTATCCCGGTCGGCGATCCCCGCCTTCCGCTGACGGCTTTTCCGGCAGAAAAGCTGCCGCTTCTGAAAGCCGCGCTTGCGAAAAAGCCGGACGCATGATACAGTAACCCCCGGTGATACGAATGAAGGAACTGACAACCATACAGGCGCGGCTGCTTGCCCTGCAGGATGAAGCTTACCGCGCGTTTCACAAAAGCCTCGTTCCTACCTTGCAGCAGGAGCTGATCGGCGTGCGCGTGCCGCAGGTGCGAAAGCTTGCAAAGGAGCTTGCCGGAACGCAGGAATCAGAAGCATTTCTGAACGAGCTTCCCCACCGGTTTTACGAAGAAAACCTGCTGCACGCGATTTGGCTCAGCGCGGAAAAGGATTTTGACCGCGCCCTTTCCGGCATTGAGCGCTTTTTGCCCTATGTCGATAACTGGGCGGTCTGCGACGCCTTCAGCCCGAAGGTCTTCGCAAAGCATCCGCAGGAGGTTCTCGCCTGCATCCGCCGCTGGCTCTCATCGGGCAGGACCTACACCATCCGCTTCGGCGTCGACATGCTGATGCAGTTCTATCTGGGAGATCATTTCTCCCCGGAGCAGCTGCGCTGGGTCGGAACAATCGAATCAGGCGAGCATTATGTTAACATGGCGCGTGCGTGGTACTTCGCCACTGCCCTTGCAAAGCAGCAGCCGGATACGCTTTCCTACCTGCTGGAAAACCGGCTTGATGTCTGGACGCACAACAAGACCATCCAGAAAGCAATCGAGAGCTACCGGATTTCCCCGGAGCTGAAAACGTTCCTGCGCACCCAAAAGCGATAGCTTGCCCATCTATCCTGCCAGCCGGAAAACCGGCTGGCTATTCTTTTGAAAAGACGTCTTAACATTCTGAACACTACTGTGTATAATTCAGCAGTAAGATAAATGAAGGGACGTGATGCCTTGAACAGCCAATACAAAAAAGGTGTTCTGGAGCTGTGCGTGCTGTCGCTGCTGCAAACGCAAGACCGCTACGGCTATGAAATTTCGGAGTTTTTATCCGCTCACATCGACATTGCCGGCAGTTCCATGTCCACAAACGGAACAAGCGAAATGCGCGGGAAAAAGCCGAACGGTTTTCCGACGCCCGTCACCGCCAGAACGCCGGACAGATACAGGCAGAGTCCAAACGCGGCAAGCATGTGCGCAAAAGGCAGCGCTTTTTTATGAAAACGCAGCCCCAGAAACCAGATGCCGACACAGGGCGCTGCAAAGACGAAGCCCTCCAGCGCGCGCCGCGTCAGATCCAGGAGCAGTTCCAGCATCGTATGGTTCCTCCCGTGTTCAATCGGAAATGCCGGACCGGACGCGCCGAAGGCTTGCTGTCGGAAGGGCAGGATGTACGGTCTTGCCGTGCTCAATTTCCTTCCAGACCCGGGTTCTGAACAGCAGCGACACCAGATTCAGCGGCAGCCAGCTTGCCATAAACAGCGGGAACAGGAACACAGCGCACAGCGCAGTCTTCTGCTTCGAGATTGCCGCCAGCAGCAGCGCAAACGCGCTCATGGCAAGATAGCCTCCCAGAAGCCCCAGCGGCAGAAGCGCCAATGCCCGGTTCCAGCCGGTCTGCGAAAGCGCAAACGCGCAGGTGAGCAAAAAGCCCGCCGCCTGACAAAACGGCTGCGTCAGCATCGCTAGCATGTCCAGCGCGCGCATGCCGCCGCCAGCAAACGCGCTTCTTGCCAGCGCGCCCGCTCTTGCCTGCGCCACGTCCATGATGCCGCTCGACCAGCGCCGTCTCTGCCGCAGCGATACCCGCACCGACGCCGGCGCTTCATCATATGTCACCGCCTCCGGCACAAACCAGACGCGCGTGCCCGTTTCCGCCAGATACGCGGCGAACTCCGCATCCTCGGCAATCGTCGCGCTGTTCCAGCCGCCGGACTGCTCCAGCACCGACCGGTGCACCGCAAAGCCGGTTCCGACGAGCTTGGAAGATAACCCGCAGTTCATGCGCGCCCGGCTGAAAAAGAAATCAAAGCAGGTAAAATACAGCCCGTAGCAGCCGCAAAGCGGACTGTCCTGCGGATTTTTGACGCGCATCGCGCCCTTTGTGACCCTCGCGCCCGCCAGAAACGCATCGTTCATGCGCGAAAGAAAATCTGCGTCCACGACATTGTCCGCGTCAAAGACGCAGAAGGCGTCGTAGTCTTTTCTGAGCAGCGTCTCAAACGCTTCGTGCAGCGCGTCGCCCTTACAATGGACCTCGCTGCGCGGCTTTAAGATGGCAGCTCCCGCGCGGATGGCGGCAAGCGCCGTATGGTCGGTGCAGTTATTCGGCATGACGTAGATATCAAAAAGCGTCTTCGGGTAATTCTGCCGCAAAAGACTCTGTACCAATTCCCCAATAACCCGCTCTTCGTTGCGCGCGGCAATCACACAGGCAAAGCGCGTTTTTGGATTTGCCCGCGGAATCGGCTTTGGTTTTTTCAGCGCAAACAGCGCCACAATCAGAAAATAGGCGCTCACCAGCTTCAGCGCCAGCATCGCCCCGGAAATCACTTGCTGCATGGTATCTCCCTCGTTTCTCTGTTTTTTTACAGTATAACGATACGGACCGTGGAAGTTTTAAACCCGGCTTTAAATTCAGCCGTCGATTTCTTTAAGATTTGTTTAACACGTTCCGAACAGGGCGCAAAAAGAGCCGGACAGTTACCTGTCCGGCTCAAGGCATATTCGATTACAGGAATTCCAGCAGCATGGAAAGCGCCTCATGCGCCGCCCGGGCGCGGATTTCCGCGCGGTCTCCGGCGAGGTGCAGCTCGCGGCAGTAGGAAAAGCCCTCCATGTCGAGCGCGACATAGACCAGCCCGACCGGTCTTCCGGTGCCGTCGCCGTCAGGTCCGGCAAGTCCGGTCGTGGAGACGCCGACATCCGACCGGACCACCTCGCGCGCGCCCTTTGCCATCTCGTGCGCCGTCTCACGCGAAACGGCAGTGCAGACATCCAGCGTCTGCTGATCAACCCCCAGCAGGCGGTGCTTGACCTCGTTCACATACGAAATGACTCCGCCCTTATACACGCTCGACGCGCCGGGAATATCCGTCAGAAGCTTTCCCAGCAAGCCTCCCGTGCACGACTCGGCGGTTGCAAGTGTTTTGCCCTCGCCCTTCAGCCGGGCGATGACCTCACGCGCCAGCTCCTCAGTCTTCATAGTAGCGAATCGCCACCTTTTCCGTGTTTGCCAGTGCGTCCGCAACCAGTGCGTCGACATCCAGCTTTGCTTCTTCCGCCTCTACCAGCGCAAGGACCGGCTTCGTCTTCGGGTGCTTCGGCGTAAAGACCGTGCAGCAATCCTCATAGGGAAGAATCGAGGTTTCCAGCGTGCCGATTTTTCTCGCGCGCGTCACGATTTCCTCTTTGTCCATACCAATAAGCGGATGGAACATCGGAATATCGACGACCGCGCCGGTCACTGCCATCGCGTCCATGGTCTGGCTTGCCACCTGACCGAGGTTTTCACCCGTTACAAGGCACTTTGCGCCGTGGTCTTTCGCAATCGCCTGCGCGATGCGCATCATGAACCGGCGCATGATGATCGTAAAATACTCCTCGCGGCAGTGATCGCGGATTGCCTCCTGCACCTTCGTAAAGCCGACCACGTCGACTGTCATGCGTCCGCAGTAGCGCGTCATGATGCGCGCCAACTCGAGAACCTTTTCCTTTGCGCGCTCGGAGGTATAGGGATAGGAGAAAAAGTGGATACACTCAATCTCCACGCCGCGCTTGGCAATCATATAGCCCGCAACCGGAGAGTCGATGCCGCCCGACAGCAGCACCGCCGCGCGCCCGCCCGTGCCGGTGGGAAGACCGCCCGCGCCGGGCGTTGCCGGACCGTGGACGTAGGCAGCCGTTTCGCGGACCTCGATGTTGACGACATACGACGGGTTGTGGACATCGACCGCAACATTCGGGAATTCCTCGGCGATTCTGCCGCCGATTTCCTGCGAAATCTGAATCGAGTTGAGCGGGAAGCGCTTGTCCGAGCGCTTGGACTCGACCTTGAAGCTTTTCTGCAGGGAAAGCTCGTCGCCCAGATATTCGACGACGGTTCTGAAAATCGCGTCGAGGTCCTTTTCGCAGGCGCGGCAGCGGCACATCGAGGCGATGCCGAAAATCGCGCCGCACGCTTCCCATGCGCCGTCCACATCGCATTCGTCGTTCAATGGCTCGACATAGAGCGTCGACTGCGTGATGGTGACCCTGAACTGCCCGAACTTCGACATGCGCCGGCGGGTGTTGGTTTTGAGCTTGTCTTCAAAGACGCGGCGGTTTTGTCCCTTGAGGACGATTTCGCCCAGCTTCAGCAAAAAAAGTTCTTTCATCATATCTATCCTATCCATATTTAATAATCAACAAATTGCACTGCCTCAAGTTCAGTTCTGGTCCTCCGGACCGAATTTGAACGAGCGGTAGGAAATTGCCTCGGCGATATGCTGCGGCTGAATGTCCGCGCTGCCGTCGAGATCGGCGATGGTCCGCGCAACCTTGCGGATGCGGTCGTAGCTCCGCGCGCTCATCTGCAGACGCTCAAACGCCGTTTTCATCAGCGCCGAGCACGTCTCGTCGAGCGCGCAGCTCTCGCGCAGTGCCGCCGGGTCCATCGGCGCATTGCAGCGGACGGCGGTTCCGGCAAAGCGGCTGTTCTGAATCTCACGTGCTGCGTCCACCCGCTTTTTGATTTCGCTCGATGGCTCGGCGGTGTCGTTGCGGCTGAGCGCCTCAAATTTCACCGCGGGAACCTCTACAATTATATCAACTCTGTCAAGCAGCGGTCCGGAGACCTTTCCGAGGTATTTGTCGATGTCCGACTGCTTGCATTTGCATCTGCCGCTCGGGTCGCCGTACCAGCCGCATTTACACGGATTCATCGCGCACACCAGCATGAACTGGCTCGGATAGCGCACCGAGCCCTGCACGCGCGAGATGGACACCACGCCGTCTTCCAACGGCTGGCGCAGCACCTCAAGGGTGTCGCGGTGAAATTCCGGCAGCTCGTCGAGAAACAAAACGCCTCTGTGCGCCATGGAAATTTCGCCCGGCCGGAGTGTCTGCCCGCCGCCCGCGAGCGCGGTTGCCGAAATCGTGTGGTGCGGGCTGCGGAAGGGTCTTGTCTGAATGAGCGGATTCTTTGCATCCAGCATTCCGAGCACCGAGTAGACCTTCGTCACCTCGATTGCCTCCTGCCCCGTCATATCCGGAAGAATCGACGGAAGCCGCCTTGCCAGCATGCTCTTGCCGGAGCCCGGCGGGCCCACCATCAGAACATTGTGCCCGCCTGCCGCCGCAATCTCAAGCGCCCGCTTGACGTTCTCCTGCCCCTTGACATCGCGGAAATCCGGCAGCTCCGAGTCGTTCCGCTCCGGTCTCCAGGGCTTCTCCGGCGCAATGGGCGCCGCGCCGGACAGGTGCGCCGTGAGCGCAGGAACGCTTTCCACACCGTAGACCGTGAGCCCTTCGGCAAGCGTCGCCTCCGCCGCGTTTTCCTTCGGGACATAGAGCGCCTTCACGCCAAGCTTTTTAGCTGCCAGCGCCATCGGAAGAACGCCCGTAACCGGACGCAGCTTTCCTTCCAGACTCAGTTCACCCAGAAACGCGCAGGGCTGCTTCGGAAGCTTTACAAGCCCCGACGCCTCCAGAATGCCGAGCAGGATCGGAAGATCGTAGAGCGTTCCGGTCTTTTTGGTTCCCGCCGGGGCGAGATTGAGCGTAATCCGGCTGACCGGAAATTTGTAGCCGCAGTTCTTGATGGCGGCGCGCACACGCTCTCTTGCCTCCTTGACCGCAGCGTCCGGCAGCCCCACCACGTCAAAACCGGGCAATCCGTTTGTGATATAGCATTCCACGGAGATTTCGTATCCGTCCAGCCCGCGCAGCCCCATCGAGCGAACATGACCCATCATAAGCCTCAGCCCTCTTCTTGCGTTTTTCTTTATCATATCGCATTTTCCTGTAAAAACCAACCACAAAAAACGCCTATTCGAAAAATGATATACAAAATGCGCAAAACGCAATTTGCTTGTGAAACTTCTACAGAAAAATCAGAATTCCAGTTTACATTGACAGCAATATGTGCTATAGTTAGCTTGTATCCTTATGTAATTACTTTTAGGAGGTAATTGAATTGGCTCGTAAATTTAAAACCATGGACGGCAACAATGCTGCGGCTCATGTATCCTATGCGTTTACTGAAGTCGCGGGCATTTACCCCATCACCCCGTCGTCCCCCATGGCAGACCTTGTCGACCAGTGGTCTGCAACCGGTCTGAAGAACATCTTCGGCTCCACCGTCAAGGTCGTCGAGATGCAGTCCGAAGCCGGTGCATCCGGTACAGTTCACGGCTCCCTCGGCGCCGGCGCTCTGACCACCACCTACACCGCATCCCAGGGTCTTCTTCTGATGATCCCCAACATGTACAAGATCGCCGCCGAGCAGCTGCCCTGCGTGTTCCACGTTTCGGCACGTACCATCTCGACGCACGCTCTGAACATCTTCGGTGATCACTCCGACGTTATGGCTTGCCGCCAGACCGGCTTCGCCATGATGTGCGAGACCAACCCGCAGGAAGTCATGGACCTCGCGCCCGTTGCCCATCTGGCTGCAATCGAAGGCAAGGTTCCGTTCCTGAACTTCTTCGATGGCTTCCGTACCTCCCACGAGATCCAGAAGGTCGCTGTGTGGGATTATGCGGACCTCAAGGAAATGTGCAACATGGACGCTGTTGCGGCGTTCCGCAAGCACGCTCTGAACCCCGAGCATCCGGCAATGCGCGGCTCGCACGAAAACGGCGATATCTTCTTCCAGCATCGTGAAGCCTGCAACAAGTTCTACAATGAGCTGCCCGCAGTCGTTGAGAAGTACATGGGCAAGGTCAACGAAAAGCTCGGCACCAACTATCAGCTGTTCAACTACTATGGCGCGCCCGATGCAGACCGCATCATCATCGCCATGGGCTCCATCTGCGACGTGGCAGAAGAAGTCATCGACTACATGAACGCCCACGGTGAGAAGGTCGGTATCGTCAAGGTCCGCCTGTATCGTCCGTTCTGTTCCGACAAGCTGGTCGCAGCCATCCCGGCAACCGCCAAGAAGATTGCTGTCCTCGACCGCACCAAGGAGCCCGGCTCCCTGGGTGAGCCCCTCTACATGGACGTTGTCACCGCTCTGGCAAACGCCGGCGTGCAGGCAACCGTCATCGGCGGACGCTACGGTCTGGGCTCGAAGGATACGCCCCCCGCATCCGTCTTCGCTGTTTACAACGAGCTCAAGAAGGATCAGCCCAAGCATGAGTTCACCATCGGCATCGTGGACGACGTCACCAACCTCTCCCTTGCCGAAGACCGCAACTGCCCGAACACTGCGGCAGAAGGCACCATCGAGTGCAAGTTCTGGGGTCTCGGCGGCGACGGCACCGTCGGTGCAAATAAGAACTCCATCAAGATCATCGGCGACCATACCGACAAATACGTGCAGGCATACTTCCAGTACGACTCCAAAAAGACCGGCGGCGTGACCATCAGCCACCTGCGCTTCGGCGACAAGCCCATCAAGAGTCCGTACTACATCAACAAGGCTGACTTCGTTGCCTGCCACAACCCGTCCTACATCACCAAGGGCTTCCCGATCGTCCGTGACGTCAAAGCCGGCGGTGTGTTCATGATCAACTGCCAGTGGACGCCGGAAGAGCTCGCCCATCATCTGGACGCTGCTTCCAAGCGCTACATTGCGAAGAACAACATCCAGCTCTACACGATCAACGCCATTGACCTGGCACAGAAGATCGGCATGGGCAAGCGCACCAACACCATCCTCCAGTCTGCATTCTTCTCCCTGGCGAAGGTTCTTCCCGAGGAAGAGGCAATCCAGTACATGAAGGAAAAGGCAACGCAGTCCTACTCCAAGAAGGGCATGGACGTCGTTGAGATGAACCACAAGGCAATCGACGCCGGCGCTACCGCCTATGTCAAGATCGACGTTCCCGCCGATTGGGCAAACGCAGAAGACGTTGTCGTTGACCACAACCTCGAAGGCAAGCCCGAGCTTGTCAAGCAGGTCAAGAACATCCTCTTCCCGGTCGACAAGATGGACGGCGACAGCCTGCCTGTTTCCGCGTTCATGGATCATGTCGACGGCGAGTTCGAACTGGGCGCAGCCGCATACGAAAAGCGCGGCGTCGCTGTTGCGGTTCCGACCTGGGACTCCGCAAAGTGCATCCAGTGCAACAACTGCGCATATGTCTGCCCGCACGCGACCATCCGTCCGTTCGCGCTGACCGAAGAAGAAGCAAAGAACGCACCCGCTGCTGCAAAGATCGTTCCGGTCAAGGCTGGCAAGGGTAAGGGCGTCTATCAGTTCACGATGGCAATCTCCCCGCTCGACTGCATGGGCTGCGGCGTCTGTGTCAGCGTCTGCCCCGAGAAGGTTCAGGCGATCAAGATGGTCCCGCAGGAAGAAGAGCTTGCACAGCAGGATGTCTTCGATTACTGCGTCGCCAAGGTTTCCGAGAAGAAGGAACTCCAGACTGCCGACGTCAAGGGCTCTCAGTTCCGCAAGCCGCTGCTTGAGTTCTCCGGCTCCTGCGCAGGCTGCGCCGAGACCAGCTACGCTCGTCTGGTTACCCAGCTCTACGGCGACCGTATGTACATCTCCAACGCTACCGGCTGCTCGTCCATCTGGGGCGGTCCGGGCGCTACCTCTCCCTACTGCACGAACGCTGAGGGTCAGGGTCCCGCATGGTGCAACTCCCTGTTCGAAGACAACGCCGAGCACGGCTACGGCATGTACGTCGCACAGAAGGCAATCCGCACGCATCTGGCTGACCTCACCAAGCAGCTCATCGCTGTCGACTATACCGACGCCGATCTGAAGGCTGCTGCGCAGAAGTGGCTCGACACCATGGAAGACGGCGACGCGAACAAGGCCGCTACCAAGGCTTATGTCGCAGAGCTCGAAGCTTCCGTCATTTCCGGCTGCGATTGCGACGCCTGCAAGCTGGGCGCTGAAATCCTTGCCAAGAAGGATTACCTCTCCAAGAAGTCTGTCTGGATCTTCGGCGGCGACGGCTGGGCATACGATATCGGCTTCGGCGGCGTGGACCATGTTCTCGCTTCCGGTGAAGATGTCAACGTCTTCGTCTTCGATACCGAGGTTTACTCCAACACCGGCGGACAGGCTTCCAAGGC
>CEAB01026867.1_pt1 | contig 14161 bp, 9 predicted proteins | sample 557651 | NCBI WGS metagenome assembly CEAB01 (sample SAMEA3182046, study PRJEB8094) | gut metagenome | biome: human; feature: gut; material: Stool; isolation source: human stools | place: Canada | collected 2011-11-15
CCGCCGTCGGCCACCAGCTTGGTGCTGCCGCCTGCGCCGGCCGAGAGGATGGTCTGGACTTCTTCCATGATATAGATATTATAATACCCCTCGTGGCCCGGCTTGCACCAGCCCACGTTTTCCAGGTTTTGGAGGGTATTTTTCTGACGATAGAGGTAGTAGGGCCGATAGCCCGCCTCGGCCAGCAGATGGCACTTTTCCAGCATGGCGGCCACGTCGGCGTAGTCGTTCTCCTTCTGGTCCTCGATGACGATGCGGGAGGCCCGCTTGAGGGTCAGGGTGTGGACGGTGATGTTCTCAGGGTCGAGGGCGATGGCCTGACGCAGGCTCTTCTCGAACCCTTCCACCGTGTCGCCGGGCAGGCCAGCGATGAGGTCCATGTTGATGTCGTCGTGGCCTGCGGCCCGGGCCTCGGCATAGCAGTCGAGGATGTCCTGGGCCGAATGCCTGCGGCCAATGTTCGCCAACACTTCATCCGAGAAGGTCTGCGGATTGATGGAGATGCGGGTCGCGCCGTATTCTCGGATGACGGCCAGCTTTTCGGCGTCGGTGCAGTCGGGGCGTCCGGCTTCCACCGTGTATTCCACGATGGCGGAAAGGTCGAAGCAGTCCCGCACCGTCCCCATGAGCTGGCGCAGCTGCGCTGCCGAGAGGCTGGTGGGGGTGCCGCCGCCGATGTAGATGCTGCAGAGCTTCAGCCCGGCCTTGTCGGCCTCGTCCCGGATGGCCTCGACCTCTTTGCACAGGCAGTCCACATAGGGCTGCACCAGTTTGTGGTCACGGTCGAGGTTGCAGCTGACGAAGCTGCAATAGCTGCACCGGGAGGGGCAGAACGGGATGCCGATATAGAGGCTGTAGGTCTTGGGCGCGCTGCCTGCTTTCAGGATAGGCTCCTGCAAGTCCGCGATGGCCTTGGCCATGCCGTATTTTTCGGGCGAGCAGTCGAAGCGCTTCAAAAAGAAATCGTCGATCTCCTCTTCCGTCCAGCCTGCGGCCCGCTTGTCGTGGACGAGGCGCACCGGACGGACGCCGGTCATCTTGCCCCAGGGTGGGCGGATGCCCGTCCAGCTGCGCAGCAGGTCATAGGTCAGGCTGGCCAGCGCAAATTCCGGCGTCTCGCCGCCCTCTTCCACGGGAATGGGCAGAGGTGCTTCGACGGTCCGGCTCTTGCCGCCCTGCCGCACCATGGCCCAGAGCTTGTCAGGCCGCTTCTCGGCCCAGACGCAGTCTGCGCCGTCCTCGGGCGGGGTGAGGGTGAGCGGGGCCATTGGGTAGAACAGGCGGACGAGGTGCTCCACCTCGTAGCCCGAGCCGAGGCCCGTGATATAGATATTCATGTGAAATCCCGCCTTTTTATGCGTTTCTCAGCGCATTTTTGATATAGAAGTTGGTGGCGGCCTCCTGCCCGAAGGTGGAGAAATCGCCGTGGCCGGGCAGCACCTGTGCCTCAGCCGGGACGGGCAGGGCCGCGAACTTGCGCAGGCTCTCGTCCATCTTCCGGCTGTCGCCGCCCTCGAGGTCGGTGCGGCCGATGCTGCCCTGAAAGACCGTGTCGCCCACGAAGAGATAGTTTTCGCACAGCAGCACTACGCTGCCCTCGGTGTGGCCGGGGGTGTGCCAGACGGTGAAGCGCAGCTCGTCGAGGGGGATGACCTCGCCCTCTTCGTAGCCGCTGTCCGAGCCTTTGAGGGGCAGCAGCTGGGTCCCCCGACAGTCGGCGGGCTCACAGTAGAGCTTTGCACCCCACTCGCGGCTCAGGACCCCCGCACTGCCCACATGGTCGTAGTGGCCGTGGGTGCAGAGGATGAGGCTCAGCCTGCCGCCGTGCTCCTTTAAGATCTTATCGTACTCCTGCACCTCGGCGGCGGGGTCGATGACCACCGCGTTGCCTGCGTCCGAGATGAGCAGGAAGCTGTTGGTGTAAAACGGCGCAGAGCCGACCAGATGAAATGCCTTCATGGTTTATTTTTCTCCTTTATGCCACTCGTCGGTGTCGATGACGATGGTGCAGGGGCCTTCGTTGACCAGCGACACCTGCATATCCGCGCCGAACTCGCCGTGCTGGACATCCTTGAGGCCCTGCCTGTTTATCTCGGCGAGGAACAGCTCGTAGGCGTCCACAGCCAGCGGCGGTCTTGCCGCCTTGATGAAGCTGGGGCGGAAGCCCTTCTTCGTGTCGCCGTAGAGGGTGAACTGACTCACCACCAGTGCAGAGTACCCGAGGTCCTTTGCACTGAGGTTCAGCTTGTCGTTTTCGTCCTTGAAAATGCGCAGGCCCGCGCATTTTTCAGCCAGCTTCGGCACGATGTCGAGAGTATCGGTGTCCTTGACGCCCAGCAGGATGACGAGGCCGGGACCGATGGGGCGCGGCTCGCCGCCGTTGACCCGGACGCTGGCCGAGGATACGGCCTGAATGACTGCACGCATATTAGCTCCTTGTTACCTTGAGCACGTCCTTGACTTTGGACAGACGGGCCACGACCCGGTTGAGGTGCTCTGTATTGTTGATGCCGATGGTCAGGCTGATGACGGCACAGTTGTTCTCCACCTGACGGGCGTTCATGGCGTAGATGGGGACGCGGATGTCAGCCAGTGCGGCCAGCACATCGGACAGCAGCTCGTTGCGGTTGAGGGCGATGATCTCCAGACCGGCCTTGTAGCTGTCCTTGACGCTGTCGGCCCAGTACGCCTTGACCCAGCGGGGGGCGTTGGAGGGGTCTTTCATGCTGGACACCGCGTTGGCGCAGCTCTGTTTGTGGATGGAGACGCCGAAGCCCCGGGTGATGAAGCCCACGATGGGGTCGCCGGGCAGGGGCGAGCAGCACTTTGCAAACTTGATGGGGGTGTTGTCGAAGCCCTCCACCACTACGCCGTCGGTGGCGTGGACGCGGCTCAGATCGACCTTCGGCAGGTCCTCCACCGACTTGTTCTCAGCAGCCTCGGCGGCCTTGAGCTTCTGCCACTCCTCTTTGAGCTTGGGCAGGCAGTTGGCGATGGTCATGCCGCCGTAGCCGATGGCGGCGTAAATCTCCTCCGCGTTGTTCTGGCGCAGACGGCGGCTGCAGCTGCCCACGAACTCGTCCAGCTGGTCGTCGGGGATGAAGATCATCTCCCGGCGCAGCTCTTTGGCCAGCGCGTCGCGACCCTGCTGGATGTTCTCTTCGCGGCGCATCTTCTTGAACCAGTTGCGTATCTTGCTCTTGGCCTCGCTGGTGCGCACGATCTTGAGCCAGTCGCGGCTGGGGCCTTTGTCCGCCGGGCCGAGGATGACTTCAATGATCTCGCCCGTCGCCACGACATGGTCGATGGGGACGATGCGGTTGTTGACCTTACAGCCCACCATCCGGTTGCCGACGGCAGAGTGGATGGCGTAGGCAAAGTCGATGCAGTTGGCGCCCGCAGGCAGGTTGATGACGTCGCCCTTCGGGGTGAAGGCAAAGACCTCCTCCGGCAGCAGGTCGCTCTTCAAATCGTGGAGCAGGTTGCCGGAATCCTCGCTGACGCGCTGGTTTTCCAGCAGCTGGCTGACCCATGCCAGCCGCTCGTCCAGCTTATCGTGGCCCTCGAGGCCCTCCTTATACTTCCAGTGGGCGGCAACGCCGTACTCGGCCTGCTCGTCCATGGTACGGGTGCGTATCTGCACCTCAAAGGGGATGCCCTCGTGGCCGATGACGGTGGTGTGGAGGCTCTGGTAGCCGTTGGGCTTGGGGGTGGAGATATAGTCCTTGAAGCGGTTGGGCAGCGGGTGGTACATATCGTGGATGAGGCCCAGGGTGCTGTAGCACTCAGCCAGGGTGTCCAGGATGATGCGCACCGCGTAGATGTCGTAAATTTCATCGAAGGACTTGTTCTGCATGATGGTCTTGCGGTAGATGCCGTAGATGCTCTTGACTCTCCGCTTGATGGTCGCGCCCTCGATGCCGCTCTCCTCGAGGCGGCTCTTGATGACGCCCGACACGCTGGCCAGAAACTCGTCGCCCGCGCGCTCGCTGAGCATCTTGTTGATCTCCTCGTAGCCCACGGGGTCGAGGTAGTGGAGGCTGCGGTCTTCCAGCTCCTCCTTGACGTTCAGGATGCCCAGACGGTTGGCGATGGGGGCGTAGACCTCCATGGTCTCCCGGGCCTTGTCGCGGCGCTTCTGCTCCGGCCATGCGTCGCCGGTGCGCATATTGTGCAGGCGGTCGCAGAGCTTGATGATCATGACGCGGACGTCACGGCTCATGGCCAGCAGCATCTTGCGCAGGTTCTCGGCCTGCAGCTCTTCGATATTGGAAAATTGGATCTTGGTCAGCTTGGTGACACCGTCCACCAGCGCAGCCACCTCTTCGCCGAAAGCGGCGGTCAGGTCGGTCAGCGTGGTGGGGGTGTCCTCCACCACGTCGTGGAGCAGGGCGGCAGCGATGCTCTCGCTGTCCATGCCGAGGTCCAGCACGAGGCGGGCCACGGCCAGCGGGTGGCAGATATAGGGCTCACCGCTGCGGCGGCAGACCCCCTTGTGGGCGTCGTTGGCCATATTGTAGGCTTTTTCGATCATGGCCATGTTGTAGGCCTTGCCGCTGGCCTTGATGGCCTCCACCAGCTTCTCCCAGGTCACGATCTCGGGCCGCACCTCCGAGGGAAGGGTCCCCTCAGGGGCGTTGGCCGGCAGAGCCGTTGCGGCCACGGTAGCCATCTCCGTCACCGGCATAGGCTGATGGAGATGGGTCTTTGCAGAATAGCTGTCCTCTTTCGCCGCAGCCGATGCTGCGGGCGCGGGGACGACAGGTTTCTTTCCCTCAGGCATCTTTATCGTTCCTCCAGACATTTCAGGATGGGCGCATCGGCAAGGTTCTTCTTGCCGGTGGCAGGCACGAGTTCCCAGAACTTTGCCCCGCCCCGGTCAGCCGCTGTGATGAGGCCGACCTGTTCCAGCGCGGAGATGGCCACCAGCGTCCGACCGGTGTTCTCCTCGCCGAGTTTTGCAAACAGGGGCTGCAGGTCTTCGGCGTGCCAGCGCCGCGCCTGCAGCTCCCGATAAACGGTGATGATATGGCTGCGCTCCGGGGCGATGCTCTCCTTCTGCTCCGGCGTCAGGGGCGTACCCCGGCGCAGCGCCTGCACCAGCGCGGCCTGCTCTGCAGCTGTGTTGCCGAGGCCCGCCGGGTGCAGCTCGATGATGCGGCCCGACAGCTGTGCGCCCCGGGGCGAATCGTAGACCGAAAGGCTGATGGCTGCGTCCACGACGTCGCCCGTCGAGTAAGGCACCTGTTCCGGGTGCATCCCGAACCAGACGGCATAGATGCTGGAACTGCCCTGCCGCAGACGCAGGCGGCAGTGCTTGCCCTCCGAGACGGCGTAGACGCCCTCCACGACAGCCCTTTCCAGCACGAAGACCGGGCTGGGGTTGTCGGCACCGTAGGGTGCCAGCTGGTCGAGGCGGCGGACGCTCTCCACCGTCAGACGGTCGAGGTGGACGGACAGATCGCATTCCAGCGGCGGGGTGCGCAGCACGGGACACTCCCGGGCCGCCCAGTCGTTGAGCCGCTGGCGGAGCGTCTGCAGATCCTCTTCCCGCACCGAGAGGCCCGCTGCCATGGCGTGGCCGCCGAAGCGGAGCAGGATGTCGGCGCAGGAGGCGATGCACTCGTGCAGGTTGAAGCCCTGCACGCTGCGGCCGCTGCCCTTGCCCTCGCCGTGCTCATCTACCGACACCACGATGACCGGGCGTCCGGTCTTTTCCACAAGGCGGGAGGCCACGATGCCGATGACGCCGGGGTGCCAGTCTCTGCCCCAGAGCAGGATGACCCGGTCTTCGAGGCGTTCCGGCTCAGCGTCCAGCAGCTCCTGCGCGGCTTTGACGATCTCCATCTCCGTCTCCTGCCGCTGGATGTTGATGTCGCTCAGCTTATGAGCCAGTTCGACCGCCCGGTCTTCGTCCTCACAGAGCACCAGCTGCAATGCGGTCACGGCGCTGTCCATCCGGCCCGCCGCATTGATGCGGGGTGCGATGGCGTAGCTGATGTTCTCTGCCGTCACCGGCTTTCCTGCAAGGCCCACTTCTTCCAAAAGGGCGCAGAAGCCGGGTCTGTCCGTATTTTGCAGCTGGCGCAGACCTGCTTTGACGATGGTGCGGTTCTCCCCTGTCAGGGGCATGACGTCGGCCACGGTGCCAACAGCGGCAAGGTCGCCGCAGTATTCCAGCATCTCTTCCGGCGGGCAGCCATCCAGCGCGGCGCAGAGCTTGAAGGCCACGCCCGCGCCGCACAGGCCCTTGAAGGGGCTGTGGTCGTCGGCACGGCGGGGGTCCACGATGGCCGCTGCCTGGGGCAGGGTGTCGTGGGGCAGATGGTGGTCTGTGATGATGAGGTCGATGCCGAGGCTGGCCGCGAATGCGGCTTCCTCTACGGCAGAGATGCCGTTGTCCACCGTGACGATGAGGCGGCAGCCCTTATCGTAGATCGACTGGATCGCGTTCTTCGAGAGGCCGTAGCCGTCGCCCTCCCGGCTGGGCAGCATACACTTGACGGCGGCACCCATCCCTTTCAGATGCTGATAGAGCAGGGCCGTGGCGGTCACACCGTCCACGTCGTAGTCGCCGAAGACGACGATGGTCTCCCCCTCGTCGATGGCCCGCAGGATGCGCTCACAGGCTTTGTCCATGTCGGTCAGGAGCATGGGGTCGCTCAGCTCTTCTTCGCCCGCCAGAAGGGTCAGCGCCTCGGCGGGGTCGGTGATGCCCCGGGCAGCGAGGATGCCGGCCAGCAGGCCGGCTTCTTTCTGCTGGGCCGCGAGGACAGAGCGGTACTTTTCCTCGCTCCACTCCTCGTCCATGTTCTGGTATTCCAGCTCTTCGGTGTTCTGCTGGGCGATGGCCGCTGTCAGCTCTTTCAGGGCGGCGCGGTCAACGGTCTTGGTGTTCCAGGCCCGGTAGGTCATCGCAATCCCTCCCCGGCCAGACCATCGTTCGCCAGCATCCCCTGCAGCGCAGCGATCTCGCTGGAAACGTCCAGCGCCACGTCCGACAAAAGCTTATCGTAGAGGTTATCATACGCCTGATTCAGGGTGTGCAGGATGCCCGCAATATCCCGGCGGATGGCCTCCGCGTTCTCGCCCTGCTGGCTCTGCACGTCGTTGTAGGTGTGCAGGAGCTTGAGGGTGGTGGGGATATAGTATTCCGCAAAGCGGCGGGCCTTGGGCAGGCTCTCTGGGTGGGCTTCCAGCCAGGCACAGATGGACTCGGTGGTCTTCTGCATATGCTGCAGCTCCTCCACAGCCCGCTCATCCTCCATGAGCTCCTGCTCCTTCTCGAGCACCTGCGCAAAGCGGCGGGTCGTCTCGAGGTTCAGGGGGACTTCTCCGGCCTGTTCCGGCGCTTTTTCCGGTTCGGGCTGGGGCTGATTTTCCTGTGCGGCGCGGTAGTCCTCTGCCGTCAGGTAGAGCTTGTCGTTTTTCTCGTCCAGCCAGGCACTGAGCCAGCCCTTGTGGATGAATTTCCGCAGCATCTTGAGAGCCTTGGTCTTCTTTTTATGCGTCAGGTCGGCCAGCATGGAGAGGGACAGGCCCTTGTGCCAGTCGAAGCCCTCGGCGGTATCGGCGTAGAGCTCCAGGGTCTTGGCGGCCTTCATACGGGACGCGCCCGCTGCGGTCAGCCAGCCGAACACAGCGGTCACAGCGGCAGAGCACCACCCCGTCACCGCGATAGCACCCAGTGCGAGATCGCCGATGGCACTGAGGACCGTCATATCAGCCGCCACCATCACGCCGCCGGACGTGAACGCCCCCGCCGTACCGAAGCAGGCGATGGCCGTGATGCCGAAGAGGACGGCGAAGGTGATGCCGGTCGCCAGCATGGCGACGCCTGCGCCGTGGCGCTTTTTCGCGCTGGTGCGGATATTCTCGATGGCCGTCGGTTCCGGCTTCTTTGCAAAGAAATTGCGCGCCCAGTCGGTCATCCCGCTGGCGCCGGCACTGCTTCTGGCCTCCTCGGCCCGCTTCTGGTACTCCTGTTTTCCGGCCTGAAAGGCCCGGCCTGCCTCCGAGATGCCATAACCGGCGGCATTCACCGCGGCACGGCCCACATCCCACACACGGTCGCCGATTTCCTCGCCCCGACCCTCAAAGCCGTGGCGGAAGGAGTCGGACATGGTGTCGCCCAGCTCGCGGAGCTGGCGTTCCAGCTCCTGCTGCACCTTACGGCCTTCGCTGTCCTTCGCCGTGCGGTCAAAATCGTCTTCACGATCAGTCATTCAACTTCTCACCCTTCTGCCGGGCTGTACCGGCTGATGATGGCGCGGGCCACCCGCAGGCCATCGACGGCGGCACTCATGATGCCGCCCGCATATCCGGCACCCTCGCCGCAGGGATACAATCCTGCCAGCTGGGCGCATTCAAAATTTTCTTCCCGTTTCAGCCGCACCGGGCTGCTGGTACGGGTCTCGAGGCCGGTCAGAATGGCCTCGGGGGCGGTGTAACCCGCAATTTTCCGCTCGTAAGCCCGCAGACCGGCCCGCAGAGTGTCGGCCAGTTCGGTCGGCAGCAGTGCGCCAAGGTCCGCAGCGACGACGCCCCGGTCATAGGTGGGCTGGACGCGGCCAATGTTCAGCCGGCCCCTGCCCTCCAAAAAGCTCTGGATGTTCTCCGCCGGGGCGGCATACTCTCCGCCGGGACGGCCTGCCGCATAGGCCCGGGCTTCCAGCTCCCGCTGGAAGGCGATGGCCTTCCGGGGGTCATTGCCGAAGTCTTCACCGCCTACGCTGACCACCACGGCCGCGTTGGCATTCCTGCCGCTGCGGGCGTGGTAGCTCATGCCGTTGGTCACGACGCGGCCCTTTTCGCTGGCCGAAGCCACCACCTGGCCGCCCGGACACATACAGAACGTATAAACGCACCGTTTTTCAACGTGCTGCGAAAGCTGATATTCGCCGCGCGGCAGGGCCGGATGGCCCGCCGCCTCGTGGTAGAGGCTCTTTTCGATCTCCGATTGGAGATGCTCTGCCCGGAAGCCGACGCTGAAGGGCTTGCACTCCAGCACGAGGCCGCTGTCCATCAGCATCCCGAAGGTGTCGCGGGCCGAGTGGCCCACCGCGAACACCAGCGCCTCACAGGGGAACGCACCGTCCGTGGTCTGGATGCCGACGAGCTGGCCGTCCCGCCGCTCGAAGCCGGTGAGGGCTGTGTTGAAGTGGACCTCACCGCCCAGCAACTCGATCTCTTTTCGGATCGAAGTGATGACGCCCCGCAGCAGGTCGGTGCCGACATGGGGCTTCTGCTGCCAGGCGATCTCCTTCGGTGCGCCGTGCTCGAGGAACACTTCGGTCACGAAGCCGCAGAGCTCGTCGCCGATGCGGGTGGTGAGCTTGCCGTCCGAGAAGGTGCCGGCGCCGCCCTCGCCGAACTGGATGTTGGCGTTCTCGTCCAGCTCACCGGTGGCGGAGAAATGCTCCACAGCCTTGACACGCTCGTCCAGCGCCGGGCCGCGTTCCAGCACGATGGGCCGGTAGCCCTGACGGGCCAGCAGCAGCGCCGCAAAGAGGCCCGCCGGGCCGAGGCCGCAGACCACAGGCCGGTGCGTCAGCGGCAGAGTGCCGTTCTGCACCGAGAGATCGGTCTTGCCCCGGACGGTGACGCTGCGGGAAGCACCCGCACAGGCGGCCTCTTCCCCCTCCTCTTTCAGGGTCACGGCCACGGTGTACACCAGCTTGGGCTGGCCGTGGCGGGCGTCCACCGAGAGCCGGGCGATGCCCAGATGGCTCACCTTTCCCCGGGGGATACGGGCGAGGCGGAGGGCTTTTTCGTAGGCCTGCGGCTCCCCGGCGGAGAGGGGCAGGCGAATATCATGGATCAGGATCATATACTCAGTTACTTTCTATCTTGCACTGCACCACATAGCTGCCCAGCGCAAAAATTTTGTCGTTGGCCGGCACATAGAGGCGGCAGGCGATGTTCTGCTGGCCGATGGCGACATAGAAGTCGTCGGCGTCGATCTCAATGACCACCTGTTCCGGATTCAGTGCTTCCAGCGAACCGGCCGGGCCGCAGAGGGTGACGTTCATCAGCCGCTCCGTCTCCACGGTCAGGGTGTAGGTGGAGGGCAGGTTGATGACCTGCACACAGCTGGCGGGCAGGTTCATGGTCTTGGTTTCCAGACGGGAGCTGTCGAAGCTGACCGTGATGCTGGAGATGTTGTCCAGCAGACGGATGCCGCTGGGCAGTTCGATGGGCATTTCGTACACCTTATCCAGTGCAAAGGTGGAAAGGTCGATGGTACCCACCGACAGGGTGGACAGACGGTCGATCTGGGACTCCGGGCCGGCCACATTGAGGGTCTTCTTGCTCAGGGAGTAGACCAGCACCGAGGGGTCAAAGTCGCGGGGCGCGTTGATAAAGCTGACTTCCACCGGCAGGGTGGCCAGCTTATACACCTGCAGCGTGACCTCGACGCTGTCCGTTTCCAGAGTAGTATACTCAAATTTCACCTCTCCGCCGCTGCGGGTGTAAAAACGCAGGCCGGTGTCCAGAGTGACGGGACTGGTCAGCTCGCCGCTGTAGGTCACCTCGGCGGTGCAGGTCTCCACCTTGCTCAGCTCGGTGCTGGGTCCGGAGAGAGTCACCGTCTCCTTCGAGATGTCGGTGCCGTAGAGGATATAGCCGTCTGCTATCTTCAGGTAATTCGTCGTCACCTGGATGGGCAGGGTCTTTTCTTCCACCACATCGAACACCACGTCCACGGTGTTGTCGCCGTCGATGGAGACGGACACACCGGTGAGCAGGGTGCTCTGGCTCCGCACCTGAAGGCGCAGGCTCTTTTCGCCGCTGTCGCGGACGCTGGACCAGTCGGGGTAGACGACAAAGTCGTTGGCCGACAGGCTGCCGATGGTGTAGCCATCGCCGGAAAGCTTCAGGTTGACCGTTTTTTCCTCCGCATTGACGATGCTCAGGCCCCGGGAAGTGTAGGCAGCCGAATCATAGGTAAAGTCCACCGGAACATTATAAATCGTGGTGGTGGTGCCGGGCTGCACGACGATGGTGACAGCCATCCACGCGATGACTGCACCCAGCAAAGAAAGCAGGAGCCGGATGCGGCGGTCGTTCAGCAGATTGCGCTTGGGGGGTACGGCAGGCTTGCCGTTGTTCTGCTCAGTGCTCATTGCTGCTCATCCTCCTCCTTGTTGTTCACCCAGTTCAGCAGGCGCTTGCCCCGGGCCTTCCAGCCCTCGGCAGCGCTCTTCTCGCTGGCGGTCTCCTTGGGTATCATCTCATCCACCAGCCGGGTGTAAAGGGTCTGACGGTCAAAGTGGCGCATGAGCACACCGTTTTTCGCCATCGAGATGATGCCTGTCTCCTCGCTGACCACGATGGCGATGGCGTCGGAGTTCTCGGCGATGCCGAGGCAGGCGCGGTGGCGGGTACCCATGTCTTTGCCCAGGTCCAGGTTGTTGGAAAGGGGCAGCACACAGCCTGCCGCCTTGATGCGGCCATTCTCGATGATGGCTGCGCCGTCGTGGAGGGGGGTACCCTCGTAGAAGATGGTACCCAGCACCTCCAGGTTGACTGCGCTGTTCACGGGCGTGCCGGTGCGGACGATCTCAGAAAGGTTGGTGTTCCGTTCCAGCACGATGAGCGCGCCGGTCTTGGTCTCCGAAAAGCGCTCTGCCGCGTCGCAGATGGCGATGATGGCGCTGCGCCATGCGCCCTTGAGGCTGGTGTCGTTGTAGCGGTTTTTATTGAAGAAGCGATAGGCCCACTGGTCGGTCTGGCCCATCCGCTCCAGCGCACGCCGTATCTCGGGCTGGAACAGCACCACCAGCGTCAGCAGACCGACTTGCAGCAGCGAGTTGAGCAGCCAGGTGACGGTGCGCATATTCAGGATGTTTGCCACCAGATAGACCGCCAGCACGATGAGCGCGCCCTTGGCCAGCTGGCCGGCGCGGGTGCGGTTGACGATGCCCAGCAGCTGGTAGATGAGGAACGCGATGATGAGGATGTCCAGCAGGTCTACCAGCTTGAAGGTCTGGAAATTTGCTACGATAGAGTTCAGAGTCATGGGTCACATTCTCCCGTTCACACTGCTTCGATGAGGGCGACGGCATGGGCTGCGATACCCAGCCCCTCGCCAGTAAAGCCCAGATGCTCCTCGGTGGTGGCTTTGACGCTCACGGCGTCCACCGGCATCCCGAAAGCCTCGGCCAGCTTTGCCCGCATGGCCGGGATGTGGGGGGCCAGCTTCGGGCGCTGGCAGAGGATGGTGGCGTCGATGTTCTCGATGCGCCAGCCGTGCTCGGTCATGATCTCTGCCACACGGCGGGCCAGCATGAGGCTGTCGGCCCCGGCGTACTCTTCCGCCGTATCGGGGAAGTGCTGGCCGATGTCGCCCAGCGCCGCTGCGCCCAGCACGGCATCCATGACCGCGTGGGCCAGCACGTCGGCGTCCGAGTGGCCCAGCAGGCCCTTTTCATACGGCACTTCCACGCCGCCCAGGATGAGCTTGCGGCCCTCCACCAGACGGTGGACGTCGTAACCATGACCAATGCGCATTTTCTTTCCTCCGTTCTCGGCCCGGGGCAGGTCCTCCCGGGTGGTTATCTTGATGTTTGCGTAGTCACCCTGTACCAGCTCCACCGGACGGCCCGTCAGCTCGAACAGGCTGCAATCGTCGGTGACGAGGCGGGCGCTGGCCTCGTCCAGTTCATCCAGCGCCGCCAGATAGGCGGCCCGGTCGAAGCACTGGGGCGTCTGCACCGCATAAAGGGTGCTGCGGTCTGGGGTGTTCTCCACTATGCAGCCTTCCGGCACAGTCTTGCCGTTTCCGCCCTTCGCCCGCTTGATGGTGTCCTTCACCGGCACCGCAGGGGCGGCGGCACCGCAGCGGGCAGCGGCCGCTATCGTATCGGCGATAACGCTCTGGCTCACGAAGGGCCGGGCCGCGTCGTGGACCGCCACCAGTCTGCCGTGGGCTGCGGCCACGCCGCTGCGGGCGCTCTCGGCGCGGGTCGAGCCGCCTTTCACCAGCCGCACCGGCTTTTTGCAGCAGGCAGCGGCCCGCTGGGCATTCTCACCGGACGCGCCGGTCACGATCACCAGTTCGTCCACCTCCGGACACTCGTCAAAGGCCCGGACGCTCCGCTCCAGGACGGTCTCACCGCCCAGATCGAAGCTCAGTTTATCAAATCCCATCCGGGTGGAAGAACCAGCCGCCACCAGGACTGCCGTCACACGATGTTCCAATTTCTTACACCTGCCCCATTTTATTCCTGCCCTGCGCCGCACTGCACAGAGCGTATTATTATTCATTGAATATTATAGCGTATCCACCCACAAACTGCAACTGCCCTCGCCCATCAAAAATGCCCCCGTGCAACACTTTTGGCGCTGTACGGGGGCATAAATTTTTTATGAAATTTCTGCGTTATGCGAGGATGGGCTCGATGGCAGCGGCCAGCGCATCCTTCTGAGCCTGTGCCTCGGCCAGGTCTTTGCCCAGAGTGGTGAAGTAGGTCTTGATCTTCGGCTCAGTGCCGGAGGGACGGACGACCACGGTAGCGCCGTTGTCCAGAGTGTAGATGAGGACGTTTGCGGCGGGCAGACCGGTCTCTTCGGGCTTCTTGTAGTCGGTGACCTTGACCACCTTGTGGCCGGCCAGCTCGGTGAGGGGCTCGTCACGCAGCTTTTGCATGATGGAAGCCATCTTCTCCATGCCGGTCAGGCCGGGGAACTCGAAGCTGTCCACCTTGTTCAGGTAGCGGCCATATTCCTTGTAGATCTCTTCCAGGCGCTCCTTGATGGAGGAACCGATGCTGCGGTAGTAAGCGGCCATCTCGCAGATGAGCATGGAGCCGATGACAGCATCCTTGTCACGGACATAAGGGCCGGCCAGATAGCCATAGCTCTCCTCGAAGCCGAAGATGAAGCGGTCCACTTCACCGGCAGCTTCCAGATTTGCGATCTGGTCGCCGATCCACTTGAAGCCGGTCAGCACGCTGCGCATCTCCACGCCGTAGTGGGCGGCGATGGCATCGGCCAGCGGGGTGGAGACGATGGACTTGACGGCGACGGGGTCCTTGGGCATGGTACCCTTCTCGATGCGGCCTGCGCAGATGTAATCCAGCAGCAGAGCGCCCATCTCGTTGCCGGAGACCAGCTCATAGCTGCCGTCCGGACACTTCATGGCGATACCCACGCGGTC
>CEAB01035979.1_pt1 | contig 14137 bp, 7 predicted proteins | sample 557651 | NCBI WGS metagenome assembly CEAB01 (sample SAMEA3182046, study PRJEB8094) | gut metagenome | biome: human; feature: gut; material: Stool; isolation source: human stools | place: Canada | collected 2011-11-15
GATTAAGGGCAGCGGAAATGTCGGCGGTTTGGTTGGAAAGCTGAACGGCACGACAACGATCGACGGCTGTCAGGTGTACCTGAAAAATGTCAAGGACAAAAACATTCCCGGAGACGAGATCTTCACGAAGCACACGCGGATCGACGGCAAGGTGGCCGGTGGTCTGGTGGGCAGCACAGAGGAAAAACCGCTAACGATCCAAAACAGTCTGGCTGCCACGGTCATCCGGGGCAAAACCGCTGCCGGCGGTCTGGTGGGCATAGGGCATGGAGGGATTTCTCTTGACCACTCCTATGCAGATTGCTACCTTTACAGTGATCCGGATACCACTGAAACGGATGCAGGTTATGCCAGCGGTTTGATTGGCTGGCGAGTTGTTGCTACGGCAACGTTAAAAATCACAGATTGTTATGCCGCCGGTTTCTTGGTGGGCAAAACTACTGCGGGCCTTGTAGCGTGCGACCTGACCGGCAATGAACTGGAAAATGTATACAGCGCCTGCGCGACGCTGACGGGAGAAAGCCTGACATACGGAACGGCAGCCAATACCAGCGGCGGGGGAAGCGGTACTTCCCCAAAGAATGTGTACTATCTCGGCGGATCGGCGAAACCTACCATCGGCGAAGAGAAATACTATCATGAGCTGAACGCCGCGGATGCGGAAAAGCTGTTCGCTTCTGACTCTTCTAATAATGCCTTCACCAGAAAGAACAGCGATACCTATGCCTACAACCTGATGAAAGGTCTGGGCCTGACGCTGTACTCCTATCCCAAGCTGAAGAACCTGCCCCATTACGGTGACTGGAAGGCGGAGTTTGAAAACGGCGCACTGGTGTACTACGAGTGGTACGGCGGGGACGACTACGGCTTCTTCGGCGCGAACGTTGAGGCGCTGTCCGCGACGGAAACGGTGAAGGGCGACGGCTACGGCGTAGTCTATGAGAAAAACTTGCCTGCTGACAAGGTAACCGTGACAGTTAATGACCAGCCCTATGAATTGAATTCGGCCACCGCGATCACCATCACGGTCACCGACAAGGACGGCACAAAAAAGACCTACTGTCTGCTTCCCCTGCCTGCGGATCTGGTGCAGGAGGTCGATGGGGTGCCGCAGGTCGATGGGCAGCCGAACTTCTACACGAAGCTGACGGTAGGCAGCGCGGCGGGCAAGGCATACTACTACAACCCCCATTTTGCCAAGACTGCGCTGACGGCCGAAGCCGGAAAGCCGGAATTCGTCAGCATCCGCACGGCGCGGCAGCTCAATAACCTGAGCGCATATTACGACAAATACGCCGACGAGAAGGTTCTGCCCAAAAACGCCGCCTTCCAGCAGGAGCGGGACATTGATTACAGCACCTATGTCTGGACAAAGTACGGCAAGGGCGGGAAACCGGTCACGGAGCAGGCTCCCATCGGACAGACAGAAGCCACTCCCTTTAAGCACCGCTATGACGGCGGCAGTCATATCATCACCGGCGTTTCCTTTGCCAGCGGGAAGGACGGCCTTGCCGTCGGCCTGTTCGGCTTTACGGAGGGAACGCTGGAGAACATCGTCGTGACAACGGAGGAACCGCTGGAAAAAGCCCCCACCTCCAAATTGGGCGGCAATGTCCAGTGGAAAACGGTGTATACAGGCGTATTGGCCGGTAAAAACAGCGGCACGATCAAAAACTGCGCCGTTTCCGGCTACCGGCTGTCCGGCAGCGCCTACAGCGGCAGCACCTACTACCTCGGCGGTCTGGTGGGCTGCAACGAGGGCCTGATCCAGGCATGCAGCGCCGATATTCCCAGCATCACCGGCACCAGCACCTATGCCCGGAGCTATTGTGCCGGCGGTCTGGTGGGTATGAACGACGGCAGCGGCTACATCCGCCAAAGCTACGCCCTCGGCAGCATCGAACTGACGGAGATACGCGGCAGTGCCATGATCTCCGGCTTTGTGGGCGACAATCAGGGCACCATCCGCAACAGCTACTGCGCCACGGCCCTGAGCGCCGTGACGGGCGCGGAGGTCAACGGCTTCACGTCGGATCATGGCAGCGTTTCCGACTGCTATTACCTCAGCGGCGGCACCTATACCTTCGCGGGGACGGTGCGCCTGTACGATTACGAGCCGGGAGCTTCCGGCGCGGAGAAGAAGACCCACGAGGAAATGAAGGAGTTGAAGCTGTCCGGCTTTAGCAAGGTGGCTGAGACCAAAAACCATCCCAATACCGAGGGGACTGAGACCGCGTACCCCTATCCCAGCAGCGTCACCGCCACGGACAAGAAGCACGTCCACTACGGCGACTGGCCGACCTCGGCGGACATGGGAACCATCGGCATGGTCTATTGGGAAAAGGAGGAGGGCGGCGCCAACAGCGGCTATCACTTCTCCTACATCGGCTTTGACGCAAAGGGTGTCCGCAAGGAGGGCAGCAGCCTTTGCACCGCCCACGATGACGGCGGCAAGATCACCGATTTCGGCTACGGCTACTACTGCAAGGACAAAACAAGTGGGAAGCTGACGCCGAGCGGCAACTTTGTCCTTGGAGCAGAAAACGCCGAAGCGAAAAAAGAGCTTGCCAAGCAGGTGTCCGGCTACAACTTCACCTGCTATCGGACCGACGGCAAAGACGGCCTGCGGCTGTTGGCAGAGACCGACATCATCAGTGGCAAATTTACACTTGCCGCCAACGGCACATGGACCTTGAAGCAGGGGACGCAGACATATGAGTATGCGGTGTGCCCCTTCTTCGGAGATTCCTACTGCCCGGTCGAGGATGTGGGAAACAACGAGCAGAACCTCGGCAAGACAACGACCACCACCACGAAAAAGCCGTACCAGATCCGCTCCGTGAAGCAGCTCCAATTCATCAACTGGAGCTGTGAAGTTACATCAGAATATAATTACAGGACGAGGAAATATTCTTTCAGATTTAATACCGGAACGGACCGCCCGGTGACCTCAGAAACCTATCCGCAGTTCCCCTATCTGCAATACAAAACGATGGATAGTAAGCAATCACGGGCCAGTGCGGAGAATGCTCGTCCCCAGCGGAGCTGGACACAGACCCATGACGTCAACGGCGTGGACATGGAAAACCCGACGAACGGCGAAAAGAACACTCCGTTCCACCCCATCGCCGGAGCGATAGGTGTGAATGAGAACAATTACAGTGTTACGCTCTACGCGTGGTTCGGCGGGAAGTACGACGGCGGGAACTACTACATCAAAAACATCGCCATCAATTCCAACTGCTACAATGTGGGCGTATTCGGCACCACGGCAGGCGCGACGATCGAAAACATCGTGCTTTACAGCGACAACGGCGGCATCATCCAGCGCAGCTCGATTGTAACGGACAATCAGTGTGCCTACGCACTGGGCGGGTTGGCCGGTATCGCCTATGAGTATGCGGATGAACGCGAAACGAGCGAAGCGGTGATCCAGAACTGTGCCATCGCGGGCTATAAGATCCAGGACAACAGCCAAAACAAACTGGGGCTCGGCGAGGCGGTGGTAGGCGGTCTGATCGGCGTTTCCAGCCTTGAGCTGGACCGATGCTCCGCTGTGGTGGACATTCAGATCAACTGCACGCACCTGGATAAAGATAGTAAACTGGTCGCGCCGAAATGGGGCAACTTTGTCCGCGTGGGCGGCTTGGTAGGCGGCGTGCGGGGCAAGGTGAGCAACTGCTATACCGGCGGCAAAATTGAGGTCAGTGAGAATACGCTCAAGGAGCGTGTTGTGTCCAAAAAACTCACGGATCTTGTGGGCCTCAAAGGAACTCCGGCAAAGGTTGTACAGGGTGATAATTCTTGGGATAAAAACCCTGCTACCTTCGTTTACCTGGGAGGCATCGGCGGCAGCGGCTTCTCGTCTACCTTTAAGAATTTCGGCGAATCGCAGGACGGCAACCCGAACTTTGAGAACTGTTACACCTACATGACTTTCCCGGCGATGCGAGGTACCATCACCGCTATTTCCCTCATCGGCAGCGTGGCGGACCGGTACGGTCAGGCGGATAGCATGACGATCACCAACTGCTATTATCTTGACAGCAGCGCGAAGATTGATTTCACTCAACTGCCGAAATTCTATGCCAGCGGGAAAAGATCACTCACTGACCTGCTGGGCGAAGATTCGGATCTGGCCAAGACGAACCGGGATAATATGCTGAAGGGCAAGCTGGACTATTTGGGGCAGTACACTTGGGACAGCGCAAAGACAAATATCTACCACATCAACGGCCTGACTCCGCTGACCTACGAGCAGATGTCCAACCAGATCGGCAAGGATAAGTTTATCCAGACTCAAAACGAAAGCCCGGCGGCGTACTACAAAACCTTCTTGGACGCGCTGAATCGGAACGGCGGCAAGGCTTTCGGCTGGGTCACCAACGAGGAAAGCGGTTCCTCGATCCACGGTAAGTACAGCTTCCCCGGCAGCGACGCGGCTCTGCAAGGGCAGGATTATCCCTTCCCCACCGTGCTGCGGGGAACGGACAGCACCGGGGCAAAGGAGGTCAACCTCCACTACGGCGCGTGGCCCAAGGTGGGTATGCTCTGGAGCGAGGGCATTGTCTCTCTGGACCTGATCGCGGACTATGTGCCGTCCTCCGGGGCCACGAAGGAACTGAAACTGAATCTGTTCAATGTACCCGAGGGGACAGGGGCGGAACCGCCGACCTTTACTTACAGCCCCGAGGGCGTGGTCAAGGCAAAGGCTGTCCCAATCACAGTCGAGCCCAACAAGGGCGACTTTGCGGTCACGCTGACGGGCGTAGGGACCGGCGCGACCGAGGTGATTGCGAAGTACGGCAGCTACACCGCCCGCCTGATGGTCACGGTCACGGCTGATCTGAAGGTGGACTTGGAAAAGGACAGCGTTGAACTGAACCCAGAAGGCACAGAGATCATCCAGCTCAAGGCTGTTGACAAGAAGGGCAAACTCTGTACGGCTGTTTGGAAAGTCACCAGCGATAATCAGGAGGTGGCGACGGTCACCGAGCAGCCTGCTGACGGCAAGATCACGGTCACGGGCGTTGCCACGGGAGAAACGGAGCTCCGCATCACAGCGACCTGCACAGTGGGCGGCAAGAACTACACCGCCACGGCGATCCTGCCGGTAACGGTCAAGGGAACAAGCGGCGGAGGCTGAACAAACACAATGGGACGGCGTTTGCCGTCGGAATTTCCGGAAAAATGAGAGGAAAGGAGGGCGATCCGGATGAAAAAGTTGAAAAACAACAGCGGCGCTACGATCCTGATGGCCCTCCTGCTCATTTTGCTGGCCATGGCGGTGGGCGCGGCGATCCTGACGGCTGCCGTCAGCGCCGCCCACCACATGAAAAGCGACCGGGAAGCCCAGCAGAACTACCTGACGGTCAGCTCCGCGGCGGAGCTGATCCGGGACAGCATTGCGGGGGATTCGTATGAACGGATCATGACGGAGACCCATACCGCGCTGAAAGATGCAGAGGGGAATATCACAGGGTATACGGTCTCACGCAAAGCCAAGGTAACAGACCCCCCCAAGGGGATCATGGGCGAATGGCTGTCCGCCTGCATTGAGAATGGCAACGATAATAACGAATATGCCAGTCTCAAGGCTTTCAACGATACCATCGAAGTGAATCTGAAGATCAACGATGACACCAGCCTGCGGACGGTGAAAGCTGCCTTTTCCGCACAGAAGGACGGCAAAATTCAGGTGCAGCTGTATTTGAAGCCGGAAGAGGGTAAGACGGATGACTGCCGCATGACCCTGACCATGCAGGGGACGCTGAAAGAGGAGGCTCCGGAATCCCACTCCGCCGGAGATGACTACTCGTATACATACAAGACCACGGTCAAGTGGGAGCCGCAGAGGATCACCAAAGGGATCGAGGTGACAGGCCCATGAACAAGCTGAGAAATAACCGGGGCGAAACGCTGGTGGAGTCTCTGGTCTCCATCCTGATCGCCGTGCTGGCTTTTGGCATTCTGGCCACGTCTGTGGTCACGGCGGAAAAGATCAACGCCAAGACCCGGAACACGAATGTTATGTTTCGGTATGCAACAGCACCGACAGATCCTCCGAAAGTCACGCTGACCGGAAAGAATGACAAAAGAGGCTCCGGTACGGTGTTGCTCTACGAAAACAACGGCTATTACTATTATAGCCACGATAAAGCGGGGGCCGGGTCATGAAAAAACTGCGGAATCAAAACGGCCTGACCCTGACGGAGATGCTCTGCACGGTGATCATCGTGCTGCTGTTCAGCAGCCTTGTGGCGGTGGGTGCCAATGCTGCGGTGCGGAGCTTCCGCATTTCCATGGCGGACTCTCAGGCCCAGGAGCTTTGCTCCACGCTGACCACCGCCATCAGCGACAAGCTGCGCTACTGCACGGTGGAGACCGACAACACGGTGTTTATTCAGGGCGTGGGCTATGTGAACGGTGCGCCTAACGAGATTTTTACCCTGAATTCTGACAGCGGTCAGGTGTATCTGGGAGAGAATAAATTCCTGGGTGCATACGCCTATCCGGAGGGTTTGAAGGTCAAAGATTTTTCCGTAGAATATAATGATACGAAAAGGATTTTTACCGTTGCGTTCCAAATCGAGGACGGGCGGGATACCAAGCTGGCCGAGGCCAATTTTCAGGTGAAGCAGATCAATCAGGAGACGAATTAGACAGCATTGTAACCACCGGTTATGCCGGTGGTTACAATGCTGCATTCATAAAAATGCTGACAGCAGATATGGGGGCACAAAAATGACGATCAAGCAGTGTTATCAGGCGATGGGCGCGGATTTTGAGGAGATTTCCCAGCGAATTCCCAGCGAAGCCATGATCCGGAAATTCGCCGTGAAATTCCCGGAGGACAAGAGCTTCGCGGAGCTGACGAAAGCACTGGAACAGGGCGACGTGGAAACGGCGTTCCGGGCGGCGCATACCATCAAGGGCCTGTGCCTGACGTTGGGCTTTTCCCATCTGACCGCCCCGGCCAGCGAGCTGACGGAGCTTCTGCGGGCCGGACGGCTGGACGGCAGCGAAGCGCTTTACGGCCAGCTGGCGCAGGCGTACAACAGAACGGTGGAGCTTCTCCGGGCAGTGGACTGACCGGGGGAGGGAAGCAGGCCGTCGCCGCGGTACATCGCGGCGAAGGTCTGCTGTGCATGAATATACAAAAATAAAAAGCGGGCGTTGACACGCTTTTTTGCAAGCGGAAGCAGGAGGGGATGGCTGTATGGAACGACAGACGGTCTTGATCGTTGACGATTCGGAACTGAATCGCATGATGCTGATGGAGATCCTGGGGGAGCAGTATTACTATATTGAGGCTTCGGACGGGCGGGAAGCTGTCCGGCTGATGGAAAAGAAGCTGACGGTGGATCTGATGCTGCTGGACATCAATATGCCGGAGATGAACGGCTTTCAGGTGCTGGAGCAGATGAACCGCTTCCGGTGGATCGATGAGATCCCGGTCATCATGATCTCCGCCGATGAGACCAATCAGGCCATTCAGCAGGCATACGCCATGGGCGTTACGGACTATATCCGCCGCCCCTTCGACACCTTTATCGTGCGCCACCGCGTGGAAAATACCCTGAAGCTCTATGCCAACCAGAAGCGGCTGATGTATCTGGTTTCCGACCAGATCCGGGAAAAAGAGGAAAACAGCAACCTGATGGTGGGAATTCTCAGTCATGTGGTGGAGTTCCGCAACCATGAGGGCGGCGACCATATCCGCAACATCCGCAGCATAACGGAGCTGCTGCTCTGCCGGCTGGTAGAGAAGACGAAGGCCTACCACCTTTCCGAGGAGGACATCGCCCTGATCAAAACGGCTTCCGCCCTCCATGATATCGGCAAGATCACCATTCCGGAGGAGATTTTGAATAAGCCGGGGAAGCTGACCTCGGAGGAATTCGCTGTGATGAAGACCCACGCGGCAGCCGGCGCGGTGATCCTGGAGCAGATGACCTTCGGACAGGAAAAGCCGCTGTTCCGTTACGCTTTGGAGATCTGCCGCTGGCACCATGAGCGGTGGGACGGACACGGCTACCCGGACGGGCTGCGGGGAGAACGGATCCCCATCGCCGCGCAGGTGGTGGCACTGGCAGATGTCTACAACGCGCTGACCAGCGAGCGGTGCTACAAAAAAGCCTTTGACCACGATACGGCCATCGCCATGATCCTGGGGGGAGAGTGCGGCGCCTTCAATCCGCTGCTGCTGGAATGTCTGGCGGACGTATCGCCCCGGCTCCGCATTACGTCCCATGTCCCGCTGGACGGAGACCCCTACCGGCTGGAGGTGAACCGGCTGTCCGATGAGCTTCTGGCCCGGGCCGATCTGCCGCGGAATGACCGGGTGCAGCGGATACTGGAGTCCTTGCAGGAGCGCATCGACTTCTTCGCATCTTGCAGCGGCGGGATCCAGTTTGAGTTCGACGCGCTTTCCGGTCTGGCGGACATCACCAATTGGGATGAACCGCCCCAGTACCGCCATACAGTGAAGAACGCTGCTCACCCGGAGTGCTTCCACCGCCTGAGTCAGAAGGATTTCCGCCGGCTGCAGGAGGCGATGGCTGCCACGACCAAGGAGACGCCGGAATTTTCCGTGAGCCTGCTGCTGCCCTGCGGCACGGAGCATCACTGGTGCGACCTGCGGGTGCGGACGCTGTGGTCCGACCGGCAGCCGGAGCACTATGTGGGTGCCGTGGGTCAACTGGTGGACCCGCAGCTCTCCGTCAAAAAGCCGCTGCTGCTGTCGGCCGCGGACGTGAATACGGAGGACGGCACGCAGGCCCTCGCGGCGGAGATGCGCCGTCTGAGAATGGTATTCGATGTTGTCCGCCTTGTAGACCCCACTACCAATTCCGTGTTGGAATTGGACGAGCAGGGCGTTCTCCATCCCAACGGCAGCCACTGTGCGGCCTTCTGGGACAACGACCGCAGCTGCGCCAACTGCATTTCCTCCCGGGCATTTGCCCAGAAAACGACCCTGAACAAGCTGGAATTTACCAATACGGATATGTACTTCGTCATTTCCAAATACCTGTGCCTGAATGGGATGCCCTGTGTGCTGGAAATGCTGTCCAAGCTGAGTGAGGGCCGCTGGATCGACGCCAACGGCACCCGGCTCCTGCTGGATCACAGCCGGGCCGAGAACATGGAGCTGTTCATGGACCCGCTCACGAACACCTATGCCCGGCGGTATTTTGAGTCCTACCGCTCCCATCTGGAGGGCATGGAGCATGTGGCGATCATCGACGTGGACAGCTTCAAGCAGGTAAATGACGCCTACGGCCACCAGACCGGAGACACCGTCCTGCGGGACATTGCCGCCGCGATCCACTCCTGCATCCGCAGTACGGATACGCTGATCCGCTACGGCGGCGACGAATTTTTACTGCTGTTTCCCAAAATGGACGAGCATATTTTTGAGCGGAAGCAGAACGAGATCCGGGAGGCGGTCCGCCGGATCGTCATTCCGGAGTATCCGGAGCTGCACCTGTCCGTCAGCATCGGCGGCGTCAGCGGCGTGCATCCCCTTGCGGAGGCCATCCGTCAGGCGGACTACCTGATGTATGAAAATAAAGAGAAATATTATACAGAAGGGGAACATGTCACCCCCCCCCCCGAAAATGGAAGAAAATATAAAAATCCGCGATAAATAAGCATGAATATTCAATCGAAACAGGAAGGTGGAGACTGCGGTGCAGAATTGCGGAAAAGAAGCCCTGATCACCATGTTCAAAGACAGCTCCCTGCCTTTTGGCATTATCCGCGTGGAGCTGGATGAAACCGGCCGTCCGGCAGACTGGAGCTTTCTCTGCTGTAATCAGGCGTTGGAAACGCTGACGGGGCGGACCCGGGCAGAGCTGGTGAGCAACAGCTTCCTGACGCTGCGCCCGGATGGCGCAAGCGAGTGGATGGGACCGTTTTATACGGCGGCCTTTGAAAAGAGCCCCGCAAGGCTGGAGGTACGGGACGAGGCGCGGAAATTTCATCTGTATATCGACTGCCTGCCCATCGACGAGGCAGGCGAGTGCGCCCTGCTTCTGCGGAACTCCTGGAAGGAGGACACCTATCGGAAAAAGCTGGAGGAGCAGATCGTCTCCTTCCGGAATATCCACAAGTCCATGTCCTCCGGCGCCTGGCATCTGACGTTCAATGACCGGTGGGAGCGGGTCTCCGTGGAATGGTCCGACACGCTGCGGCAGATGCTGGGCTTCCGCTCGGAAAAGGAGTTTCCCAATGCCTTTGAAGCGTGGACCGGACAGCTTCACCCGGAGGATGAGGCGCGGGTCCTGAGCGCTTACGAAGCGGTGGTGGAGGATACCACGGGGGAGCAGCCCTTTGACGTGGAATACCGTCTGCGCCACAAGGACGGTTCGTACCACTGGTTCCATACCACCGGTGGCCTGTCCCGCCGGGCGGACGGATCCCCGGAGTTTTTTGACGGGATCTTCGTCAACACCGATGAAAAGCATGAGACGCGGGAGCGCTTCCAGCGGGCTCTGCGGGAGGCGCAGACCGCCCGGCAGGAGGCGGAGCTGGATCACGAGATCATCTCCTCTGTGAGCCGGCTGTATTTCTCCATTTTCCGGATCGACCTGAAAAAGAACTTCTATGAGGAGATCTCCAGCGACAACTCCGTACATCGCCTGACGGGACACCGGGGCATGGCCCAGCAGAAGCTGAACGAGCTGTGCAGCACCTTTGTGGACCCGGAGTACCGGCTGGCGGTCCGGCAATTCTTCGACCTGTCCACGGTGCCGGACCGGCTGGCGGATACCGATACGGTGGGTATGGATTATTTAGCCACCAACGGCAACTGGTACATGGCCCGGTTTATCGAAAAGCGGCGGGATGAAGCCGGACGGGTCACCCACATCCTCTATGTGACCAGAAACGTCACCAAGGAAAAGCGGCAGGAGCTGGAACGCCAGAAGCTGAAGATCGCCTATCAGGCGACGGAAAAGGCCAACGAGGCCAAGACCGCCTTCCTGCTGAATATGTCCCATGACATCCGCACGCCCATGAATGCCATTCTGGGCTACGCGCACCTGATGCGGAAGGAACTGACGGACCCCAAGCTGCTCCACTATCAGGAGATGATCGAGGAGTCCGGCAGCCTGCTGCTGTCCATCATCAACAACGTGTTGGACATGACGAAGATCGAGAGCGGGCGGCTGGAACTGAATGAAGACTACAACCGCGTGGGAGATGTCGTCGGCAAGATCGTTGCCGTTTTCCAGGGGGAGGCCCGGAAAAAGAATCTGACACTGACCAGAGTGCAGAAGGCGACGAAGCTGGATATTCTATGCGACGTTACAAAGCTGCAGGAGCTCTTTACAAACCTGATCAGCAACGCCGTCAAGTACACTCCACCCGGTGGGACCGTCACGGTCACCACCGAGGAGTTGCCCTGCGCTCAGCCGGGGCATGTAACGCTGCGTACCGAGGTGGCCGATACCGGTATCGGTATCAGCCGGGAGTTTCTGCCTCATCTGTTTGAGCCCTTCTCCAGAGAGCGGAACACCACTGCGGGCAAAGTGCTGGGAACCGGACTGGGTATGCCCATCGTCCGGAGCCTTGTGGAGCTGATGGGCGGCACGATCACCGTGGAAAGCGAGCAGGGGAAGGGGTCGAAATTCACCGTGACGCTGACCCATAAGCTGGCGGATCAGGCGCACTGTGAGAAGAAGCCCGCCGGGACGGAGGAGCAGACTGACCACTGCTTTACCGGGAAGCGGCTGCTGCTGGTGGAGGACAATGACCTAAACGCGGAGATCGCCACCGCATTTTTGCAGGATATGGGCTTTACGGTGGATCGGGCCGTAGACGGCGCCGACTGCGTGGACCGGTATCAGCATGAGGCGGCCGGGACCTACGGCCTGATCCTGATGGACATTCAGATGCCCAATATGGACGGCTATCAGGCGACGCTGGCGATCCGCGGCCTGCCGGATAAGGAAAAAGCCGGGATCCCCATTGTGGCCATGACGGCCAACGCCTTTGCCGAGGACCGGCAGAAGGCCTTCAACGTGGGAATGAACGGCCATATTGCCAAGCCCATCAATACGGAGATCCTGCGGGAAACGCTGCGGGAATTGCTTTGAAACTGAGGAAAACGAGATACATGAAACGCATCACAGCACTTATTTTGACCTGTCTGCTGTCCGTGGGGCTGCTCTGCGGCTGCGGCGCACAGCAGCCGGAACCCGCACTCCCCGAAATCATCATCGGCAGCGATACCTACCCGCCCTACGTCTATCTGGACGATAACGGCGACCCCACCGGCATCGATGTGGAGATCGCCACGGAGGCCTTCCGGCGGATGGGGTATCAGGCGGTGTTCACCACCATCGACTGGGAACAGAAGAAAACACTGGTGGACAGCGGCGAGATCGACTGCATCTGGGGCTGCTTCTCCATGAGCGGCCGGGAGTATGACTACCAGTGGGCCGGGCCCTACGCGATCAGCCGTCAGGTGATCGCCGTGGATGCGGGCAGCGATATTTACACCATGGGCGATCTGGCCGGAAAGACCATCGCCGTGCAGTCCACCGGAAAGCCGGAGGATCTGTTCCTCCACCACCGGATCGCCGATATCCCGGAGTTCGGGGCCATCATCAGCCTGGAGGACCGTGGCGTGCAGTACGCCGCGCTGGACTGCGGCTATGTGGACGCTGTTGCCGCCCATGAGATGGCCATTCTGCAATATATGGAGGACTACGGGGCGGAGTTCCGTATTCTGGACAAGCCCCTGCTGGTCACCGGGATCGGCGTCGCCTTTTCCAACAATGATAACCGGGGGCTGGCCCAAAGGCTGACGGAGACCTTTGCCCAGATGCGGCAGGACGGCACTCTGCAGGAGATCCTCGGCAGATATCTGGAGCACCCCGAAACCTATCTGGAGGTAGAGAGCCTTGGGCAGTGAAAAAACACAGAGCATGTTCAGCGCAAGGTTCTGGTATGCCTGTCTTGCGGTGGGGATCATTGCTTTGAGCGTGGTGTACACCTTCTCCCACAAGGTGGATATCCGCCGGTGCGAGGAACGGCTGACGACCACAGTCGAATTTATCAAGGATCAGACGGACAGCTACGTGAACTACAACAATATTGCCGTCGCCAAAAGCCTGATGCGGGGCAGTACCGTCATTCGGACGCTGGAGGAGGTCTCTCTGGACTGCAGCGAGGCGGAGCTGGAGGCGTATGCCGACAAGCTGTGGCTTACAGGAATTTCCGTACTGGATCAGCAGGGGAACGTGGTGTGCGAGTACACGGAGCACGGCATCGGCTACGCCCGGCTCCGGACCGACCTGGAACGGGCGCCGGTCCTTGACGTCATCGACCATCCCCAGAAGACCTATGTGAAGCGGGTATATCTGGAGGACGGCTCCTATGCCGATATCGCTGTACATAGCTGCGCCAATAACACCGGCGCGGTGCTGGCCTACCGCCATACGCTGGCGTCCTTTTCCCAGAAGTCCGTCCTGTCCGTCCAGACTCTGCTGAACGGCTATGACGCCAACACCGTAGCGACCTTCCTTGTGGTAAAGGGGAGCCGGGTGGAGGCGTCCAATGACCCGGAGCTCATCGGACAGGACGTTTCCGACGACCGGCTGATCCAGTCGATCCGAAAGGGCAATCAGTCGGAAAAGCTGACATTTGTGAACGTCGGAAACGGTATGGGGCAGTACTACGGCATGTATAGCCACGGGCGGAATTACTATCTTTATGCATACGTTCCCGCCAGGCAGATCGACAGCGCCACCTCGCCGAACCTGACGGCGGCGCTGGCTGCATATATCCTGATCATGGTGCTGGTCCTGGGGCTCCGCTGGAGCACCGCCCGGAAATTCCAGCTCCGGCAGGAGAAGTCCGAGCAGGCTTATAAGGAATCTCTGGAGCAGAAGAATGCCGAGCTGGAGCTTGCCGTCCGTCATGAGGCGGCGGCGAACCGCGCCAAGCGGGAGTTCCTGTTCAATATGTCCCACGATATCCGCACACCGATGAACGCCATCATCGGCTTCACCTCTTTGGCGGCCACCCATATTGACAACCGGGATCAGGTCATTGATTACCTGAAAAAGATCTCCACCGCCAGCCAGCATCTGCTGTCCCTCATCAACGATGTGCTGGATATGAGCCG
>CEAB01070611.1_pt1 | contig 14137 bp, 12 predicted proteins | sample 557651 | NCBI WGS metagenome assembly CEAB01 (sample SAMEA3182046, study PRJEB8094) | gut metagenome | biome: human; feature: gut; material: Stool; isolation source: human stools | place: Canada | collected 2011-11-15
GTCCAGGGTTCGAGTCCCTGAAGGTGTACCATCCCACTGGATGGGAGCACCATCCAGTGGGGACCCCACGACGCAAGGAATGGCCCGTTGGTCAAGTGGTTAAGACAGCGGCCTCTCACGCCGTTAACATCGGTTCGAATCCGGTACGGGTCACCATTTTCCGAACTTGACAAATGAATAAAGGTTTGTTACTGTAGAGATGCAGTTGCAATACAGCAGTTGGTGCTGATTAGGGCGAGGGTCCACCCGTTCCCATCCCGAACACGGAAGTTAAGCTCGCTTCTGCCGACAATACTTGGCTGGAGACGGCCCGGAAAGATAGGTAGCGCCAACATGAAGAGAAGCCACTCAAGAGAGTGGCTTCTTTTTATATTTACAGCCGACGTAACGGCTGCACGGAAAGCAATCCGCATCCGAAAGGAAGACTTGTATGGGAGAAATCGGGGATTGCCCGATATGCGGCGCTGAATGCCGTTTCTCCGCTGTCAGATCTGCGGAAAGTTTTATGGAAAAGGACGGCCTGATATTCCATGACGAAAACTCATGGCGAATACAGTCCCCACTATATTCACAACAAATAGGCCCAAAAGAGAACGCCTTCCGGTGTTTGCAGCGCGGCAGGATGCATGGCAAAAGCGCCGCGATGCGGCAATTTTCACAGCAAAATCCCGCTTTTTGATCGAAAAACGCGAATTCCCTTGCCTTTGCCGGAAAGTTGTGCTATGCTAAAAAATAGTTAAGGGAGCAGAGGAACATCCGCGCCGCCTCTGCATATACGGAATATCATTCCGCCCCGCGCGCGGATTACGGGCAAACCCGCCGAAAGGCGGCGACGCAAAGCCAGATGGGTCTAACGCCTCTCCTCACGGGGACTACGCTATGACAGCCGGTTGCAATTTCGAACGCGCTCCATTCGGCTCTGCTGAAATGGAGCGTTTTTGTTTGGCTCGGTCGGTGAGCGGCGAACATTCCGCGAATTTTGCGCTGAAAAACCCAAAACCACGTAAACCCGGCCCGCGGAGACGGGCAAACGATAGAGAAACTTTAGGAGGTAACAACATGAAACGTCATTTTTTGGCATTATTATTGTCTCTAACAATGATAATATCCTTACTGCCGGTAACGGCAATGGCAGAAGACGAACAGGAAGATGAGCTGGTGACGCGGGAGGCGAAAACGCCCGTCGAGCCCGCGACGTCCGGCGACTGCGGCACGACGGAGAGCGACCATGTCACGTGGAGCTTCAACAGCAACACGGGCGTGCTGACGATCTCCGGTAATGGCGCAATGGCGGATTATGCCATTATTACGGAAAATAAGGTAATGCACACTACTGCACCCTGGAAAGCTTATGATAGCGATATCAAAAGTGTTATCATCGAACCTGGCGTAACTAAGATTGGATCACATGCTTTCTTCATGTGCAATAACTTGGAATCCGTATCGATCCCTGAGGGGGTTACAACAATCGAAGATCGCGCCTTTTGGCAGACTTCCTTGAAAAATATTACGATTCCGGCTTCTGTAACCCAAATCGGCAGTACGATTAAGGAAGTGTTCTATCAGTGCTACGATTTGGAGAGCATTACTGTTGCAAACGGTAATACTGCCTATCGATCTGTTAACGGTGTGCTGTATACTGCTGACGGAACAACATTGATTCAGTATCCGCAGAATAAGGCAGATACATCTTACAAGATGATTGACGAAGCGACAAAAATTGATTTTCTCGCTTTTAACTACACACAGAACTTGCAAACAATCGACTTCAACAATGTAACAGAGTTTGCAGATAAAGCTGTTTATGGAAATCAGGCGTTGCAGGAAATCGTCTTGAAGAATGCGGCAAGTCTGGGCAATCAAGCGTTTTTTGGCAATAGAGAGGTAACGAGCGTACTTTTGGAAAAAGCACCGACCACTGTGGGCGAAAGTGTTTTCAGTAGCTGTGCAAGTCTGGCAAATGTGACACTACCGGATGATATGAAGGAATTGCAGGACGGTATGTTCGCATTTTGCACTGCGCTGAAAACGCTGAAATTTCCTGCGCAATTAAAAAGCATTGGTGACTCTTGCTTTGACGCGGCTGGTTTGGCAGGCGATTTGGTTATCCCTGAAAGTGTAGAGAATATTGGTTTTGTCGCTTTTAGAAATTGCCATGGACTTACAAGCATTACAGTAGAAGGAAACCCTACCTTTAGTAAGGGGGATAAAACTTATGCTTTCCAGTATTGCAACAATTTGCTTTGGATGAAGGCAAACTTCAATATAATTAAACAGGTTGTTAACATTACCACTCCGGATCAATATAAGGGTGAAACGTTTGAGCCACAAAATTCTTCATGGTTTACGGCTGATGGCAAAGAGGTTGGCAGTAGCACGAACATCGACCAAGAAACGACTTTCTACCGCTGGTTTACAAAGAAAGTTCTTCTGAATGCAAACGGTGGACAGAATAACGGAGATATTCAGGAAGTCTATGCTTTCTTTGCTCCGGCATTAGGAGAAACCAAGACGATCTAGTTCCCGAGTCGATATAATAGAGGCCAAGTTAGTTATGTCGTTAAAGTTGACGATACCAAGTTTACACGTGATGGCTACACCTTCAAGGAGTGGACTGGCGATGCTGTTGGCGAGAAGCCCTATGAGATCGGTAAGCACATCTACAATTACATGCCTGATGCCATCTATGCGCAGTGGAGCAAGGTGATTGATGAAGATACCTACTTCGTTTCTCCCGTTATCGCCGACCAGACTTACACCGGTTCTGCTCTGGAACCCGCCGTCAAGGTCACCAAGAATGGTGAAGTAATTAGTGATACTGAATATTCTGTCAAATACAGCAGCAATACCAACGTCGGCACAGCTACCGCCACGGTCAAGGTGGGCGATACCGTTATCGGCACGGCCACGTTCAACATCGTCAAGGCTACGCCGACACTGACCATCACCGCCTCTCCCGCTTCCCTGCGCGGCGTCGGCAAGGTCACACTGACCGTCAGTGGTGTGCCCAGCAGCGAGGGTACGGCGGCTGTGACGTGCGATAACGGCATCAGCGTGACGAAGAACGAGGACGGTACGTATTCCGCTTCTTTGCCGGACCGCACAGCAACTTACACCTTTACGCTCAGCTACACCGGCGCGACAGACGGCAACTATAACGACAAGACGACCACTTGTGAAGTTGCCGTTACCCGCCGTTACAGCAGTTCCACCACCGTGACGCCGGAGCCCACGCCTGAGCCGACGCCGGAGGAGACCGTCAAGTTCAGCGACGTTTCGACCTCTGCCTACTACTATGACGCGGTCAAGTGGGCGGTCGAGAACGGCGTGACCGACGGCGTGAGCGCAACGCTGTTTGCTCCCTATGAGCCCTGCACGCGCGGTCAGATCGTCACGTTCCTGTGGCGTGCCGCCGGCAGCCCCGAGCCGGAGACGGTGAGCAGCTTCTCTGATGTTCCTGCGAGCGCTTACTATGCCAAGGCGGTCGAATGGGCGGTCGAGAACGGGATCACGAACGGCTTGACCGAGACGACCTTTGCGCCCGACGCGACCTGCACGCGCGGCCAGAGCGTGACGTTCCTCTATCGCGCCTATCAGGGCAAGTAAATCCAACTGAAAAAAGCGGCGGTTCATCAGAACCGCTGCTTTTTTGCGCCGCATTGACAAGCGCTCCCGCCCTCGGTATACTATGACCAAAAGCAAGACGGCAGTCAAAAATGCAGACAAGTTTGAGACATCGAACTCGAAAAGGGGAGAGCAAATGAAGTATCTTGGAAAGCCCGCGGGCATGTGGGCGCTGTTTGCCGGATCGTTTGAAAAGCGCCTGACGGTCGAATTCGACCTGACCGCGGAGCAGGCGAAGGACGTTGCGGCGCGTGCCAAAAAGAAATATCGCGAGATCATCGCGAAGCTGCCGGAATTTGACAAGCGCGACCGCTTCGAAATGAACATCGTCAACTGCGCGATGCTCGCCGCGTTTATCCTGTGCATGCCGCAGCGGCCGGACATCAAAACGCTGACGGACTACTACGCCGCGGCGATGATGACGCCTACGATGAAGGCTTTCTGCTGCGCGAGCGGAAAGAAAAAGTTCACGCCCAAGGACATCGAGGGCATGAAGGCGACGGCGAAGCTGCGCGCGGGCGAGCGCAACCCCTATTCGTGGAACATGGACTTTTTCGAGTACGAGGACGGCAGCGGCTACGAGGCGCGCTTCACGACCTGCGGCATCTGCACGCTGATGCAGGTGTTGGGGCTCTACGATCTGACGCCCGCGCTGTGCCATCTCGACTACACGATGAGCGACGCGGGCGGCGCGTCGGATTTCGTGCGCGAGTACACGCTCGCCTCCGGCGGCCCCTACTGCGACTGCGGGTATCACAAAAAGCAGTGAAAAAACAAAAAGGATGCGTCTTTCGATGCATCCTTTTTCCTTTATGTAGGGGACTCAATCTTCGTTGTAGGCATCCGAGGCCTTGATGCGCTGGTACATGTCCTGCATCTGGCGGTCGATCTCAGCGATCTTGCCCGCGCATTCGAACATCTCCTCGTTGATGCCATCGGGCAGCTTCGTTTTGTCGACCTTGTAGCGGATATCGTGCTCAAGGCTCGCCCAGAAGTCCATGGCGATCGTGCGCAGCTGGATCTCCGCCATGACGTATTCCGTCCGGTCGGAGAGGTAGACGGGCACCTTGATGTCCATGTGCAGCGAGCGGTAGCCGTTGTAGTTCGGCGTCTGGATGTAGTCCTGCTTTTTGACGATCTCCACATCCGTCTGCCGCGCCAGCATCTCGCCCACGCGGTAGACATCGTCGATGTAGCTGCAAACGACGCGCACGCCCGCGATGTCGTTGATGTTTTTTCGCGCGGACTCGATCGAGAGCGGCAGGCCGCGCTTGATGAGCTTGGCGACGATGCTCGATTGCGATTTGACGCGCCCGTCGATGTGATGGATGGGATTGCGTGCATAAAGAACATTGAATTCACTGTTGAGAATATTGAATTTCAACGTGAGCTGCCGAACCGCCGCGTCATAGAGATTCTGCATGACAAGAAAGTCATGCGGATCTTCGCAGAGTGCGGTGCCGTTCCCCGTTCGATTCATTCTGAGCCTTCCTTTCCATCGGAAGCGTCAACGCCCGCCCGATGTGCTTTTGTTCCTTTCAGTATAGCAGACGATCACCGCCGCGCCAAGGGGAGAAATGCTGATTTTCCGCAAAAGTCTGCGCGAAAAAAGCAGCGGGCGGGAGAAACTACCAAGCGACGGGCAAAAGAACTTGCAATGCAGCGCAAGCCATTCTATAATTAACCTGAAAGGATATGCACAGCGTTCGGCACTTCCGCTCCGGTGGCAGAGCGAACGCGCGGAAGGTGCAGAAAAGAACAATGGATAAAAAAGGAAAACAGCAATTTCTTCTGGTCGCGTTCGGCGTGGCGCTCTATGCCGCGCTGATGAATCTCAACGAAGTCGCGGCGTTTCTCACGAGGCTCGCTACCCTCTTCACGCCGGTGATCATAGGGTTATTGATGGCGTTTGTCCTCAGTGTGCCGATGCAGGGCATCGCAGGACGTTTGACGCGCCTGATGCCAAAGGCAAAGGAAAAACACATTGACCTTCTCAGCCTGCTGCTGACGCTTTTGTGCGTGGTCATCGTCGTGGTACTGCTGTGCGTTCTGGCGCTGCCGCAGCTTGCCGCGTCGCTCAAGAGCATCGGCACGCTGGTCAGGGAGAACTGGCCGGACTGGGCGCGCCTTCTCTCGGATCACGGCGTGGATACAAGCGGGCTCACCGATCGCATCGCCGCGCTCGATTGGAAAACGGTGCTGGAAAAGGCGCTCACCGGCGCCGGCGCGCTGATCGACTCGGTGGTGGATCTTGCCGGTACCACAGTCTCGGCGGTGGCCAACGTCACCTTTGCCATCGTCATCATGTTTTATGTGCTGCTCGACCGGCGCAGCCTTGCTAAACAGAGCCGCAGACTCCTCTACGCCAACCTGAGCGAGCGAAAGGCCGATCAGGTCTGCCGCATCGCGCGTCTGACGCACACCACCTACGCCCGTTTCCTGTCCGGGCAGTGCGTGGAGGTCGTGATCCTCGGCACGATGATCTTTCTCGCGTTCTCCCTGTGCGGCATTCCCTACGCGGGGCTGACCGCCGCGCTGACGGCGGCCTTCGCCTTTGTTCCCTACATTGGCGCGCTGGCCTCCTGCGCAATCGGCGTACTGCTGACGCTGCTTGCCCAGCCGGAGAAGGCGCTGCTGTGCCTGATCGTCTATCAGGCGGTGCAGTTCACGGAAAATCAGTTCATCTACCCGCATGTGGTTGGCAGCAGCGTGGGGCTTGCGCCGCTGTGGACGCTCCTTGCGGCATTGCTTGGCGGCAAGCTCTTCGGCCTTGTCGGTATTGTGTTTTTCATTCCCCTCACGGCGGTAGTACTCCAGCTCGTACATGAGCACACCGCACAGCAGCTTTCGGAAAAGAAACTCGACCGCGAGGATCTGATCGAATAACAAAAAAGGACGACAGCTATTTTTAGCTGTCGTCCTTTTTTGTGCGGTCACGACTGTGCCATGCGCTCGAGGAGCTGGAAGGCCTCTTCGAGCTTGGGGTCGATATGGTCGGTCTGTAAAGCCTCGCGCACGCAGCCTTCGATGTGCGCGCGCATGATCTGCTGGTTGGCGCTTTTGAGGAGCGACTGCGTGGCGAGAAGCTGGTTGGAGATGTCCACGCAGTAGCGGTCGTCGTCGATCATCTGCAAAATGCCGTCGAGCTGGCCGCGGGCGATTTTGAGCTTGCGGCGGACGGAATCACGATCGGCTCTCATGGCCTTAGCGGATGGAGACGGCCTGATAGCCCGCCTCATCGACTGCGGCCTTGAGCGCCGCGTCGGTCACGCTGCCGTCCACGCTGACAGTGGCGGACTTGCTCTCGAGATCGACCTTTGCCTCCTTCACGCCGGGGACGGCGGAAAGCGCCTGCTGAACGTGATTCACGCAATGCATGCAGGCCATGCCCTCAATGCTGATGACTTTTTCCATGTTCGTTTCTCCTTTTTCATTGTTACTTGCCATGGTGTGGCTGTTTGCTATCTCCACTCCGCTATCCGACGGAGAAGAAACCATTTTCGGTGCTGCCTCCGTGTGCTTGGCCTTGAACCAGCGCAGGCGCAGCGCATTGCTCACCACGAACACCGAGCTGAAGCTCATCGCGAGCGCGCCGAGCATCGGGTTCATCTTGAGCTGGAAGGCAGGGTAGAACACGCCCGCCGCGATGGGAATGCCGATGGCGTTGTAGAAGAACGCCCAGAAGAGGTTTTCCTTGATGTTGCGGATGACCGCGCGGCTCAACTGCACGGCGGTCGAGACGTCGAGAAGGTCACTGCGCATCAGCACAATATCCGCCGATTCGATGGCGACGTCTGTGCCAGCGCCGATGGCGATGCCGACGTCTGCGCGCGCAAGGGCGGGCGCATCGTTGATGCCGTCACCGACCATGGCGACCTTCTTGCCGCCCTCCTGTAAGCGGCGGATCTCGCGTTCCTTATCCTGCGGCAGCACCTCGGCCACGACGCGGTCCACGCCGACCTGACGGCGGATGGCCTCGGCGGTCTTGGCGTTGTCGCCCGTGAGCATGACGACTTCAATGCCCATGCTCGAGAGCTCGGCGATGGCCTGCGCGCTCGTGGGCTTGACGACATCGGCTACGGCGATGAGGCCGATGAGCTTGCCGTCCAGCGCAAAGTAGAGCGGCGTCTTGCCGTCCTCAGCCAGCGCTTCGCCGCGCGCGAGCAGCTCACTGTTTTCGATGCGGTTTGCTTCCATCATGCGGCGGTTGCCGGCAAGGCAGAGCTGGCCCTCGACCTCGCCGCGGATGCCCTGACCGGGGATCTGCTCAAATTTGTCGACGGACAGGAACGTGAGCGATTCCTTCTCCGCCTCGGCCACGATGGCCTCGGAAAGCGGATGCTCGGAGAGCTTTTCGAGCGACGCGGCGACGGAGAGAAGTTTGTCCCTGCCGATGCCGCCGTCGACGACGTCGGTGACGACGGGCTTGCCCTGCGTGATGGTGCCGGTCTTGTCGAGCACGACGGTGTTGACGCTGTGCGTCGTCTCCAGCGCCTCGGCGGACTTGATGAGAATGCCGTTCACCGCGCCGCGCCCCGTGCCGACCATGATGGCCGTCGGGGTTGCAAGGCCGAGCGCGCAGGGGCAGCTGATGACGAGAACGGAAATACCGATGGACAGTGCAAATTCCACGCTGTGGCCCGTCAGCAGCCACGCTGTCGTCGCGATGACGGCGATCGTGATGACGACGGGGACGAACACGCCGCTGACCTTATCGGCGAGCTTGGCGATGGGCGCTTTGGAACTCGTGGCCTCGTCCACAAGGCGTACAATCTGGGAAAGGGCGGTATCGTCGCCGACTTTGGTCGCGCGCATCTTGAAATAGCCGGATTTGTTGATGGTCGCGCCGATGATGCTGTCTCCCGCCTGCTTTTCGACGGGGATGCTCTCGCCCGTCAGCGCGGATTCGTCGACCGAGGACGTCCCCTCGAGCACGACGCCGTCGACGGGGACGCTCTCGCCCGCCTTGACGATCAGCACGTCGCCGAGTTGGACCTCCTCGACGGGGATGACGCTCTCGACGCCGTTGCGCTCGACCGTCGCGGTCTTGGGCGCAAGGTCCATGAGCTTTGTGATGGCATCAGAGGTCTTGCCCTTGGCGCGGGCCTCCATCGTCTTGCCCATGGTGATGAGCGTCAGGATCGTGCCTGCGGACTCGAAGTACAGCTCCATCATATAGGTGTGCACCGTGTCCATGTCCATTCTTCCAAAGCCGATGCCGATCTTATAGATGGCGTAGATGCCGTACACGATGGCGGCGCTGGAGCCCAGTGCGATCAGCGAGTCCATATTCGGTGAGCGCTGCCACAGCGTCTTGAAGCCGACGATATAATACTGGCGGTTGATATAGACGATGGGCAGCAGCAGCAAAAACTGCGTGAACGCGAACGTCATCGCGTTCTCCATGCCGAGGAAGCACGCGGGCAGCGGCCAGCCCATCATGTGGCCCATCGAGAGATAGAACAGCGGGATGGTGAAGATGAGCGAGAGGGCGAGACGCTTTTTCATGTCGCTGTACGCCTTCTGTGCGGCGCTGGCGCCGCCCTGTCCGCCGCTTTGCGCAGCGGGGACTGCCGCGCCGGGCTTTTCGTGCGGCGATGCGCCGTAGCCCGCCTGCTCGACCGCCGCGACGATCTGCGCGGAGGAGAGCACGCTTTCGTCGTATTCGACGACCATGCTGTTTTTCAGCAGGTTGACCGCGACCTGCTGCGCGCCGGGCTGCTTGGCGACGGCCTTTTCCACGCGGCTGGAGCAGGCGGCGCAGCTCATGCCGGTCACGTCATAGGTTTCCTTTTTCAATTTGATTCCTCCTTCGTGACAAATACAATACCCGTGTGGGGTATTTTTCATTTACCGACAGTATAGGTCGGAAATTGGCGGATTGTCAAGACCTCTTTTCGAGAAATTTCCGTTTGGGCGAAAGTTGCGGCGTTTCGGTCGGGAAAACTTACCGCCGCCGCGCCGCTGGACAGTTTGCATCCCTTATGATAAACTGACGGCATGAGTTTTATGATAAGCAGGTGAAAAATGAAGCAAAAACATATCTTGAAATGGCTGGGCATCGCACTGGGCGTGTACCTTTTATATGGGGTGCTGACAGCCATTCTCGTCCCGCTGCCGCAGAAAGAGGCGACAGGGGAGCTGTGGAGCCAGTATGAAGCCCGATTGAGCGAGGACGCATCGCAGGAGCGCGTGAGGAGCATCGAGGATACGGACAGTGCGCTGCTCTGGCGCTTGCAGCTCATCGAGAGTGCGGAAAGGGAGGTCATCTTCTCGACCTTTGACCTGCGCGCAGACGGCAGCGGACAGGATTTGATGGCCGCGCTCTATGGCGCGGCGCAGCGCGGCGTGCGGGTGCGCGTCATCGTCGACGGGCTGAACGGTTTTCTGCATCTGCAAAACAGCGGCGTTCTCCGCGCCCTCGCGGCGGAGGAGAATGTGGAGGTGCGCTTTTATGATCCCATCGACCTGCTGCGCCCGTGGAAGCTCAACTACCGTCTGCACGACAAGTATCTGATCGCCGACGGGAGCAAATACATCCTCGGCGGAAGAAATTCGAACGATTTGTTCCTCGGCTCATATCAGGAGAACCAGAACATCGACCGCGACGTGCTCGTCGTGTCGGATGGGGGAGAGGGCAGCTCGGTCTCCCAGCTTTTGACGTATTTTGAAAGCGTCTGGTCGCAGCCGGAGAATAAAACCATCACAGGCAAGACGTCCTCGCAGACCGACGCGCTGCAGGAGCGCTACGCGGCGCTATGCGCGGTGCATGGAAAAGAGCTTGCCGCCGTCGACTGGGAGGTGGAGACCGCGGCGGTCACGCATGTGAGCCTTCTCAGCGGCTCGCCGCGCGCGGAGGCGAAAGCGCCTGAGCTGTGGGATGCGCTTGTCCGCCTGATGGCGCAGGGCGATGACGTCCTGCTGCAAACGCCGTACATCATCTGCAACGACAAAATGTATAACGATTTGGAAGCACTTGCCGAGACGCGGCAGCTGCGCGTGCTGACGAATGCCGTTGAAAACGGCGCGAACCCGAGCGGCTGCTCGGACTACTTACGCGAAAAGCAAAATATTTTATCGCGCGGCGTCGACGTGTACGAGGTCGTCTGCGGCCAGTCGCTGCACACGAAGACAATTTTGATCGGGGATGATCTGAGCGTCGTCGGCTCGTTCAACGCCGACATGCGCAGCGCATATCTCGACACGGAGCTGATGCTCGTCATCGAGAGCGAGGAGGTCAATGCCGCGCTGCGAGAAGAGAGCGGGAAATACATGGGCCAGAGCCGCCTCGCCCTGCACGACGGCGGCACGGAACACGGCGCGCGGTTTGAAGAAATGACGCTGCCTTGGGCAAAGCGCGCGCTGTATACGGCTTTAAGCTTTCTTCAGCGCCCGATCCGCCACCTGCTGTAACAAAAAAGTGCGGCAATGCAGAAAATGAGGGAAAGGAATGCGGACTTTGCCCGTATTTCCGTTTTTTCACCTTGCAAAAACAGACCGCGTTTGCTATGATAAAAACACGTATGGATACGTTCCGTGTTTTCACGGAGACAGAGGATAAGAAAGGAAGATCGTTATGATTTACACGACCGAAGTGCAGCATATGTGCCCCGTTGCGAAGGGCGCATATCACGGTCCGGCCCCGATCCCCGAAGAGGGCAAGTGGGTCCAGGCCAAGCAGATCGCCGATATTTCCGGCTTCACCCACGGCATCGGCTGGTGCGCGCCCCAGCAGGGAGCCTGCAAGCTGACGCTCAACGTCAAGGAGGGCGTCATTCAGGAGGCTCTGATCGAGACCATCGGCTGCTCGGGCATGACCCATTCTGCTGCCATGGCTTCCGAGATCCTGATCGGCAAGACCATTCTCGAAGCGCTGAACACCGACCTTGTTTGCGACGCCATCAACACCGCCATGCGCGAGCTGTTCCTGCAGATCGTCTACGGCCGCACCCAGTCCGCCTTCTCTGAGGACGGCCTTGCTGTCGGCGCGTCCCTCGAGGACCTCGGCAAGGGCCTTCGCTCCCAGGTCGGCACGATGTTCGCCACCGCCGAAAAGGGCCCCCGTTACCTCGAGATGGCCGAGGGCTACTGCTCCCGCGTCGCGCTCAACAAGGAAAACGAGATCGTCGGCTACGAGTTCATCAACCTCGGCAAGATGATGGACTTCATCAAAAAGGGTATCGATGCGAACGAGGCGCTCGAAAAGGCCAAGGGTCACTATGGTCAGTGGGACAACGCTGCCAAGTACATCGACCCGCGTCAGGAATAAGGAAGGGAGGACGAAACAATGGCTTTATTTGAAAACTACGAGAGAAGAATCGACAAGATCAACGGCGTCCTCGCTCAGTACGGTATCTCTTCCGTCGAAGAGTGCCGCGAGATCTGCAAGGCCAAGGGCTTTGACCCGTATGAGATCGTCAAGGGCATCCAGCCCATCTGCTTTGAAAACGCCTGCTGGGCGTACACCGTCGGCGCGGCCATCGCCATCAAGTCCGGCGTGAAGTCCGCGGCCGAAGCCGCCAAGATGATCGGCGTCGGCCTGCAGTCCTTCTGCATCGACGGCTCCGTCGCCGAGGACCGCAAGGTCGGTCTGGGCCACGGCAACCTCGGTGCGATGCTGCTGTCCGACGAGTCGAAGTGCTTTGCCTTCCTCGCCGGTCACGAGTCCTTCGCCGCCGCTGAGGGCGCAATCGGCATCGTCCGCAACGCCAACAAGGCCCGCAAGGAGCCCCTGCGCGTCATCCTGAACGGTCTCGGCAAGGACGCCGCTCAGATTATCTCCCGCATCAACGGCTTCACCTATGTTCAGACCCAGTTCGACTACTTCACCGGCAAGCTGAACATCGTGCGCGAGATCCGCTACAGCGAGACCGAGCGCGCCGACGTCCGCTGCTACGGCGCTGACGACGTCCGCGAGGGCGTTGCCATCATGCATTCCGAGGGCGTGGACGTCTCCATCACCGGTAACTCCACCAACCCGACCCGCTTCCAGCACCCCGTCGCCGGCACCTACAAGAAAGAGTGCATTGAGCAGGGCAAGAAGTATTTCTCCGTCGCCTCCGGCGGCGGCACGGGCCGTACCCTGCACCCGGACAACATGGCCGCCGGCCCTGCCTCCTACGGCATGACCGATACCATGGGCCGCATGCATTCCGACGCCCAGTTTGCCGGCTCCTCCTCCGTGCCCGCGCACGTGGAGATGATGGGCTTCCTCGGCATGGGCAACAATCCGATGGTCGGTGCCACCGTCGCCGTGGCCGTCGCTGTTGCGGAGAGCCTGAAGTAAGCGCTATTACGCTGCAAGAAGTTAAAAAAGGACGCATTCACTTGAATGCGTCCTTTTTACAACTGAAAAATATACAGAAAAACGAGGGGAAGCGGGTGCGCTTTCCCTCGTTTGTTTATGATGGGGAGAGAATTACTTCTCTTCGTCGTTCAGTTTGCCCTTCTTCGCTTTGATGCTGCTGTCGATGATGCCAACGGCAAGGATCACAACGATCGCGAGGAGGAACAGTGCGCCGCCTTCCATAGGAGATCTCCTTTCTTTGCAAGAACTTTATAAAGATAATATATACGTTCCAGCAAAGAATGTCAAGAATTTATAAAGCGTTTATAAAGAATTTTTAATAACGGAGCAGAATATAAAAATACAGGAGAGCAGATGATCTGCTCTCCTGCGTGGTTTCACCGGTTTAACGGCAATATTTTTCAATATAAGCGTTCTGGCACTTGATGATGATCTTGATGGCTTCCTCGCGGCCGAGGACGTCGCTGACGACGGTCTCCTTGCCCTCCAGGCTCTTGTAGACGCGGAAGAAGTGGCGGATTTCGCTTGCCACATGGTTCGGCAGCTCCGAGATGTCCTGATAGGTGTTGTAGGTCGGATCCTGGAAGGGAATGGCAATGATCTTTTCATCGAGACTGCCGCTGTCCTCCATCGAAATAACGCCGATGGGGTAGCACTCCACGAGGCTCAGCGGGCGGATGCATTCAGAGCAGAGCACCAGAACGTCCAGCGGGTCGCCGTCGTCCGCCCAGGTGCGGGGGATGAAGCCGTAGTTGGCGGGATAGTGAGTCGAGGTGTAGAGAATTCGGTCGAGACGCAGCGCGCCGGTCTCTTTATCCATCTCGTACTTGTTTTTCGAGCCCTTCTCGATCTCGATGACCGCGAAAAAGTCCTCAGGGCGCACGCGCGCCGGTGCAATATCATGCCAAAGATTCATAATAGTTCTCCCTTCGTGAGAAATGGTATTGAGAAAACGCGCAGAAGTACGCTTCTGCGCGCTTTCGCTGACGAAAATTATTTGCTCAGTGCCTCGTCGATGCTCTTCGCGCCGAGCTTGCCAGCGCCCATGGCGAGGATGACGGTGGCAGCGCCCGTGACGGCGTCGCCGCCGGCGTAGACGTTCTGGTGAGAGGTGAGACCGGCCTCGTTCACGACGATGCCGCCCTTGCGGTTGACCTCAAGACCCGGGGTGGTGTTCTTGATGAGCGGGTTCGGCGTGGTGCCGAG
>CEAB01013692.1_pt1 | contig 14124 bp, 10 predicted proteins | sample 557651 | NCBI WGS metagenome assembly CEAB01 (sample SAMEA3182046, study PRJEB8094) | gut metagenome | biome: human; feature: gut; material: Stool; isolation source: human stools | place: Canada | collected 2011-11-15
TATTCTCTCACGTGAGAGAATATCCCCCTTATCCGCAGCCCCACACGGTGTGGGGAAAAGCCGCAGCCTCTTCGGGCTGCTCCCCCTCCGCGCCATGCGCGGAAAAAGAGAGGACTTCTCTTTCGAGAAGCCCTCTCTTTTTACTTATTTTCTGCTGTGCAGAAGCAATTATTCCGCTTCCTGCATCGCCTTTGCGGCAGCGACAGCCTTCGCCTGTGCGTCGGCGGAACACTGCTCGTAGCGCACGAAGTGCATCACGAACGAGCCGCGGGACTGGGTCATGGAGCGCAGGTCGATGGCGTAGCTCATCAGCTCTGCCTCGGGGCACTCGGCCTCGATGACCTGCTCGCCGTTGCCGGTCGGGGTCATGCCCATGACGCGGCCGCGGCGCTTGTTGAGATCGCCGAGGATATCGCCCATGTACTGGTCGGGCACCGTGACCTTGAGCTCGCACACCGGCTCGAGCAGGACCGGGGATGCCTCGGGCATGGCCGCCTTGTAGGCGAGGTTCGCCGCGGTCTTGAACGCGATCTCGGACGAGTCGACCGGGTGGTAGGAACCATCGTAAAGCACGGCCTTGAGGTTCACGACCGGGTAGCCCGCGAGCGGACCGTGGACGCAGGCCTCGCGCAGGCCCTTTTCAACGGCGGGGAAGAAGTTCTTGGGCACGCTGCCGCCGAAGACTTCCTCGGCGAAGACCATCTCTTCGCTCTCCTCGTTGGGCTCGAAGCGGATCCAAACGTCACCGAACTGGCCGCTGCCGCCGGTCTGCTTCTTATGACGACCCTGCTTCTGCACGGTCTTGCGGATCTTTTCACGGTAGGGCACGCGCGGCGTGTCGAGCACGACCTCAACGCCGAAGCGGCTCTTGAGCTTGCTCACCAGCACGTCGACCTGAATATCGCCCGCGCCGGAGATGACCATCTGGTGGGTCTCGGCGTTGTTGACGACGCGGAAGGACGGGTCTTCCTCGTTCAGGCGGTTGAGGCCCTGGGCCATCTTATCCTCCTGGCCGCGGGTCTTGGGCGCGATGGCCACGCTGTAGCAGGGCTCATCGAAGGGGATGGGCTCGATCTTGACGACCTTACGCGGCTCGCAGAGCGTGTCGCCGGTCTTGACCTTGTCCATCTTGGCGATGGCGCCGATGTCGCCGCAGGTGAGCTCCTTGACCTCGGCGTACTTCTTGCCCTTGGCAATGTACAGGCGGCCGAGCTTCTCGGTCTCGCCGGTGCGGGCGTTGACCATGGGCATATCGGGCTTGATGGAGCCGGAGAGCACCTTGACGTAGGAGTACTTGCCGTACTGGTCGGAAATGGTCTTGAAGACGAACGCGGTCGGCAGTGCGCCGGGCGCGATGACGAACTCGGAGGACTCGCCGTCTTCGTTCTCGGCCATCAGGGCGCGGGCGTCCTGCGGTCTCGGGAGCAGCTCGACGATGGTATCCATCAGGATGCGCGTGCCCATGCCCTGCAGGGCGGAGCCGCACACGACCGGGAAGAGGGAGAGATCCTTCACGCCCTGACGCAGGCCCTGGATCATCTCGGCATAGGTGAAGTCTTCACCGGCGAAGAACTTTTCCATAAATTCCTCGCTCGTCTCGGCGACGGACTCCTTGAGCGCGTCGTAGAGTTCATCGAGCACGGGCTTTTTGTTCTCAGGCACTTCGATCTCGACGCGGCCGCCGCCGGGGCCGAACTCGAACGCGCGCTTATGCAGTACGTCGATGATGCCGATGACCTTCTTGCTCTCGTCCCAGATGGGGGCGACGACGGGGGCGATGTTCTTGCCGAAGCGCTCGCGCAGCGTGTTGAACGCGGCGTTGTAGTCGGAGTTCTCCTCGTCGGTCTTGGAGATGTAGAGCAGACGGGGGAGAGAGTTCTTCTCGCAATATTTCCACGCCTTTTCCGCGCCGACGCTCATGCCAGCCTTGGCCGAGCAGACGATGACGGCAGCGTCGGCAGCCTGAACGGCCTCCGCGACCTCACCGGCGAAGTCGAAGCCGCCGGGCACGTCGAGCACGTTGATCTTGCAGCTGTCATATTCCACGGGAGCCACGGCCAGAGAAATGGAGATCTGGCGGCGGATCTCTTCGGGATCGTAGTCACAAACGGTGTTGCCGTCGGCAATTCTGCCCAGACGGTCCGTGCCGCCGGTGAGATACAGCATGCTCTCAGCGAGGGTGGTCTTGCCGCTGCCGCTGTGGCCAAGCAGCACGATATTGCGGATGTCTTTTGCACTCATAATGGGTCAGTCTCCTTCCGAAAATCGTAAATCCCAGATCGGCTCGCGCCATAAGGTGGGATAATACTCAATGCAGAAATGATATCATGTTTTTCTCTCCATTACAACCATATTTTTCCGCAAATTTTCGTTTTCTTCGTTCGAAGTGTCAATAACGGTCGCTGAGCAGGGCGTCGACCAGCGCGCTGAGCGACCACAAAAGTACGTAAATGAGCAGAGAAAACGGCGTGAGCACGCTGTATGCGCCGACAAAAGTTAAATAAAATGCAAGGAGCGTCGACGCTGTGGCGGCTAAAAATGCAAGCACCGTGCACCGCTTGGCGGACGCACAGAGCCGCTTGCTGCCGAGCACGACCTCGGCATACGGCATGAGGCCCTCGCGCATGAGCAGCGCATACGGCCGCCCGCCGCCGCGCTCGGAGAGCGCCAAGCGCGTCGAGAGCTTGGGGTAGACCGCGCGCGCATCGGTGCCGAACTTACGCTTTAAGAGCGCGGGGGTGATGTTGCCGTCGCGCACGGCGAGCACGGGGGTGATGCGGCTGTGGTGCAGGGCGTGGAGCGCCCAGTCGACATTTTCCGCGGGCATGTACTTCACGGCAAACACCGCGATGAGCGTGCCGTCGACCGAGAGGAACACGCCGGTCTTGAGGCCTAAGTTGCGCGGCAGGTTCACGCCGCGCTTTCTCATAAAGCCCGCCGTGCCGAAGAGCACCGTTTCGCCGTGGATGCGGCCGCCGACGCCGCCCTCTTCGTAAAAGTCGACGTCCTCGACCTGCTCGCGGAAGCCGCCGTCGCTGGCGAGAAGATTGTCAAAAAGGCGGCTCAGGCCGCTTTCGGACGCGTGGGCCATCGTCGCGGCGTAGGAGATGACCTTGCCGCTCTCCTCGCCAAACACTTTGAGCCCGCCGAGCGTGACCGTTCCGGGCGGGAACAGGTCGCCGTCGGTCAGAATGACGCAGTTGCTCCGGCGGACGGCGTCCGCGCCGGAAAAGCCCGCCACGGCGCTGCCGCTTTTGGCAAGCCGCGCGGCGATGCGCTTGAGCGGCAGCGCGCACACCATCGGAAACGCGAGCAGGTTCGCGCTCGCGAGCATCACCGAGAGGTTCCACGCAAGCAGCGCGTTCTGCTTCGTCTCGAGCGTCGAGAGCACGCCGAACACGACTGCCGCCGCGAGGAAGACCGGCAGCAGCACGCTCTGCCAGCGCGAATACGGGTCGTTTGCGCGCGCGGAATTCGAAAATCCGCCCGGCAGACCCACGCGCTTGGCCGCGCCCCCCGCCGTCACGGTGACGATATAGGGCGCGTTGCCGATGGCCGCGATGCGGAACGTGTCATACATGCCGTGCAGACGCAGACTTTCGCCCAGCAGCGCGCAGTAGACCGACATCGCCCCCAGCGCCGGCAGCGGCAGCGACAGCGCCGCGCGCGCGGGAAGAAAAGCATAGAGCGCCGTATCAAGCAGCGTGACAAGGCATAGAAGCATCGTCAAAAAGCCCGACGTGACTTTTCCCTGTTTGAGCGAGCGCAGCGCGCCCGCAAAAATGCGCCAGCCGATGGCGCAGACGATGGCCTCGACGGCCAGCGGCAGCAGCGCGCGGATCATCGGATCAGCGGTGTACGCCTCCGGCAGGATGGAAAAATGCTCCAGCACCGCCATGACGCACAGCAAAAGTGTGAAAATACCCGCCCCACGGCGCGCCTTCGTCGCGCCCGAAAGCTGGGCGCGGTAGTCGGAGAGCGTTTCGGTCAGCGGCGGCTCGGGGAGCTCGGGTTCAGGCTCTTCGAACTCTTCTTCCTCGTCCTCTTCCTCCTCCGCGTCGTCGTAGAGCTGCTCGGTGTCGCGCATCTTGCGGCGGGAGAACAAACCGCGGCGCGGCGGCTCCTCCTCGATGACCGTGTCCTCGCGCTCGGAGAGCGCCTCCTGCACGGTCTGGGCCAGGATGTCCTGCAAGCTCATGGACTTGGGCTCGTCGTCCTGCGGCGGTTCTTCTTCGGTTTCCGCGTCCGTTTCCTCTTCCGGTTCGGCTTCTATCGGCTCTTCGGCCTTTTTCGCACCGGGGAAGGGGATGACGGGGATGCGGGCGGTCTCATCCGCCGTTTCATCCACCGTTTTTTTCGCCGCCTCCGCCTTTTTCGGCAGGGGGACGACCTTTGCCGGCGGTTTCTTTTCCGCCGGCGGCTCGGGGTCTTTTTCTTCCGGTTCGGGCGCGGCGGGCGTGCCGTTGCCGTACTCGGCCAGAATGCTCTCGAGCGTGAATTCCGCGTCCTCGTCCATGCTGCGGGCCGTGTTTTTCAGCAGCAGCTCGGAGTCGGCGAGCGTTTCTTCAAATTCAAGGTCTTTGGGGTCCATATCGTTCCTTCTTTACCGTCACTGCCCCAGGCGCTGGCGCACCGCCTCGTAGAGGAGGATGGCCGCCGCCGCGGAGGCGTTGAGCGACGAAATTTTACCCTTCATCGGGATGCTGACGAGGAAGTCGCACTTTTCGCGCACCAGTCTCGTCATGCCGTCGCCCTCGCTGCCGATGACGATGGCCGCGGGGCCCTTGAGGTCCGCGGAGTAGAGGTCGCTCGTGCCCTCGGCCGCCGTGCCGAAGACCCAGACGCCTTCTTTTTGCAGCTGCTCCAAAAGCGCGGGGATGTTCGGCACGCGCGCGACGGGCACATAGCTCACCGCACCCGCGCTCGTCTTGGCGACAATGCTCGTGAGGCCCGCGCTGCGGCGCTTGGGAATGACGACGCCATGCGCGCCCGCGCACTCCGCCGTGCGGATGATCGCGCCGAGGTTATGCGGGTCGGAGATCTCGTCGCAGACGACGATCAAGGGGTTTTCGCCTTTTTCGCGCGCGATGTTCAAAATATCCTCAACACTGACATATTCGCGCACGCTCGTGAGCGCGATGACGCCCTGATGAGCGTGCGTGCGGGACATGAAGTCGAGCTTGCGCTTGTCCGCATCCACGACGACCACGCCCGCGGCGCGGGCGGTCGAGGCGATGTGGCCGAGCGTCTTGTCGGTCTCGCCCTTCTGGATGAAAATTTTGTCGATGGTCGTGCCCGCGCGCAGCGCTTCGATCACGGCGTTGCGGCCCTCGATGATGCCGTCGGCCTCCGCGTCCTGCACGCGCGCGGTCTTTTCCTTGCGTTCCTTATCCATAAAAGAAATTTCTCCTTGTGACAAATTTTTATAGAATACTCCATTGCAACTATAACACAGAACAAGGGCAAGATAAAGAGGGCACAAAGCAAAAGTTCATCGAAAATTCACCGTAGAAAACTTGTGCGATTTTCTTATATATGGTATAGTTGAAATCACTAATTCAAAAAGTGCGCATCTTCGCATTTTTCTGTCTCCCGACAGGAGGAACAACATGGAGCCAAACAACAGAAACAACCGCAATCGCGGCGACAAGAACCGCCGGCGCGGCGGGGGCATGTGGTCGATCGTCCTATGGGCGCTGCTGCTGACGATCGGTGTGAACTACCTCTCCGTCATGCTCGATCAGGCCCGCACCGCCGAGTCTTCGTGCGAGATCGCTTACAGCGAGCTTGTCGAACTCGTGGAGGAGGGGAAGGTCAAGTCCATCGAATTCGGCGACACGGTCTTCACCATCACGCCGGTCGACGGCTTTACCTACACGGATGACGACGGCAAGAGCTATGATCAGAACTATACGCTCTTCACCACCATCATTCCCGACGCGACGGAAAAGCTGATCACCCTGTGCGATGAGCACGGCGTGACCTACACCAAGCCCTATCAGCCGCCCGTTTCGCCGATCCTCACGTTCATGGTGAGCTATATTCTGCCCACGGTGCTGATGGTCGGCGCGTTCATGCTGCTGATGAACTTCATCACGAAAAAGTCCGGCGGTATGGGCGGCATCGGCGGCATCGGCAATGTCGGCAAGGCCAACGCCAAGGTCTACATGGAAAAGTCCACCGGCGTGACGTTTGCGGACGTCGCCGGTCAGGACGAAGCGAAGGAATCGCTCGTCGAGATCATCGACTTTCTGCACAACCCCGAAAAATACACCGCCATCGGCGCAAAGATCCCCAAGGGCGCGCTGCTCGTCGGCTCTCCCGGTACCGGTAAAACGCTGCTGGCCAAGGCCGTTGCGGGCGAGGCGAAGGTGCCGTTCTTCTCGATCTCCGGCTCTGACTTTGTCGAGATGTTCGTCGGCGTCGGCGCGAGCCGCGTGCGCGACCTCTTCGCCGAGGCGTCGAAGGTCGCCCCCTGCATCATCTTCATCGACGAGATCGACACCATCGGCAAATCCCGCGACGGCGGGCGCTACGGCGGCGGCAACGACGAGCGCGAGCAGACGCTCAACCAGCTGCTCGCCGAAATGGACGGCTTTGACCCGAGCAAGGGCGTCATCGTGCTTGCCGCGACGAACCGCCCGGAGGTGCTCGACAAGGCGCTGCTGCGCCCCGGCCGCTTCGACCGCCGCATCACCGTCGACCGCCCGAACCTCGCCGGCCGCTTAGCAACACTGCAGGTCCACACGCGCGGCATCAAGCTCGCCGAGGACGTGGATCTCAAGAAGGTCGCGCTCGCGACCGCGGGCTGCGTGGGCGCGGACCTTGCCAACCTCGCCAACGAGGCGGCGCTCCGCGCCGTGCGCAAGGGACGCAAGCTCGTTACGCAGGAGGACATGCTCGCGGCGTTCGAGTTCGTCATCGCGGGCAGCGAGAAGAAAGGCAGCGTCCTCACCGAGTTTGAAAAGAAGCTCGTCGCCTATCACGAGGTCGGCCACGCGATGGTCGCCTACAAGCAGAAAAACGCCGAGCCCGTGCAGAAGATCACGATCGTCCCGCACACCGAGGGAAGCCTTGGCTACACGCTCCTGATGCCTGAAGAGGACAAGACGAACCTGCGCACGCGCGATGAGCTGATGGCGAAGATCGCCGTCTCGATGGGCGGCCGCGCGGCCGAAGAGGTCGTGATGAACACGATGACCAACGGCGCCTCGCAGGATATTCAGGAGGCGACGAGCATCGCGCGCAACATGGTCGCCATGTACGGTATGAGCGACGCGGTCGGCATGGTCGCGCTCGGGTCGGTGCGCAATCAGTACCTTGACGGCGGCTACGGCCTCGACTGCGCGCAGGATACCGCCGCCATCATGGACCGCGAGGTCAAGCGTATCCTCGACGAGTGCTACAAGGACGCCGTACAGGTCATCCGCGACAACCGCGAGGATATGGACAAGGTCGTCGCCTACCTCCTTGAAAAGGAGACCATCACGGGCGGTGAAATGGTCGCCATCCTCGAAGGCCGCGATCCCTCGACCGTCGAAGAGGCCTACGCCTCCACGCGCAAGAACGAGGACGGCTTCCGCCCCTCGCAGCCGAGCGTGATCGAAGCGCCCGCCAAGCACATTTCGATGACGAGCGAAAAGATCGAAATGCCGCCGGAGGACAAGGGCGAAGAAACTTCGGCTGAGGAGGAACCCCCGGCTGAACCCGAAGCACCCGCGGACGAACCGAAGGGTGAAACGAAGGACGCCCCCTCCGACGAGGGAAGCAAGTAACGTAAAAAAATCCCTGCTGTAACAGCAGGGATTTTTTGTATCCTTTTATACTACCTGGAATAAATAGAACTTGAGGTAATCCGTCTCTGGCACGTTCCAGAGGATGGGGTGGTCACAGCTCTGCGTGCGCGCTTCGATCTGCCGCAGCTCGACGCCCGCGTCCGCGGCGGCGGAGCGCAGCATGCGCTCAAAGCGCTCGGCGGGCATGAAGTGGCTGCACGACGCGGTCGCAAGGTAGCCGCCGCGCGGCAGCAGGCGCATCGCGCGCAGGTTGATCTCCTTGTACCCCTTTTCGGCGTTGTTCGCCGTGCGGCGCGACTTGGTGAAGGCCGGAGGGTCGAGAATGATGAAGTCATAGGGCTTTTCGTGCGCGGCCTCGAGCTGCGGGAGCAGGTCGAAGACGTCGGCGGCGAGAAAGTCCATTTTGTCCTCAAGGCCGTTGCGCGCCGCGTTCGCGCGCGCCATTTCGATGGCGCTCTCGGACACGTCCACCGCCGTCACGTGCTCTGCGCCGCCTTTGGCGGCGTTGAGCGCGAACGAGCCCGTGTGCGTGAAGCAGTCGAGCACGCGCTTGCCGTGCGCGAGGTGCGCGACGGCGAGGCGATTGAACTTCTGGTCGAGGAAAAAGCCCGTCTTCTGCCCGTTTTCTACATCCACACGGTAGAAAACGCCGTTCTCGCAAATTTCAGTGATGGGGCTCTCGGGCGTTTTTTTGCCGGGGAGGGGAAACCAACCCTTGTTCTGCGTCAAGCCCTCCTTTTCGCGAAGCACGACATCGTTGCGCTCAAAAAGGCCGTCGATCGTCTCGCCGTCCTGCTCCAGCACCTCGACAATGAGGGGGAAGAGCATGTCCTTGATCTTTTCCATGCCGAGCGAGAGCGTCTGCGTGACGAGAAGATTTTCAAACCGGTCGACCGTCAGGCCGGGGAAGGCGTCCGCCTCGCCGAAGATCAGGCGGCAGCAGCCGGTCTGCCCGTCCATGACCGCCTTGCGGTAGTCCCAGGCGTAGCGTACGCGCCGCCGCCAGAAATTTTCATCAAAGCGGTCGTTCGCGTTGCGCGAGACAATGCGCACGCGGAGCTTGCTCAAGCGGCTCAAAAAGCCCGTGCCGAGATATTTGCCCTTTTCCGACACCACGTCGACGAGCGCGCCGTTTTCGCACTCGCTCTCGTCCGGCTCGCGGGCGACGTCGGAGTCGTACACCCAGGGATGTCCGCTCTCGAGCCAGCGCGTGCCCTTGGCGGTGACGGTCAGGATCGGATAGTCGCGTGCAGCTTTCATAGATCAAAATTCCTTCTTTAAAACAAGTTTTCCCCATCATACCACGGCAAAAGCCGCGGCACAACTCATTTGTTGAGGAAAAACAGCCCGACAAGGCACAGCGCAAGGCCCACGAGCTTGTTGACCGTGATGGCCTCGTGGTAGACAAGATACCCAATGAACACCAAAATCGTCGCGATGGCCGCCGCAGACGACACCTGAAACGCACTGACCGGCCAGCCTGCCTTGTAGGCGTGCATACTGCCCGCCTCAAGCCCGACAATGGCAAGGCCAAGCAAATACGGCGCCCAGTTCATCTGACTGTATTCGTGCAGGAGATCCGCCCCGCCGCGGTTGGTCGCAAAATACAGGATGCCCGAAAAGATTGAGCCGATCAGATACGTGACCGTGAGCGACGCGAGCGGATCAACGCTCTCGGGCAGCGATTTGGCGCAGATGTGATACACGGTGTTCGACGCCACAACGAGAATGAGCGGCCAGAAGTAAGCCATAAATATTCCCTCCTATTCAAGTGCCGGATGCAAAACGGCAGCCAGACTTCCGCCTGACTGCCGGTAGGTGCGCACCCGTAATAGACAAGGAAAGTGTATCAGCGGCGCGCGCTCTTGTCAAGGAAAATCCCGCCGCGGCGGCGATTCCGACAAATTTGTAAGCGACAGTTCATACAACCTGCCGCTTGTATTTTCCGCTCCGCCATGCTACCATAAAAATGTCATATCAATCCCAGCCGCGCTTGCGGCGCAGACTTTAATGGAGGCAAATTATGAGCTATCCCAAGACCGGCGAAGAAGTTTACGTCAGCCTGAACCTGTCTAACACGATGCTCACGGGTCTCGGCAAGGGCACGATCACCCGCGAGGACGTTTCTGTGGACTACCTGAAAAAGCTGTTTATGCAGCACGGCGTCATTGTCTCGGCCAAGCCCGAGTACCGCAACATCATGGAGCGCGTGAACAGCACCTATGACTTAGGGCTTGAAATTCCCGCAAAGCTCCAGCTCTTCCAGCTCTCCGAGCAGCACCGCCGCCTGGTGGTCGTGAATATCTCCGGCCTTCAGCGCAAGAACGGCTCGCTTCTCCCGTCCTACACGGAAGAGGAGCTTGACGAGGCAACGTTCACGTTCGTCAAGTATTACGTGCAGGGCGAGCACTACGACGAGCTTGTCGAGGAGAACAAAAAGCTGCGCTACGAGCTCGAGCAGGAGATCTCCTGGAGAAACCGCACGGATTCTGAGGGCTGAGTTCGCAACACCTTACATCAAAAAAGGAAGAGGTTCCCGATGGGAACCTCTTCCTTTTTGACTATGACAAAATGCTTCGCAGAATTCCGCGTCCGCAGACGCGGAAAAAATTGAGGTTGTAAATCGCCGCGACCGGCGCGTGGCGATTTACTCCTCTCGCTCCGCGCGTGCCGCAGCCGCCAAGGGCGGCAAGGCACGAAGCGGAGTGCGGCTTTCTCAAAAAAGAGGCAGAGCCTCTTTTTTGAAATTACTTCTTCTCGTCTTCGAGCAGGCCCTTGAAGCTCGCGGCGAGACCGGCGAGGCTCTGAATTTCGCTCGGGACGATGATCTTCGTCGCCTGACCGTCGGCGGCCTTTTCGAACGATTCGAGCGCCTTGATCTTGACGACCTGATCGTTGGGGTTGGCCTCGTTGAGCATCTTGATGGAGTCGGCGAGCGCCTTCTGCACATTCAGGATGGCCTGCGCTTCACCCTCGGCCTTGAGGATGGCGGCCTGACGCTCGGCCTCGGCCTTGAGGATGGCCGCCTGCTTTTCGGCGTCCGCGCGCAGGATGGTGGACTGCTTTTCGCCCTCGGCCACGAGGATCTGGGACTGCTTCTGGCCCTCGGCCTGCAGGATGGACTCGCGGCGTTCGCGCTCGGCCTTCATCTGCTTTTCCATCGCGTTCTGGATCTCACGCGGCGGCAGGATGTTCTTGAGCTCCACGCGGTTGACCTTGATGCCCCACGGGTCGGTGGCCTCATCGAGGATAGAGCGCATCTTGGCGTTGATGACATCGCGGCTCGTGAGCGACTGGTCGAGCTCCATCTCGCCGATGATGTTACGCAGCGTCGTCGCCGTCAGGTTCTCGATGGCGTTCATCGGGTGCTCGACACCATAGGTGTAGAGCTTGGGGTCGGTGATCTGGAAGTAGATGACTGTGTCGATCTGCATCGTGACGTTATCCTTCGTGATGACGGGCTGGGGATCGAAGTCGGCCACCTGCTCTTTGAGGCTGACCTTCTTCACAACGCGCTCGAAAAACGGAATTTTGAAGTGCAGGCCCACGCCCCAGGTCGCGCTGTAAGCGCCGAGGCGCTCAACGACGTAGGCGCGCGACTGCTGCACGATCTGGATGTTCGTGACGAGCACCAGAAGCACCAGCAGCACTAAAATGCCGATACCGATATAGCCGATCCATTCCATAGTTCTTTTCCTCCTAAAATGTTGTGTAGTTTGGGTTTACTCTCTTCTCTCGCTGGGTTCTTTACTCTCGCGCACGTAGAGCTTGACGCCCTCCATGCGAACGATCCTTGCCATTTTCCCCTTAGGGATGATATTGCCGTCTTCGCTGCGCGCCGTCCATGTCTTGCCGTCGATGTACACAGCGCCCGTGGCGTTCTCGTTGTCCACCGTTTCGGTCACCTTGGCCTCGTGGTGCAGCACACGGTCGGCATTCGTGGGCACGATCGTCTTATCCAGCATCTTGCGCGCAAGGGGTCTTGTTGCGATGAGCGCCAGAATGGATACGATCAGGAAGACCGCGAATTGCAGCCACAGCGCCGCGCCCAGCTCCGTCGCCACCAGCGCGGCCACCGCGCCCACGACGAACCAGATCGACACCAGCCCCGCCGTCGCCGCCTCGGCAATGCCGAAGATGATGATGGCGGCGATCCAGATAATGGTCATCATTTCATCTGCTCCTCCTTTCAAACTGCGCATACAGTAGACGTATGCCGGACCGATCATCGCGATGACGGTCAGCAGCATGATCCCGATGCTTTTGTTGTAGGGTGACAGATTCGCGTACAAGTTTGACAACTCGCTGCCGAGCGTGCGCGCGGACAGCAGCGGGGCTTCGATCGGCGGCTCGCCGGGGGTGGGGACTTCTTCTTTGAACAGCTCGTCCATCGTTACGCCGTAGCGGTTGCAGATGAAGATGATCTTCTCCATCTCAGGGTAGCCGCGGCCCGACTCCCAGCGCGAGACCGACTGGCGCGAGACCTGAAGCTGTTCGGCAAATTCCTCCTGCGTCAGTCCGCTGCGTTTGCGGACCTCCTGGAGCCGCTCGCCAAATGCCATTGCGTTCCCTCCGTTTCTCTGTCTGAGGATAAGATAGCAAAACCGCGCGTCCATTTCCAGCAACTTTAGTGTTGCATTCCGTATTTTTTCGAAAAATTTCGCGCAAGTTTGATGTTACATTCATGTGACAGCGCGCTTTCCGCGCTGTTTTTCCTATTGTACCACACGCTCCACCGCTTTACCATGCTTATTTTGACGCGGCGATTGCCTTTTTTGTTCCCATCCGCTATACTAAAGTCAAATCATTTTTTCGGGAGCGTTATTATGCTGGAATTTGTCATTCCCTGCCTCTTGGGCCTTGAGAGCTTAGTGGGCGATGAGATCAAAAAGCTGGGGCTTTCTGACGTGCGCGTCGAGAATGGCCGCGTCCTCTGCCACGGCGAAGCGCGCGACATCGCGCGCCTCAACCTCAATCTGCGCTGCGGTGCGCGCGTCATTCTGGTTCTGCACAAGTTCCGCGCGACGGATTTTGAATCGCTCTTTCAGGGCGTGCGCGCGGTGCACTGGGAGGACTGGATCCCCCGCGAGGGGGAGTTCCCCGTCGTGGGCTACTCCATCAACTCGACGCTCCACTCCGTGCCCGCCTGCCAGTCGATCGTCAAAAAGGCGGTCGTCGACCGCCTGAGCGCGGCCTACGGCATCGCGCAGTTCCCCGAAACGGGGCGGCGCTATCAGGTGCGCTTTTCCATCATGAAGGACGAAGTGACCGTCGGGCTCGACACCTCGGGCGAGGGCCTTTACAAGCGCGGCTACCGCGCCCACGGCGTGGCCGCCCCGCTCAAGGAAACGCTCGCCGCCGCGATGGTCAAGCTCTCGCACTACAATGGCCGCGACCCGTTCTGCGACCCGTTCTGCGGCAGCGGCACCATCGCCATCGAGGCGGCGCTCATCGCGCGCAACCGTGCGCCGGGCCTCAACCGCAGCTTTGCCGCCCAGCACTGGGCCACGCTCGATAAAACGCTCTGGCTCGATGCAGCCGACGAGGCGATGGACAAGGAGTTCCACGGGAACTACGAAATTTGGGGCGGCGACATCGACCCCGACGCCGTCGAGCTCTCGCGCCATAACGCAGAATTGGCCGAGGTCGACGACATCGTCAAGTTCGAGGTCGACGACGCCACGCGCTTCCATTGGGGCGGGCTCTATGGCCGCATCATGACAAACCCGCCGTATGGCGAGCGGCTTCTTGAGCGCGAAGAGGCGGGCGAGCTGTACAAGGCCTTCGGCAAGGCGATGGACAAATTACCCGACACCTGGCGGGTGTATGTGCTGTCGTCACATCCTGACTTTGAGCGCTGCTACGGGCGCTTTGCCGATAAGAAACGTAAGTTGTACAATGGCATGCTCAAATGTGATCTTTTCATGTATGGAAAAAGATTGTAACGCCGCGCGCTGCGCGGCGGGGAAAAGCAGCGCCGTAGGCGCTGCACGAGTCAAGGGGGCCATTCTCTCACGTGAGAGAATGGCCCCCTTGGACCCCCAAGAGAACGCGAGGGGAGGGCCCCTCGACCCCCGACGTTGGCAGTCTCGATCTTGAAGAGCTGCTCAGCCTGCGGAATCGGGTGCGGTGTACATGGCTTCGCCATGAACCCCTACGTTTCGACACATCCAGCAACCGCGCCTTACTATCGTGAGGCGCGAGTGACGTTTGCTCGGCGGCAGACTGCGTGCCGAATGCGGCATTGCTGCGCTCGCCGCATTGATGAGACTGGCGGTAGACGGAAACTAGGCTGTACTCCTACAAGATCAGCAGAGCGGCAGCGGAT
>CEAB01069366.1_pt1 | contig 13786 bp, 12 predicted proteins | sample 557651 | NCBI WGS metagenome assembly CEAB01 (sample SAMEA3182046, study PRJEB8094) | gut metagenome | biome: human; feature: gut; material: Stool; isolation source: human stools | place: Canada | collected 2011-11-15
GGTCAGCTCAAGGCCGACAGCGGCAGCGTGAGCATTTGCGGTCTGGACGCCGAAAAAAGCATCGCGGAAATAACCCGCAGGCTCGGCGTCGTGTTTCAGGGCAGCGTCCTCGATATGCCGCTCACGGTGCGCGAAAATCTCGAAAGCCGCGCCGCGCTTTACGGCATCACGGGCAGAGCCTTCGCCGAGCGCCTTGACGAGCTTGCCGGGCTTTTGGATTTTAAAGTGCTTCTCGACCGTCCGGTCGGCAAGCTGTCGGGTGGTCAGCGCCGCAGGATAGACATCGCCCGCGCCCTGCTGCACAAGCCCGAGATACTCATTCTCGACGAGCCGACGACTGGGCTCGACCCGCAGACGCGAAGGCTTTTGTGGGATGTCGTGCGCAAGCTGCGCCGCGATGAGAAAATGACCGTTTTTCTCACGACGCACTACATGGAGGAGGCTGCCGACGCGGACTATGTCGTTATTCTCGACTCAGGCAGCATCGCCGCGCAGGGTACGCCCCTGGATCTCAAAAACGCCTACGCGGGGGATTTCATAACCCTCTACGGCATAGCGCCCGACGCCCTGGACGAGCTCGGTCTCAAGTACGAAAGGCTGCGCGACGCATACAGGGTCGAGGTCGCCGACACCGCCGCCGCAACACGGCTCATCGTGGAGCACCCCGAGCTTTTTACCGATTACGAGATAACAAAGGGCAAAATGGACGACGTTTTCCTTGCCGTGACGGGCAAGAGACTCACGGGAGGTGAAGCGCGGTGAAAACATTTTTGATCCTCACGAAACGCAACAGCCGCCTGTTTTTCAAGGACAAGGGAATGTTCTTTTCCTCCCTCATAACGCCCGCCATTCTCCTCATTCTGTACGCGACCTTTCTCGCGGGAATATACCGCTCGAGCTTCGTTTCCGCCATTCCGCAGGGCTTTGAGATAGACGAAAAAATCATAAACGCCGCCGTTGCGGGGCAGCTTGCCTCGTCGCTTCTGGCGGTCTGCTGCGTGACCATCGCCTTCTGCTCAAACCTCCTCATGGTTCAGGACAAGGTCACCGGCGCCGTGCGCGACCTCACCGTGACCCCCGTCAGGCGCAGCACCCTCGCGTTTGGCTACTTTGCCTCGTCCGCCGCGGTGACGCTCATAATATGCCTCACGACGACCGGCATCTGCTTTCTCTACCTGCTCAAAACCGGCTGGTACCTCAGCGGCGCGGACGTTTTGCGCATAATCCTCGACGTTATCCTGCTCACGCTGTTCGGAACGGCGCTCTCATCGTGCCTGCACTATTTTCTCACAACGCAGGGTCAGCTTTCCGCGGTCGGCACGCTCGTGAGCGTGAGCTACGGCTTCATCTGCGGCTCGTATATGCCCATTGCGGGCTTCTCCGAGGGGCTGCAAAGGGTGCTGTCCTTTCTGCCCGGCACATACGGCACGAGCCTTCTGCACAGGCATTGGATGCGCGGTGCTCTCGACGCCATGCAGGCCGAGGGGATTCCCGCCGAGGTCATAAAGGGCATCTGCGACGGCGTGGACATTAACATACGCTTTGCAGGAAGCGCGGTTTCCGAGGGCGCAATGTACGCCGTTCTAATAGGCGCGGTTGCCGTATTCGCTGCGGCGTATGTGCTCATAAACGCATTATGTAAACCGAAATACGGCGACAGATAACTATCTGCCCGCTTAAAAATATAAAGGAGACAGCTCATGTTAAACATCAAAGGACTTACAAAATGCTATGGGGAAAAGAAAGCCGTTGACGATCTCACGCTGCACATAGCCCCCGGCACCATCTACGGCTTTATCGGTCACAACGGCGCGGGCAAAACGACGACGCTGCGCTCCGTGGCGGGCATCCTCGATTTTGACGAGGGCGAAATACTCATAGGCGGACTTTCCATCAAAGCAGACCCCATCGGCTGCAAAAGGCAGTTTGCCTACATCCCCGACAATCCCGACCTTTACGAGTACATGACGGGCATAAAATATCTCGATTTCATCGCGGACGTTTTCGGCGTCGGCAGCGAGGAGCGGCGCGAGCGCATTGAGAAATACGCCGCCCTGTTCGAGTTGACAAACGACCTTGCCCAGCCGATTTCCGCATACTCGCACGGAATGAAGCAGAAGCTTGCGATAATCTCGGCATGGCTTCACGAGCCGAAGCTCGTCATCATGGACGAGCCCTTCGTCGGACTTGACCCCAAGGCCTCGCACATTCTCAAGGGCATGATGCGCGAATTGTGCGACAACGGCGGCGCGATATTCTTCTCCACCCACGTTCTTGAGGTGGCGGAAAAGCTCTGCGATCAGGTCGCCATCATAAAGGGCGGACGACTCATTCGCTCGGGCACGATGGCGCAGGTCAAGGGCGACGACAGTCTTGAGGAGGTATTTCTCGAGCTGGAGGACACGTCATGCTGAAGATACTTCTCAAAAAGCAGCTTTACGAGCTCAACTACACGTTTTTCTACGACCGCAAGCGCGGCAAGGCGCGTTCAAAAGCCACGAGCATAACCTACATCGTGCTCTACGCGCTGCTGATGATCGTCGTCATCGGCGGAATGTTTGCAGGGCTATCCGCAATGCTGTGCTCCCCGCTCACGAGCATCGGGCTCGACTGGCTGTATTTTGACATAATGACGCTTATGGCGCTGCTGTTCGGCGTTTTCGGCGGAGTTTTCAACACCTATTCGAGCCTTTATAAGGCCAAGGACAACGACCTCATGCTCTCGCTGCCAATACCGACGCGCTATATTCTCCTCTCGCGCCTCATCGGAGTTTACCTCATGGGGCTCATGTTCAGCGCAAGCGTGATGCTTCCTGCGGACATAGTGTACTTCGTCGTCGGCAAGCCGACATTTGCAGGCGTTTTCGGAAGTCTCCTGCTGACGATCCTCGTGAGCGTATTCGTGTTCATTCTCTCCTGCGCGCTCGGCTGGGTGGTCGCAAAGGTGTCTTCGAAGCTCAAAAGCAAGTCGCTCATAGTCGTAGTGCTGTCACTGGTGTTCTTCGGCCTGTACTATTTCGTCTGCTTTAACGCCTCCGAGCTTTTGCAAAAGCTCATTTTGAACGCCGCGGGCATAGGCGAGAGCATCAAAGGCTCTGCCTATATCCTCTACGCCGTCGGGCGCTGCGGCGTGGGCGACTGGCTGTCGATGCTGCTGCTGACGCTCGCCATGGCCGTGCTGTTTTTTGCAACGTATTTCATTCTCGCGCGCAGCTTCATCAAAATAGCGACGTCGCCCGACACGGTCGCAAAGCGCGAATACCGCGCTCAGACCGTCAAAATGCGCAGCGTATCCTCCGCGCTTCTTTGGCGTGAGTTTCGCAGGTATCTGTCGAGCCCGACCTATATTCTCAACTGCTCGCTCGGCACGGTGTTCATGATTTTCGTGGGGGTGTTCCTGCTCATAAACGGCGGCGAGCTCACGGAGCTTGTCGAATATCTTCCGTTTGCGGATGGCTTCATGCCCGTCATGCTCACAATATTCGTGTGCATCATAAGCTGCATGAACGACCTCACCGCGCCCTCCGTTTCCCTTGAGGGCAAGAGCCTTTGGATAGCACAGACGCTGCCGGTCGCACCGAAGGCGGTGCTTTGGGCAAAGCTAAAGCTGCATATGCTTCTGACCGCAGTGCCGGAGCTGTTTTTATCCGCCTGCGTCTGCATCGTGCTAAGACCCGATGCCGCACTCTGCGCGCTGTGTCTCATTTTCCCTGTCGTGTTCATGGTCTTTAACGCCGCATTGGGGCTTATAATTAACCTCAAGCACCCGAATTTCACATGGCAGACCGAGACAGCGGCAGTAAAGCAGGGTGCAAGCGTAATGATAGCGCTCTTCGGCGGCTGGATAATCGCGGCGCTGCTCGCAGGAATCTATTACCTTCTCTCGTCAAAGCTCGGCGCAGCCGCATTTCTGGCGCTGGCATCGGTGCTGTTTGGCGCTGCTTCCGCATGGGAGCTTAAATGGCTCGGCACCCGCGGCAGCGAAATATTCAGGCATCTATAATATAAAACCATAACAAAAAACCTCACGACCGCGGTCGTGAGGTTTTCATTTTATAAGCCGTATTCCTCTGCGAGCTTTTTAAACGCCGGCAGCGAGTTGTTGACGGTTTTTTCCGAGGCGCAGTAGGCAAGCCGCGCATAGCCGGGAATACCGAAGCTGTCCGACGGCACGAGCATGATCTCGTGCTTCTTCGCCTTCTCGCAAAACTGCGCTGCGCTGTCGCCCTGCGGCGCTCTGAGGAAAAGATAGAACGCGCCGTCCGGCTTTACACACTCAAAGCCGTATTGCGTGAGCGCGGTGTAAAGCGTGTCGCGGTTTTTCTCATAGGTCGTGAGGTCGGGGCTCAGGTCGGCGCACTGCACCAGCATATTCTGCATAAGGCTCGGCGCACAGACGTAGCCGAGCGCCCTGCCCGCTCCGCAAACGGCGGCAAACACGCTCTTATGGTCCTCCATGCACGGCGGCACAAGGATATAGCCAAGGCGCTCACCGGGCAGAGAGAGCGATTTGGAATAGGAATAGCACACTACGGTGTTGGGGTAGAAATTCGGCACGAAGGGTACGCTCACATCGCCGTAGACAAGCTCGCGGTACGGCTCGTCGGCGATGAGATAAATCTTTCTGCCCTGCTCGGACTGCGCCTGAGTGAGTATCTTCGACATGACTCTGAGCGTCTGCTCGCTGAGTATCGCGCCGGAGGGATTATTCGGAGAATTTATAATGACCGCCGCAACGCCGGACTCCACCGCGTCCTCAAACGCCGCCATAAACGGCTGCATATCCTCGCCCGCGGGCGGCACAACGACAAGCTCCGCACCCGCCGCCTCGGCAAGCACGCGGTAATCCGGGAAAAACGGCGCGAGCACCGCGACCTTTTCGCCGGGGCTCACGAGAGCTGCCAGCGATATTGCAAGCGAGGACGAGGCGCCGGAGGTGAGGTAAACGCAGTCGGCGGGAATGTCATAGCCTGCGCGCTTACTCTCCTGCCGTGCCGCCGCCTTTCTCGCGCTCATTGCGCCCGGGGCCGCGGTGTAGCCGTGAAGTGCGAGGCTGTCGCCCGTTTCGAGAAGCTCGATGAGCGTTTTTCTGACCTTCTCGGGCGCAGGCGTGCTCGGATTTCCGATGCTGAAATCAAAAACGTTTTCGCTGCCGATCTCCTCGCGGCGTTCGTCCGCATAGGCGGCAATATCGCGTATTGCCGAGCCGCTTTGACCGAGCTTGAGCATTTTTTCCGCTAACATAAATATCACTCCTTATCTCAGATCGGCAAGCTCGTAAATGAGCCTCTCCGTCTTATCCCAGCCCAGGCAGGCGTCGGTTATGCTCTTGCCGTAAACGCCGCCGTCGGGCTTTTGGTTTCCGTCTTCTATGTAGGATTCGATCATAAGTCCCTTGACGAGCCGCTTTATGTCGTCGCTGTGACGCGTGCTGTGGAGTATTTCCTTGGCAATGCGCGGCTGCTCGTCCCACTGCTTTCCGGAGTTTGAGTGGTTCGTGTCGATGACGACGGCGGGGTTTTGCAGTCCCGCCTTGGCGTACAGCTCGCACAGGAGCTTGATGTCCTCGTAGTGGTAGTTGGGTATCGTCCTGCCGTATTTATTCGACGAGCCGCGCAGAATGGCGTGCGCGAGGGGGTTGCCCTTGCTGCGCACCTCCCAGTTGGAGTAGACGAAGGTGTGAGCGTGCTGGGCGGCGGTGATGGAGTTCATCATGACCGAAAGGTCGCCGCTGGTGGGGTTTTTCATTCCGACGGGCAGGTCAAGACCGCTCGCGGTGAGGCGGTGGAGCTGATTTTCGACAGACCGCGCTCCGACCGCGACGTATGAGAGCATATCGGAAAGATAGTGGTGGTTTTCGGGGTAGAGCATCTCGTCTGCGCAGGAAAAGCCCGTTTCCGCGAGCACCTTCATGTGCATCTTGCGAATTGCGATAAGCCCGCGGAGCATATCGGGCGAGCAGTTGGGGTCGGGCTGATGGAGCATACCCTTGTAGCCGTCGCCGGTGGTGCGTGGCTTATTGGTGTAAACGCGCGGCACGATGAGAATTTTTTCCTCGACCTTGTCCTGAACCGTTCTCAGGCGCGAGATGTAATCAAGCACCGAGTCCTCGCGGTCGGCAGAGCAGGGTCCTATTATGAGAACGAGCCTGTCGTCCTCGCCGGTGAAGATACTTTTAAGCGCCGCATCGCATTTTCTCTTGTGCTCGGCAAGCTCCTCCGTTATTGGGTACATTTCCTTTATCGCCTGCGGCGTCGGCATTTTTCTCTTAAATTCCATGTTCATGGCTCATATCACTCCCGGTTTGTGTCAAAGTATTTTCTGCGCTCGGTCGACAGGCGCATCATTTGCCTTATAGTTTCCCTGTCGCCGTTTGCTATACTGTCGCGCATAAGCGCAAACTTCTCGCTGAAAAGATCCATCTGCGCAACGAGCTCATCGCGGTTTAACAGGAAAAGCTCGCTCCACATTTCGTCGTTTATCTTTGCTATTCTCGTCAGGTCGCGGAAGGAGTCGCCCGTGTAATCGACAAGGTGCTTTGAATCCTTGCACACCATAAGCGACACCGCGATGCAGTGCGCGAGCTGCGAGAGGAAGCCTATCATCTCGTCGTGCTTTTCAGGCGTGAGCTGCGCTATCATGCGAAAGCCCATTATCCTGCCGAGCTCCTTGACGGCTTCGATCGCCTCGGGCGTATTTTTGTCCGTGGGCGTAACTATGTAGTTTGCGCCCTCGAATATCTCCGATCTTGCGTTCTCAACGCCGGAGCACTCGCGCCCCGCCATCGGGTGAGCACCGACAAATTCGAGGTCACCTCGCAGCATATCCTGCACCCTGTAAACAACGCTGCACTTAACGCCCGTCACGTCGCTTATAAGAGCGCCCTGCTTTATATACTGCTGATTTTTCTCTATCCATTCAATAAAAGCGTGCGGATACATGGCGAAGATTATGAGGTCAAACTGCCCTATATACTCGGGGTCAACGACGCTTCTGCCGTGGCTTATCATGCCCTTTTCGAGCGCAAAGTCAATTGCCTCCTGCCTGCGTGCAAGCGCTCCGACCTCGAAGCCGCGCCGCGTCAGCGCTTCGGCATAGCTGCCGCCCATGAGCCCCAGTCCCGCTATGAGAATTTTCGTGTTTTTATCTATCTTCATATTCTGCCTCCAAGCCGATGGCACGAAGCTGCTCGAAAAAGTCAGGATAGCTCTTTCGCACAGCCTGCGCGGAGAGTATCTCGCCGCCCGTGACGCTCATGAGAAGCGTGAGCGCCATGACGATGCGGTGGTCGTTATGCGACGACACGGGCGCGCTCGGCGCTCGGAGCTTTCCGGGCAGCACCGTGAGCGAATTATCCTCAATTTCGCAGCCTATGCCGAATCTTTCAAGGCACTGCGCCATGACGGCAGCGCGGTCGCTCTCCTTTATCCGCAGCCTGCGCGTACCGGTGAATTCTGCGCCCTTCCCCATCGCCGCAGCCGCTGCAAACAGCACGGGACCGAGGTCGGGGCAGTTTGAAATGTCGAGCACCGCGCCCGGTGAGCCGAGCGCCTTAAAATACTCAAGGCACACCCTGTCACCCTGCACGCTGTCCTCTCGCAGGGAGCGCACCTTAACGCTGCCTCCGACGCAGTTAAACGCATATAATGCCGCCGCGTTTGACCAATCGCCCTCGACGCAAACTCGCTGCGCCCTGTATTTTTGCCCGCCGCGAACGTAAAATTCGTTTGCCGCACGCTCGCATATTTCGATGCCGAACTGCGCAAGCACTTGCAGGGTAATGTCAATATACGCTCTGCTCTCAACGGGCGGCAGCACTCTTATGACACTGTCGCCGCTCAGCCTCGGCAGCGCGAACAAAAGCCCCGAAACGAACTGACTGCTCACGTCGCCGCGCAGGGTGTATTCCCCGCTCTCGAGCCTGCCGCGCAGCGTTATGCCGCCGCTGTCTTTTTTTATTTCAATGCCCTTTTCGCCCAAAAGCTCCTCGTAAAGCCCGATGCCGCGCTCAAGAAGTCGGGGCGCGCCCTCAAAGCGCAGCTCGCCGCCCGTGAGCGAAAGCGGAACGAGAAATCTCAGCGTGCTGCCGCTTTCACGGCAAGGAAGCAGCGCACCCTCGGGCGTTTTGCCCGCGATACCGCGAATGTGCACTGTGTCGCCGCACCTTTCGCAGTGTGCTCCAAGGGCCGCGAGACAGTCGAGCGTTGCGAGCATATCCTCGCTTTGCGACACGCCGCAGACCTCGCTCTCGCCCTCGGCAAGCGCCGCGCAAATAAGCTTGCGGTGGGCAAAGCTCTTAGACGGCGGAGCGCATATCTCACCGCTCAGGCGCGAGGGGTAAATTTTAACGTTCATTTTTTCTCTCCGAAATTTTCGATCAAATGATCTATCGCCTCGTTGTAGCCGTCAAAGCCGTGACCGCAGATGGTCTTGACGCAGGCGGCTCGAACGAAGCTTACTTGGCGGAAATCCTCGCGCTCGGACACCTCGGAGATGTGCACCTCCACGGTCGGTATCCCCACGCTCTTGACCGCGTCCAGAATTGCGACCGAGGTGTGCGTGTACGCCGCGGGGTTAAACACGATGCCGTCAACGCCGGAAAAGTATGCTTTCTGAATAGCATCAACGAGGTCGCCCTCGTGGTTTGACTGGTAAAACTCGACCGTGACGCCCTTTGCCTGCGCGTGCGCGGAAATAGCCTCCAGCAGATCCTTATAGCTTTTCGCGCCGTAGATCTCCGGCTCTCTTATGCCGAGCATATTGATATTCGCACCGTTCAAAACAAGAATTTTCATTCTCCCAGCTCCTTTAAAATTTCCCGTGCTTCCTCCTCGGGAGTTCGGTTTGCGTCAATTATAAGCTCCGCCGACAGTCTGTAAACATCATAGCGCTCGGCATAGAGCTTTTCGAGCTTACTTCGCTCGGAGGACAGCGGGCGGTCGTCCGTGGCGACGAGATTATGAACCGCACGGTCAAGAAACACGATGACGCCGTTGCGCCTGAGCGCTCTTACGTTGTCGCCGTCGAGCACCGCGCCGCCGCCTGTTGCAATGATCCTCCCGCCCTTGGCGGCAAGCTCCGCCACCGTTTCCTTTTCGATTTTTCTGAACTCCGCCTCGCCGTATTTTGCGAAAAACTCCGATATCGGCATACCGATCTTTTTCACTATATGCTCGTCCGTGTCGGCAAGCTCCATGCCGCTCAGCCGCGCGAGTATGCCGCCGACCGTCGTTTTACCGCAGGAGGGCATACCGATGAGCACGATATTGCGCTTTGCGTTTCTCACGCTCAAAAACGCCTTGTCTATAAGGCTCTCGTCAAGCGGTTTGTCTCTGAATATTGCCGAGGCATACACCGCCTGCGCCGCGAGCATATACAGTCCGCCCTCGGCCGCGATGCCTCTTTCCCGCGCGTCGAGAACGAGGTTCGTGCGCAGGGGGTTATAAACCGCGTCGAGCACGCCGCAAAGCTTCGGAAAGGCGGAAATGTCAATAGGCACGCCGTCCTGCCGAGGGTACATCCCCGCGGGAGTCGCGTTTATGATGACCTGCGCGTCGGCGTGGGAGCTTATCGCCTTGTCATAGCTTATGCTGCCGTCCTTTCCGGAGCGCGAAACGTAGCTCACGCTCGTGCAGCCCATATATTCCGCCAGCGCGTGCGCCGTTTTTGACGCGCCGCCCGTGCCTAAAATGAGCACCTTTTTTCCCTTCATGTCCACGCCCGCGTGCCTTGCAAGGGCGAGCATACCGGGGAAATCCGTGTTGTCGCCGATGAGCCTGCCGCCGCGGTTAACGATGGTGTTCACTGCGCCTATGCGCTTTGCGCTCTCGCTTATTTCGTCAAGATACGGCATGACGGCCTGCTTATACGGTATCGTCACGTTTATGCCGCAAAACTCGCGCTTTCTGAGAAAATCGCCCAGCTCGTCGGGGCGCAGCTCGTGCAGCTCGTATTCGTAATCGGCTATCTGCGCGTGAATTTCGCACGAATAGCTGTGCGTCAAATGCTCTCCTATAAGACCGTATTTCATCATTTGACTCCTTTCGTAAGCGCGTCCGTGCCGTAGCGCTGCGCGAGCATATCGCACAGGCACAGCGCCGTCACGCTGTCGAGCACGGGGCAGATGCGGCGGATTATCGCCGGGTCGTGTCTGCCGCGGATGCTTATTTTCGCGTTTTCGTTTTTAATAAAATCCACCGTCTCCTGCTCGCGGGAAACGGACGGCGTGGGCTTGACGGCGCAGTTAAACACGATGGGCATACCGTTTGTGATGCCGCCGTTTATGCCGCCGTTATTGTTCGTTTCGGTGACTACGGCGCCGTTTTTTATCCTCAACGCGTCGTTTGCCTCGCTCCCGCGCATATCGCTCAGAGCAAAGCCCGCTCCGAATTCGATGCCCTTGATGCCGCCGATGGAGAACACCGCGTGGGAGATGACGCTCTCGACGCTGTCAAACCACGGCTCGCCCACGCCCGCGGGTATGCCGAATACCGCCGTCTGAGTAACGCCGCCGACGCTGTCATTTTCTTCTCGCGCCTTGAGTATTTCCCTTGCCATAGCCTCGCCGCACCCGTCGTCGAGCACGGGGAAAGCCTTATTTCCCAAGGCTGCAAGCTCGGCTTTTATATCGCCGAAGGCTCTGTCGCGCACTCCGCCGCAGCTTAAAATATGCGTGCCGACGCTTATCCCGAGGCTTTCGAGCGCGGGGAGCAGAATGCCGCCCGCCGCAACGACGGCAGCCGTGACGCGGCCGGAAAAATGTCCGCCGCCGCGATAGTCCTCGAAGCCGTGATACTTGCACCACGCCGCGTGATCCGCGTGAGCGGGGCGCGCAAGACCGTAGGTGTAGTCCTCGCTGCGCGTGTTCTCGTTGGGGATGATTATGCAAACGGGCGTGCCGGTCGTTTTGCCGTTAAAAACGCCGCTGAGTATTTTAAATTCGTCCTTTTCCCTGCGCGGAGTGGACAGCGCATCGCAGGGTCTGCGCCGCGTGAGCTGCCGCGCTACGGCGCTCTCGCTGACTTCTATCCCGGGCGCAAGTCCGTCTATCACGCAGCCGACTGCCGCTCCGTGACTCTCGCCGAAAACAGTGAGGCTCACGCTCTGCCCGAAGCTGTTTTTCATCTCTCGCCCTCCAGTCTTTTGAGAACATCCTGCGCCGTCATTTTTTTAAGCTCAAACGAGCCTATTTCGTTTACGAGCACGCAGCTTATTCCGTCCGTGCCCATTTTTTTATCGTGCAGCAAATACGGCATGAGCTGCGCCGGGCTTTGCTCTGTCTCATGCGGCAGCCCGTATTTTTTGAGCACCGCCTCGATTCTCGCCGCAGCCTCGCGTGAGCACATGGGCAGCATACCGAGCGCGACGCACTCGCCGTGCAGAAGTCTGCCGCCGTTAAAGCTCTCGATGGCGTGACCGATCGTGTGACCGAAGTTCAGGACCTTTCTGAGTCCCGTTTCGTGCACGTCCTGCTCAACAACGCTCTTTTTTATCATGAGTGCGCGGTGAATTATCTCCGCGAGGTCCGCATTCAGATCCTCACTGCGCTCTATCGCTTCAAAAAGCTCCGCATCGCTCGTCGCCGCCATTTTTATCGCCTCGGCAAGCCCCGCCATGAGCTGACGGCGCTCCAGAGTTTTGAGCACCGCGGGGTCGATGACGACTCGTTTCGGCTGGTAAAACGCGCCGACGATGTTCTTGACGCCGTTGAGGTCAATTGCGGTCTTGCCGCCGATGGACGAATCGACCTGCGACAAAAGCGTTGTCGGAATATTATAAAAATCAATGCCGCGCATATAGCAGGACGCCGCGAAGCCGCTCAGATCGCCCACGACTCCGCCGCCTACGGCAACGACGCAGTCGCCTCGCGTGAAGGAAGCATCGAGCATTTCCGAAAGAAGCCGCTCAAGCTCCACGAAGCACTTGCTCTGCTCGCCCTGAGGCACGGTGACCACCGTCGGGACTGCGCACTGCGCGGCAACAAGCTCCGAATACTCCGCCGGCACGCCGCTGTCGGTGACGATAAGCGCTCTTCTGCCGAGCTCCAGAATTTCGCCTATTCTGCCGAGAGCGCCCTCCTCGAGCACGATGTCATAGTCCCATGTATCGGTTTTGACGCTTATGAGCATTCCGTTCACTCTCCGATCTTCAGATTAGAATAAAACGTGCCGACGAGCTTGAGCTTTGCGCACACCGCGGACAGCTCACGCAGCATATCCCTGCCGTTTTCGGTGTTGACGTTGCCCTCCGCCTCGATGTAGAAAAAGTAATTCCACTGCAGGTCCTTCATCGGGCGCGAGCGCAGATTTCGCATATTGTAGCCGTGAGAGCCTATTATATTGAGCGTCTGAGCCAGAGCGCCGGCCTCGTTTTTCACGGTAAAGACGAGGATGAAGTTCTCCTCCTCGCGGCTGCTCTTGCCCGCGGGACGGTTTTGCGCACGCGAAAGCGCCGCGAAGCGCGTCGTGTTTATCTTGCTGTCGTTTATGCCCCTGTCGAGTATGTTGAGCCCGAAAATGTCCGAGGTCTCGTCCGAGGCAATCGCCGCAACGGAGGCGTCGCCGCTGTCCTTCACGAATTTTGCAGCCAGTGCCGTATTTGAAAACGCCCGCGTTTCAAAGCCGTGAGAGCGGATATACTCCCCGCACTGGTCGAGCGCCTGCTGGTGGCTTATGACGGTCTTTACCCCGTCGAGCGCAGCGCCGGGCACGCCGAGCAGATTGTGGACGATCGAAAGGTCAACGACCTGATTTACGAAAAGCTCGCCGGAGAAAATGAGGTCCATCACCGTGCCGACCTCGCCCGCCGCGCTGTTTTCAAGCGGCAGCACCACGCAGTCATATTCTCCTCGCTCGACCGCCTTGTATGCGTCGGCAAAGTCCGAAAACGGAAAAAGCTGCGCGCCGGGGAACATCTTCTGCGCCGCAATGTGCGCGAACGCGCCCTCCACGCCGCAGTACGTCACGCGCATACCCTCCATGAGCCGCGCCTGATACTCGCACGAAAGGTCGATCGTCCTGCGCAGGAACTGCACATAGTACGACTCGATCTCCTCGCTCTCAATATAACTGCGGTTGCGCTTAATAAGCTCCTGCTCGCGCGCAGGGTCCTTCACCGAAAGGCCGTTTCTGCGCTTATAATCGGCAATTATCGCCGCGGCGCGCATTCTTCTTTCAAACAGCCTTGCCATTTCCTCGTCTACCGCGCTTATCTCGTTTCTGGCTTCCTGAAGCTCGTTCATGTTTTCATACCTCGCATTAAAAATTTGCGTCAAATAAAAATCGGCCCCTTCATTCTCGACAAAGGGACCGAATTCAATGACAAATATGCACCGCCTTTTGCGGCATGAGCTTTAGTGCATTGTTACGTCCTTTACCGAGCCTCGCTGCTTCGGCCGTAGTAATAAAAAACGCAGTACGAATAAAATCGCACTGCGTTAAAAGACATAGCTGCACTGTGGACAGACTCGGACACGGAGATACTGCGCGCACATTCACAACGCTTCATTTCCGCATCCTCGCTTTCTTACGAATTATGAGTAAATTATACTCACGGCAAGAACACTTGTCAACTGACGCTTTTGAACAAATTTCCGCCATGCGTCGGAAAGCATTTGTGTAATTTCGCGTCGAATTTAACCCCAAAGTGCCGTGAGCATCGGGATTATCTGCTTTTTGCGGCTCATGACGCCGGGTAGGAAAAGCATATTGTCCTTCGGCTCGACGGAGAAGGCGCGGCGTATCGTCTCGTCGCTGCCGACGTAAAGAAGCTGCGTGCCCTCGCGCAG
>CEAB01071847.1_pt1 | contig 13781 bp, 14 predicted proteins | sample 557651 | NCBI WGS metagenome assembly CEAB01 (sample SAMEA3182046, study PRJEB8094) | gut metagenome | biome: human; feature: gut; material: Stool; isolation source: human stools | place: Canada | collected 2011-11-15
GGAATCCGGGGAAGCAGCTCGTCCATAATGGGGGAGAGACACTCCACCTCCATGGCGCCGCTGCCCGCTATAAACTCCGCCAGCTCGTCAAAGTCCACATCCAGGTCACAGGCAATGCACAGCGTCCCCTGATACCGGGCCGCCACTCCATGGGGATAGCCCTCATGGGTCTCGGAGGGCGGGAAGTCGGGGTTCTTTTTGTCCGAGTAGATGATCCACAGGTCACAGAAGGGATAGGCATTGGCATAACAGCAGTACCAGCTGCAGATCCTCGCTCCGATGATCGGTTCCACACAGCAGAGGTCGAGAAATTCCTCCCCCTGCAGGGGATTGAGATAGGCGATCACAGTTCGCCTGCCCGGCTCACTGCCAGACGCACCAGCCGCAGGGTATCCTCAATATCCCGCTCCGAAGCGGTCACCGCCTGGCTGTGCAGATACCGGCAGGCCACCGAAATCCCCATGACCTCCGAACCGGCTCCGGCAGTCTGTACGGTCCGGGCTTCATTGCCGCCGGCAATGAGGGTCTTTTTCTGGGTGGGGATTCCCGCCTCCGCTGCCAGCTGTTCCAGCCACCGGGTCAGCCGCCGGGGATAGATGGTGCCCCGGTCCATATAGGAGATCACCGGGCCGGCTCCCACCACCGAAACCTTTTTGGCTCCGTCATTGCCCGGGAGATCGGATGCCGTGGTAGTCTCGAGAATCAGGCCGATGTCCGGCTGAACCGAACCCGCTGCCGCCTTGGCTCCGATACAGCCGTTCTCCTCCTGGACGGTGAAGGCGCCGGTGAAGCTGTACTCGCTCTCCGAGAGGAGCAGTTCCAGCAGGAAGGCACAGCCCAGACGGTTATCCAGCGCCTTGGCCCGGACAAAGCCCTCCCCGAACCGGGCATAGTTCTGGGCAAAGCTCACCCGGTCGCCCAGGGTGACGGCGGCTTCGGCCTCTTCCCGGCTCTTTGCGCCGATGTCGATGTAGAGGTTGTCCGCTTCGGGCGGGGCAGTGCGCTCCGCTGCCTTCTGCTGATGGACTGCCTTGAGTCCCACCAGGCCGGGCAGCAGCTTCTGGCCCACATACACCCGCTTGCCTGCCATCACCTCGGGGGAAACGCCTCCCACCGGGGCAAACCGCAGCAGGCCGCTGTCCTCAATATAGGTGATGAGATAGCCCACTTCGTCCATGTGGGCGGTGATGAGAAGGGATTTTGCCGGGGTCTGCCGTCCGGTCTTCTTCACAATGAGATTGCCCAGGGCATCCACCCGGCAGTCACAGTCCTCCCGGCCCTGGAGCGCCCGGAGCAGATACTCCCGCACTGCGTCCTCCTGTCCCGATACTCCCGGCAGCGCCGTGAGTTCCCGGATTCGCTGGGTCAGTTCCATGTCAGTTTCCCTCCTTCGCAAGATCCCTGGCAAGATCGGTGATATAGGCGCAGAGCAGTTCCGCTGTGGCCTTTACATCTTCCGGCGCCACTGTCTCCACCGGGGTGTGCATATACTTCTGGGGAATGGAGAACAGCACGGTGCGCACCCCGCTGCCCGATGCCGCTATGCAGTCCGCATCGGTGCCGGTGCTGCCGCCCATGACCTCAAACTGCAGGGGCAGTTCCTGTTCCTTTGCCACACGGCGTACCCGGTCGGTTTCCCCATTGTCGAGTATGGGGGCGATGCCCAGCATCACGCCGCCGCCCATCTTGCCGCAGTTGCGGGCGGGGACATCGGGGGTCACCGCAAAGGACACATCCAGTGCCACCGCATAATCCGGAGCGATCTCCCCGGCGGCGGTCACAGCCCCCTGGGAGCCCACCTCCTCCATGGTGGTGAACACATAGGAGAGCTCCAGCGGGAGATTTTTCCCGGCAAGCTCCTCCGCCGCCAGGATCACTGCCGCACAGCAGGCCCGGTCGTCCAGCGCCTTGGCGGATACGCTGCCGTCCAGCAGCACCGCCGGTTCACAGTCGATGGTCACACGGTCGCCGGGGCAGACCAGTTCCCTGGCCCGCTCGCCCGAAAGACCCAGATCCACTGCCACTTCGTCCGAGGCAGGGAGTTCCTTCTCCTCCTTACGCAGATGGGGCGGCACCGAGGAGATCACCCCGGAGAGCGGCCTCGACGCGGTATGCACCGTCACACAGGACGAGGCATACAGCTTGCGGTCCACACCGCCCACCTGGTTCACCCGCAGGAAACCGTCCTCCTCAATATGGGTCACCAGAAAGCCCACTTCGTCCATGTGGGCAGCAGTCATCAGCTTTTTGGGGGCGCCGGCATTCTGCACGGCAATCACATTCCCCAGCGGGGTACGCCGGCAGTCTGCCGCCGGCCTGAGCAGTTCCCCGATCTTTTTTGCAATGCCGCCCTCATCACCGGATACCCCGGTACAGGCGGACAATTCCAGCAGCAGCTGGCGGATTTCCTCTATGGTTCGCATGAAACGCCTCCTTCCTGTCCTGTCCCTGGTCGGACAGGACGGGCTTTGTGTAAAATTTATGTAAAGCACCGGTTTTGGGGCGTTTTTCTGCCCGGATCACCGGTTTTTTCTTCTTATAGTGGGAGGGGAGTTCTGTCCCGGCTCAGGACAGCGCCCGTACCAGCTCCTTGAAGTGCTGTCCCCGCACCTCGAAGTTCGGATAGGCATCAAAGCTGGCACACGCCGGGGAGAGGGATACAATATCCCCGGGGACAGTCTCCTGCCGGGCCAGTGCCACCGCTTCGGGCAGATCCTTCGCCCGGAGAATCCGGCACTGAGCCGGGTCATATTTGGGGCTTGCCTTCACTGCCGCTTCGATCTTATCAGCGGTGGGGCCGGTGAGGATCAGCAGCTTCACCCGCTCCGCCACCGGGTCTGCCAGCGGCTGGAAGGGGATCTTCTTGTCATAGCCGCCGGCGATGATGCAGAGCTTCTGATTAAAGCTGTACAGTCCCGCAATGGTACGGGTGGGGTTGGAGGCAATGGAGTCGTTGTACCACTTGACGCCATCGAGCTCCCGCACAAACTCGATGCGGTGCTCCACCCCGGCAAACTCCCTTGCCACGGTGCAAAACAGCTCCGGAGGAACCTCGCCCCACAGCGCCGCAATGACGCCGAGGAAGTTTTCTACATTGTGCATGCCGGGAATGCGGATCTCCTGCATGGGGAAGAGCGCCACATCGCCGGTTTCATCGATATGATGGAGGACGCCGTCGGTGTCGAGATATGTTCCACGGGAAACGGTTTCCCGGCGGGAGAACCAGTAGAGATCCCCCCGGACCTCCTCAGCCATGGAACGGGTGATGTCATTGTCCCAGTTGAGCACTGTCCGGCTGAAGGCGTCCTGATGGCGGTAGAGATTCTTTTTGGCGTCCACATACTCCTGCATATCCTTGTGCATATCCAGATGGTTGGGCGCCACATTGGTGATGAGGGCGGTATCAGGACTGCGGCGCATGGAGATGAGCTGGAAGCTGGAAAGCTCCACCACAGCGGCATCTTCGGGCTTGACCTGGTCGATGACCGGCAGCAGCGGCGCGCCGATATTGCCGCCCAGATGCACCGTCCGGCCCGACCGCCGGAGCAGTTCGGCGATGAGGGTGGTGCTGGTGGTTTTGCCGTCCGAACCGGTGATGCCATACACCGGACAGGGACAGAGCGCCAGGAAAAGCTCCAGCTCACTGGTGACTGCCACACCCCGGCGGCGGGCTTCGGTGAGTTCAGGGGTATAGAACTTCATGCCGGGGGTGCGGAAGAGCACCTCCTCGGTGATGTCCCGGAGGTAATCGGCGCCCAGCATGAGCCGGACTCCCATCTGTGTGAGCTCCCTGCCGAAGTCGCCCAGTTCCTCAAGGCTGCGGCGGTCCCGGACGGTGAGCCGGGCTCCGGCAGCGGCATACTGACGGATCAGCTCCCGATGGCTGACACCCACTCCGATAAAGCCGATGGAGCGGGTCTTGATCATGCTGTGGTACTGTTCCAGTGTAAGTTTCATAGGAAACGCTTCCTCTCTGATTGGGTGAAAATTGGGATTCTTTCTCCCTTTTATTCTATCCCCGATTCTTCTTTTTTAGCCGGGGCCAGGGCATAAAGATCCTGCCTTGGGGCAAAAAGTTCCCCTCCCCGGACGGCACCCGTTCCGGGACAGGATTTACAAACCCCATTATAATCGTTCCCGCCGGGGATGGCAACCTTTTCCGGCCTGGAGAGCGGAAAACCGCCCTGCTCCGGGAATACGGGGCAGGGCGGGAACAGGAAACCATCAGCGGTGATACTTGCCGGTGAGGGTGACAGGGGTGACTTCCACCAGGGCTGTACCGGCGATGCGGGCCTCGGGAATGGGCAGATCCAGAAGCTCCGGAGCATACTTTTCGGTGATTGCCAGGAAGATGCGGCGCTTTTCGGCGGGATCGTCCACCAGCCGTGCCTTGCCCCGGAGGACAGCGCACTCATAGGCGGCGTCGGCCTGGCAGGGATTCTCGGCGCCCTCGGTGAGGATTCCGCCGAACTCCCATACGGTAAAGCACACCCGGTGATCCCGGGCGATATTCTCCAGCTTTTCCCCGGCGGGCAGGCCATGGAACCAGAGTTTGCCGTCCTGCCAGAGATAGTGCACCGGCACGCCATAGGGTGCGCCGTCCGCTCCCGAGGTGGAGAGCACACCCACCTGTCCCCGCCCGAGCAGGGCGAGGGTGGCTTCGGGTGTCATGGAGAACTCCTTCATACGATGCTGCATAACTGAAAATCTCCTTTCATACTGGGCCTTGTTTGCCTCTATCTTACCACAGCGGCCCGGGGGCTGTCACCTGCCGGAGCGCAAAAAAACAGACAGCGGGAATTTCTCTTCCCGCTGTCTGCTTCAAAGACAGGATTACAGCTCGATCTTGCCGTAGAGCGGCTTGTCCTCGGCTTCCTTCAGGGGAGCCTTGGGAGCTGCCGGCTTCTCCGCGTTTACCGCGGTGTTCTCAACCGGACGGCTGTCCCGGCGGCGGTCACCGCCTCGTCCGCCCCGACGGCCTCTGCCGCCATGTCCGCCCCGGCGATCCCGCTGGGGCTTGCGGGGATTCAGCGAGCTGATGACTACCCGACGGTTGGGCTCCTCTCCGATGGAGGTGGAGGCTGCGCCTTCCACACCCGCTACCGCCGCGTGAATGATCCGGCGGTCATAGGGGTTCATGGGCTCCAGAGTGGTGCTGCGTCCGGTACGGACCGCATTCTTTGCCATCTTCACAGCCAGTTCTTCCAGGGTCTTGGTGCGCTTCTCCCGGAAGTTGCCGCTGTCCAGGTTCACCCGGACATACTCGCCTTCGCCCCGGTTGGCTGCCAGGCCGGTGAGTACCTGCAGGCTGTCCAGGGTTTCGCCCCGGCGTCCGATCACGACGCCCAGATCACTGCCCTCAATGAGCAGCACCAGGGTGTCTTCCCGCATCTTCGGGGTGATGGTGAAGTCCTTGACTTCCATGGCCTTGATCACTTCGGTGAGATAGGCCGCTGCCAGCTCTGCCTTGGGCTTTACTGCCTCGGGGATCTCATCGCTCAGCTCGGGCAGGGGACGCATGGGCTCGATCTCCGGCTTCTTCTCCGCCGGCTTCTCGGCTCTGGGCTTCTCTGCCTTCTCGGCCCTGGGCTTTTCCGGCTTGGGTTCCGCCGGCTTTTCTGCCTTGGGCTTCTCGGGCTTCGGCTCATTCTTCGGCTTCTCCGCACGGGGTTCCGGCTTCTTCTCTGCCGGCTTTTCCGCCTTCTTCTCCCGACGGCCCTCCTGGGGACGGTTGGCACGGGGTTCCGGTGTGCCGTCCTCCCAGGTCACCTTGACCTGAGCCGGTGTGGTACGCAGTCCAAAGAAGCTCTTTTTGGCCAGTGCCAGGATCTCAAACTCGATTTCCGAACGCTCACAGCCCAGTGCCGTACAAGCTGCTTCGATTGCTTCGTCCACCGTTTTGCCGGTGCCGATATATTCTCGTTTCATCTGTGTTCCTCCTCTTGATACAGACCGCTGTATAACTGCCGGGATAGGAATCCCCGGCGACGGGAACCGTTCCGATGAACAGATCTGCTCTTATTCCAGATCCTCGTCCGAAACTTCCACATATTCCTCGCCATAACGCTCGGCGTCACGGCGACGGGCTGCTGCCAGCTTCATACGGTTGATCTCCTTCTGGGAGAGCGCCTTTTCGTCCACTTCATCGTTCTCTACCAGATCGATCAGAGTCTCTTCCTCTACTTCCACCGGAGCATTCCGCTTCTTGCCTGCCTTGGCAGCTTCCGCAGCCTTGCGGTTCTTTTCCGCCTGCTTTTCCTTGGCTGCCTTGCGGGCTTCGATCTTCTCCTGGCGCTCAGCTTCCCGCTGGGCTTCCAGTTCAGCCTTGGCCCTGGCTGCCATCTCACGGGGATTGTAGAGCTTGCCCAGCACATACATCTGGATCAGAGCCAGCGCGTTGGACAGTACCCAGTAGATACCTACGCCTGCCGGTACCTGGAAGGAGATCCACACCGACATCAGCGGCATCATGATCATCATCGACCGGTTCATGGCAGCGGTGGAACCTTCATTGGGCATGGCATTGTTCTTCATGGACAGCCAGGACATGACAAAGGAAGTCAGGCCCGACAGGATCGGAATGAGCAGGAAGAGATTGAGCGCGAAGCTCGGGGTAGTACCCAGGTCCAGGCCAAAGAAGGTAAAGTCGAAGTTCTGGATCTGGCTGACAAAATCGCCGCCAATGGACGAAAATGCCGCGGGATTCTGTGCCACCGCGCTGATGACACTCATTTCCTTGCTGTACCGGCTCATACCGCCTTCACCCAGTACGCTCTGGGCAATGGAAACAGCATTGGAAATGGTAGCCGCATCCATGCGCAGCAGATGGGTCAGGGGGTTATAGATAACATCGATCAGACCAAAGAGAATGGGGAACTGGATCAGGGTGGGCAGACAACCTGACATGGGGTTATAGCCCTCTCTGGCATAGAGGTTGGTGAGCTCCTCATTCATCTTCTGGGGATTTTTGGCGTATTTCTTCTGGATCTCCTCCATCTTCGGGCGGAACATGGCCATCTTGACCATGCCCTTCTGCTGCTTGATGGAAAGGGGCAGCAGGATCAGACGGGCCAGCACAGTGAACATCACCAGGGCCAGACCATAGTTCTGTACCAGCGAATAGCAGAAATGCAGAATCCAGCCAAGCGGGATACCAAGTATTCTCATTCTGTGTACTCCTTACAGTGGATTATTTCGGACGGTTCATAGGTCCCCCGGAATTTTTGGGGATCACACAGGCTCTGAGTAGTAAAAAGGAGGGGGCGAACCTGTATGATACAGTGTGTTGGTCAGAAAAAGGGGAGTCCTCCGGGGGAACGGGGACCCTGCCCTTTTTCGGGGGAAACGCGGGACGATCAGTCCGGTTCGGATTTTCCGCGGAAAAAATGGAACTCTTCCGGGACAGGATCATATCCGCCGGGGAAGAGGGGATTGCATCGCAGAATCCGTTTGACAGCAAGAAACCCGCCCCTCAGTACGCCGAAGCGACTGATCGCCTGGAACGCGTAAGAGGAGCAGGTTGGATAAAACCTGCAGTGGGCAGGCGTATATGGACTGATACATCTCTGATAAAACCGGATCAGGGCCAGACACAGCCCCTTGAGGGGATTTTTCATCGGGCATTCTCCTCAGTCCGGGCAGCATCGGCCTGCTGCGGCAGCATAATGGAACCCAGCTGGTTTTTCATCACAGCCAGGACTTCCTGCATTTTTACCTCGCCGGTGGCGCCGCGGGCGACAAATACGATGTCATACCCCTGACGAAGCTGCGGCTCCAGAATACGATAGGCTTCGCGGATAACTCGTCTGGCGCGGTTGCGTCTGCAGGCTTTGCCGATTTTTTTGGTGGCAGTGAAACCCACCCGGTTCACACCCAGCCGGTTCCTCAGGACATAGGTCACCAAAAGACGGTGGACCCGGCTCTTGCCTTTGGCATAGGCCCGTCTGAAATCCCTGTTCTCATTGAGCGTAACCGACTGCATGCAAACTCCTTCTGGCTTTCCCTGCCTGATGGTCTGCCGTAAGGCAGCAGAAATTCCGGATTCTTACCAATAACAAAACAGGACCACAAAGCGATCGTTTGCGGTCCTATAATATCTTAGTAAGACAGTCTTTTTCTGCCCTTGGCTCTTCTGCGAGCGAGCACCTTGCGACCATTTTTAGTTTTCATTCTCTTGCGGAAGCCATGCTCCTTCTTTCTCTGAAGCTTCTTGGGCTGATAGGTTCTAAGCATCAGGACACCCTCCTTTCAAAGCGAAACCTTGCAAGAATATAGTATAGCTTATCCCAAGCCCCGCTGTCAAGGCACAAACCCACATTTTTTCCCGGAAAATCGCCTTTTCCCAAAACTTTTTTCCGGTTATTTCCGGCATCCGCCCCAGTTTATGGCCCGATGGGCTATACTATTTATATATAATAGGCTGAAAACCCGTTGAAATCTTGAAAAGAGCGTGAAACTATGGTATCATTTATGAGTGAATTTTGAACAGTTTCCGGCTGTGTAAAATCCCGGAAAATTCGTGGAAGATGAGTTTTCCACATTTTCCACCAAGTTATCCACACCCTTCTCCCACCCTTTCCACAGAGCAGTTCCGGAGAAGTGGAATCAGTGAAATACCAAAGGAAGGAAAGAGTTGAGTTATGGAGTCCTTTGCGGAAGTTTTTACCCTCGTCAAAGAGTACTGCAAAAAGGAAGTCAGCCCCGTGCCCTATGACCTCTGGATCGCGCCGATCCAGCCGGTGGGCTTCGAGGACGGCAAAGCCAAGCTCTCGGTGAACAGCAGCTTCATGCAGGACGTGGTCTCCAAAAAGTACATGGATGTCCTCACCCGGGGCTTTTCCGAAGTGATGGGCTTCCCTGCGGAAGTGGAGATCCTCTGCGTGGAAAAACCCACCGAGGTCAATCCCATTCTGGCGGCTGAGGAACAGTCGGCGGCCTTCAACCGGTACAGCCCCGAGGAGATCGAAAAGAGCAGTCAGGGCGGCGATTATGAATACACCTTCGCCACCTTCATTGTGGGCAACTCCAACAAGTTTGCCCATGCCGCTGCCCAGGCCGTGGCTGCCAATCCTGCCAAGGCCTACAATCCGCTGTTCATCTACGGCGGTTCGGGACTGGGCAAAACCCATCTGATGCTCGCCATCATGAGCGAGATCAAACAGAATCACCCCGATTACAACTGCATCTACATCAAGGGCGAGGAATTCACCAATCAGATCGTGGACGCCATCAAGAATGACACCACCAATGAGTTCCACAACAAGTACCGCAGTGCCGATGTGCTGCTGGTGGACGATATCCAGTTCATCGGCGGCAAGGAGCGTACCCAGGAGGAATTCTTCCATACCTTTGAAACGCTGCACCAGAACGGCAAGCAGATCATTCTCACCTCCGACCGGCCGCCCAAGGAGATCAAAACCCTGGAGGACCGCCTCAAGACCCGGTTCGAATGGGGCCTGCTGGCAGACATCCAGCCCCCGGACTTCGAAACCCGTGTGGCCATTGTCCGCCGCAAGGCCGAGCTCATGGACCTGGATATGCCCCCGGAGGTGAGCGAGTACATCGCCAACAAGCTCAAGTCCAATATCCGGCAGCTGGAAGGCGTGGTGAAGAAGCTCAAGGCCTATAAGCTGCTGGTGGGCAGCCCCACTACCATTCTCATCGCCCAGAATGCCATCCGGGACATCTTCAATGACAGCCAGCCCATCCAGGTGACGGTGGAACGCATCATCAGCGAGGTGGGCCGCACCTATGGCGTCACCCCCGATGAGATCCGCTCCCAGAAGCGCACCGCCCATATCTCCACCGCCCGGCAGGTGAGCGCCTATGTGATCCGGGAGATCACCCAGGCATCCATGCAGGCCATCGGCGATGAGCTGGGCAACCGGGACCACTCCACCATCGTCTATGCCATCGGTCAGGTGGAAAGCCGCATGAAGGAGGACACCCACTTCAAGGAAACGGTGGAAGACATTGTGAAAAATATACGGGACAGCTAAACTGCTCCCGGCAGAACCCCCTTTTCGGGGGAGTTTTCCACAGGCCGCCGGTTCTGCCCGGGTTTTTAACATATCCACTTATCCGGACGGTGGAAAACTCCGCCGGACTCCACCGGTGCTTTTCCACCGGATTTTCCCGGAAAACACCGGAAGTTCTCCACCGCTTTGAGAAGTTTCCACGCTGCCCCGGACCCGCCGGCGGGAATCCACAGCCTTTTCCACAGGCTCCGGACAGCGCCGCACCCTCAAAAAACCGCTTCACTATGCGGTTTTTTCCGGTTTTCAAGGTTTCGGCGCCCCCTACTACTCCTACTAAATATTATCTACCTGTATAGATATATACTCCGCTGTTTTTATGATGGATCAGCTGCCTGCGGCAGTGTCCTTCGGGGAAAACCAGCCAATCCACTCTCAGTGTACCCTCCCAAACCAGGGTTCGCTCACTCAGAGTGGAGAGGCTGTCCCAGGGCGGAGGAACCTCCTTGATTCCCTTCAAGGAGCTGTACTGAAAGGAAGGTTTTTGAGATGAAGTTTTCCTGCGACAAGGCCGTGCTCTCTGCCGCGGTCTCCAATGTATCCCGGGCGGTGACCACCCGCACCGCTCTCCAGGCCCTGGAAGGCATTCTGATCCGGGCGGAAGGGGATACCCTCACCCTCACCGGCTACGACCTGGAACTGGGCATCACCACGGTGATCCCCGCTGAAGTATCCGAAGAGGGCAGCATCATTCTCGGCGCCCGGCTGTTCGGTGAAATGATCCGCAAGCTGGAAGGCGGCGAGGTATTTGTAGCCAGCGACGACAAGCTGCTCACCGAGATCCGGGGCGGCGGCGCCGAGTTCACCATTCTGGGCATGGATGCCGCTGACTATCCCGAGCTGCCCGGCCTGGGCGATGCCGAGAGCCTCACCCTGCCCCAGCACGCCCTCAAGTCGATGATCGAACAGACCCAGTTCGCCATCTCCCAGAACGATACCAAGCCGGTGCACACCGGTTCCCTCTTTGATGTGATGCCCGACAGCGTCACCGTGGTATCGGTGGACGGCTACCGCATGGCGGTGCGCCGGGAACTGTGCGACACCGGCCTGGAAACCCGCTTTGTGGTGCCGGGCAAGACCCTGGCGGAGATCGCCAAGCTCCTTTCGGACGAGCCCGCCGGTGAGGGAGAGCCGGAAAAGACTGCCTCCATTCAGGTATCCCGGCAGTATATCCTCACCACCATCGGCAGTTACAGCCTGGTATCCCGTCTGCTGGACGGCGAATTCCTGGACTATCAGGCTGCCATTCCCCAGGGCTATACCACTCAGGTGACCGTCTCCACCCGGGAACTCATCGCCGCGGTGGACCGTGCCTCGCTGATCATCTCCGACCGGCTGCGCAGCCCGCTGCGCCTCAGGTTCGAGGAGGACAGCCTGCGCATCACCTGTACCACCTCCCTGGGCAAGGCCTATGATGAAGTGCCCTGCCATATCGAGGGCAATGCCCTGGAGATGGGCTTCAACAACAAATATGTCCTGGATGCCCTGCGGGCAGCGGACTGCGATGAGATCTGCCTGCAGATCAGCGGACCGCTTTCGCCCATGAAGCTGGTGCCGCCGGAAGGGGACAGCTTCCTGTTCCTGGTACTGCCGGTGCGCCTCAAGACCGAACAGTAACCGATCATACACAAAGGAGGAAGCCGCTATGGAACGTGAACAGATCGCCATCGACAGCGAGTTCATCAAACTGGACAGCTTTCTGAAATTCGCGGGCCTTGCCCAGACCGGCGGTCAGGCCAAGGACGCCATTCAGGCCGGCGCTGTGCTGGTAAACGGCGAAGTCTGCACCATGCGGGGCAAAAAGCTCCGTCCCGGGGATATTGTCACCACCCCGGATATTCCCGATCTGGAATTCGAGGTCATTGCCCGTGCGGATCAATAGCCTTTCCCTGGAGAATTACCGCAATATTATCCGGTGTGACCTCACCCCCGGGGAAGGGGTCAACCTCATTGTCGGCGACAACGCCCAGGGCAAAACCAATCTCATGGAGGCCATCTGGCTGCTCACCGGGGAGAAAACCTTCCGCTACGGCCGGGAACATGATATTCCCCGGCTGGATATGGACCGGGAAACCCAGCGCACCCGGGTCTATGCCAATGTCTTTGCCGAGGGACGGGATCAGGAACTGGAATATATCCTCTGGCCCCGGCGGCAGGTGAAGATCAACGGCATCACCGAACCCGGACGGGGCGCCTTTTCCGGGAAGCTGTGCTGTGTGATCTTTTCCCCGAACCATCTTTCCCTGGTACGGGACGGCCCCGTGGAACGCCGGGATTTCCTGGACGGCGCCATCTCCCAGCTGCGGCCCCAGTATATCAAGGTGCTCAGCGACTACAACCGTGCCCTGGCCCAGCGCAGCACCCTGCTCCGGGAGGCCTTCCGGGACCGCAGCCGGCTGGATCTGCTGCCGGTATTCGATTACCATGTGGCACGGCTGGGAAGCCTGATCCAGGTCACCCGGCAGAGCTATCTGACCCGCCTGGCAGAATATGCCGCCGGGTTCCATCAGGGGATCTCCGCCGGGAAGGAGGAGCTTTCGGTGCGCTATACCATCGGCGGCACCGGCAGCGGTATCCTTGACCCCGAAGGCAGCCGGGAAGAGCTGGAACAGGCTCTGCTCTCGCTTCTGGAACAGGGGCGGGAAGAGGATCTCCGGCTGGGCAGTACCGGGGTAGGCCCCCATCGGGACGACCTGGCACTGCGGCTCTCGGGCCGGGCTGCCCGGAACTTTGCCTCCCAGGGACAGCAGCGCAGCATCGTGCTGTCGCTGAAGCTCGCCGAATGCGAAATGATCGCCGATACCATGCACAGCCAGCCGGTGGTGCTGCTCGACGATGTGATGAGCGAGCTGGACCGTTCCCGCCGGGAATATCTTCTTAATCGCCTCACCGGACGGCAGGTGTTCATCACCGCCTGTGACGACAGCCTTCTCTGGGAAACCAGTGACGCCGAAGTCGTCGCGGTCCGGAATGGGGAATTTTACCCCGGAGGCTTTCCCATCTGTGAGGAGGAAGGATAATGTACCTGCATCTGGATACCAATACGGTGATCCGTACCCGGGAGATCGTTGCCATTCTGGACATCGAGAACAGCTCGGTTTCCAAAATCACCCGGGAATTCTTTGCCGCGGCCCAGAGCCGGGGCGAGATCATCTATCTGAGCGGCACCGAGCTGCCCAAATCCTTCCTGCTCTGTGAAAGCGATGGAGTGGGACGGGTCTATGTATCCCATCTGGCGCCGTCTACTCTGCGCCGCCGGGTGGAAAATACTGCCGCGGCCCTGCGCTGACTTTCCCTGTTCCATACAGGAAACGGGGGAGGACAGCCGGCACGGCTTTCCTGAAATTTCGCGTCTGCCATTCTGCTCCTGTTCTGTGCCGGCAATGCCGGGGCGGGACAGGAACCGGTTGTTTTGTATACTATGTCCGTTCCGGCACAGACGCCGGACCGGGCGACCATCAAAGGAGAATCATCTGTGGAAAACAAACCTATCAGCGAACAGTATGACGGCAGTCAGATCCAGGTCCTGGAAGGCCTGGAAGCCGTCCGCAAGCGCCCGGGCATGTATATCGGTTCCACCGGTCCCCAGGGCCTGCACCATCTGGTCTATGAGATCGTGGACAATGCCATCGACGAGGCTCTGGCGGGGTTCTGTACCCATATCGAAGTGGAACTGCTGCCCGACAATGTGGTCCGGGTCCGGGATAACGGTCGTGGTATCCCGGTGGATATCCAGCCCAAACTGGG
>CEAB01068099.1_pt1 | contig 13747 bp, 15 predicted proteins | sample 557651 | NCBI WGS metagenome assembly CEAB01 (sample SAMEA3182046, study PRJEB8094) | gut metagenome | biome: human; feature: gut; material: Stool; isolation source: human stools | place: Canada | collected 2011-11-15
GCATCTTGGCTGCTCCCTCTGCCAGATTAATACTGATCGCAGTATTCTCTTCTGAGGATGCTGCATTGCCCTGTACCACACTGGACAGCTGTTCAATTCCCTGACCGATCTGTCCCAAGGACTCTGCCTGAGAGTTCGCTTTCTCCATGGTGTTCTGTGCAATCTCTGCAAAGGACTCCATATCTGCAATAATCTGATTAAATGCGTCTGCTGTTGTTCTTGTGATTGTATTGCCCTTTTCGATTTCCACTAAGGTCTTATCGATCAAATCTCTCGTATTCACAGCCGACTTCGCACTATCCGCTGCCAGCTTGCCGATCTGATCTGCCACTACCGCAAAGCCTTTTCCTGCTTCTCCTGCTCTGGCAGCTTCAATAGAAGCATTCAGGGATAACAGGTTGGTCTGGGATGCAATATCCTCGATATCTGTGATAATATTACCAATCTCCTTGGAGATTTCTGTAATGTGCCCCATTTCCATCAGCAGATCGTTCATTTTTTCTTTTTCTTCGTTCGCTTTATTTGCAGAGGCTTTTACACGTGCAGATGCACTCTGTGTTTCCTTCGCTGTATCTGCCGCCAGATCCACGACCGTATCAACGGTGGCATTCAATTCCTCGATGACTCCTGCCTGCTCTGTTGCACCGTCTGCCAGAGATCTTGATGCATTTTCCACCTCGGATGCATTCGATGATACCTGTTCTGCCAGATTGCTGATCTCGGTCAGGGTACTGTTAAACCGTTTCAGAATATACACCAGTGATGCCTTCAACTCCGAGAAATCACCCAGGAAATCTGTAATATCATTACCATTTCTGGTCAGGTCACCCTGTGCTATTGCCTTTACCTCCACAGAGATCTCGCTGACATAATCTGACAGAATACCCATGGCTTCTTTCAGATTCCTGATGGTATCGCCAAACTCATCCTCAGACTCATAGGTAAGCATTTCTACATTAGACAGTTCGCCCTTACGCAGGCTGGCAACTGCTGCATCTATCTGTTCTACCGGCTCGGTAATGGAATTGGTAATGATCTTTCCGATCTGTGTCGTCACTACAGCAATCGCAAGACCCGCTGCCACGATCACAACAAATATGATTATAGTGCATACATTAGCCATGGTCTTTGCCCGGTCTAATTTTACCTGGAACTCGTCACTTAATATCGTTAATTTTTCAGCAACAGCTTTATATTCTTCATACACCTTTCCGGTCATGAGCTTTGATGCTTCCTGCTGTTTACCCGCACGGCTCAACTTCAGGATTTCATCTGAAGCAGCCCTGTATTCTTCCCATGCAGCTTTTGCTACTTCGTAATGGTCCTGTCCTTTTCGAGCATCACTGTCTGCAGACATGATTGCATCCAGATTCGCACAGGTATCCTGGATCTGACTCTCCAGTTTCTGAATTTCTTCTTCGCAAGAGTTCATGATTGCTGCATCTGATTCTACCAGATGCTGATACTGTTTGATTCTGTATTTCGCAGTCATTGTCTCTAAATCCTGCAGATATTCCAATGACGGAGACCAGACCTCAGTGATTTTCTCTATATTTAAACGGATCACTAATGTCGAGATCAATGCCACCAACACTAAAAATAATGTCATAACAAGCACTGTCATTCGATATACTTTTAATTTTCCTGCAACCTTTAAGTTAGCTATACGCTTTTTGATCTTTTCCATGAAAGTTTTCCCTTCCTTTGTAAATTATTGATCTTTTATCAAATTTGTTTATCCATAAACAGTTATAATATAGCATACCTTATTGGAAAAATCTATTAAAAAAAGTATTAAATTATTTTCTACTAAATATTAGTGGTTCTATTGCTAGAAACTGGTGAAAATCAACCTAAATTACGCTTCTTGCATAGTTGTTTATTTTCATACATATCGGAATCTGCCTTATCCAGTAACATCTGCAGCGTGTAGGTTCCTTCATCAGTTGAATTTGCCCATCCGCATGCATAGTCGATCGGGATTTGAGCTTCATTACTATTTAATCTGTCTTTTTCTCTGCATAAGCTTTGTAACAGCTTATTTTTCATTGCCATCTTCATAGCTGTCAGCGTCTGCATAACAGCTCAAACTTCGCACATTAAAATGTGCCTATGCACCTTGAAAATTCAATAATAACTGGCATAAAAATAGCATGAAACCAATGGTTTTGGTATAATTGAGTTGCCAAAAAACAATTACAAACCGGAGGCTCATGTTATGAATAAAAGTATAACACAAGCGACTCAAAATGATAAGCAGATTTCTAAATCTATCAAACGATTTTTTACAAGGTTTCATATTTACTCAGCCTTGAAAGCTGCCAATGCCTATAAAAGGAAAGGCACTCCTAATTTTGCAAAAGATACCGTGTATCGTTTCATGAAGATGGTTCAAATTAACTGGATGCGTTTTACTACAATCCTTGCATCCGGAATCTTATTATATCATTTTATACAGTTGATCAACCTCAGCTTCATATACTGATTCAGTATGAGTATCAAACAGCACCCATTCCACCAAATCAAAGCTGTCCGGATTATCCTGCAAGAACCTATTTACTGTATGTACTGCAATCTTTGCTGCCAACTCAACCGGAAAACTATATACTCCAGTTGATATGGAAGGAAATGCAATAGACCTGATTCCATTATCCATCGCCAGCTTCATTGAATTAAAATAGCAGTTAGCAAGAAGTTCCTCTTCTTTATTTCTCCCACCATTCCATATCAGTCGGTCATTTTTTGCGGACAGTTCATACATGCTATCCTTTTCTGTTCTCTGCTCCTGCGTTTGCTCTCGTTTGATTTCTCCCTCCGTATCTTCTTGGCACAAGCAGGACAATACCTTGATGCACCAGAGCCCGGGACATATTCAACGCCGCACACCGTACAATTTTTAGCGGGCATTGCTGCCCACCGTTTTGTAGGTATGATATGTAATTCATCGACAAAGCCGATGAATTTATAGTAAATCTTGATTTCCTGCTTCACTGTTCCGTCTGCCATCTTCTCACGCTCCGAAACAAGTATCTTGTCTATGAGTGCGTTTATAACTGTTGCATCCAGTTCTTTTAAGCCTTGATAATTTCGGATAAGGGCGAGGAAGTCACGGATTCCCCGTGATTTCTCGTAGCTTTCATTAAGAGTTTCCGTCACCTCTTTCAGCCTTGCTTCAATTTCAAGCTGCTCTTTCTGGTATTTCCCCGACATCATCTCAAAATTCCGCTCGGTAATACGCTCCATGACCTTATCCTCGTAGAGAGAGGAAAACAGCCTGTCCAGTTCCGCAAGGCGTTTGTTCAGCTTCTTACGTTCTTTCTCTAATGCTTTCGCCCTGCTCTGGTCTGTTTCCGTGAGCCGCTTTTCTATGGCCCTGACCGCCTTTTCATCATTCACTGCCATATCCGCAAAACAGTTGATGTCGGCAAGAACGGCATTGAATAAATCCCTTGCTTCTATATTGTGGGCACTACACTCGCTTCTTCCGTTTCTTGCATAATTATTACATGAATACTGTACACAGTCGATAATCTCTGGGCGTTTCCTCCTGTGTACGTTCATTGCCCGCAGAGCACATCCGCAGTCCACACACTTGATAACGCCTGCAAAAATATTTACAAATCCTCCCTTGTTCTGTGGAAGCCTACGACTTGTAATAAGCTGTTGGACAATATCAAATTCCTCCTGCGTGACTATTCCCTCATGGGTATTGGGTATCACTTCCCATTCTTCGGGCAGCTTAGAGGGGCGTTTCTTGCTTTTCATATTGGCGGCAATCCGTTTGTAGCCTACAAGATTTCCCGCATATATCGGGCTTCTTAAAATGCTCCTCACGCTGTTCCCACTCCAAATATAGCGTTTGTCCTCGTTCCCCTCAAAATGACGTTCAAAGCCTGTTTCGCCACGCTCCGCCGCATAAGCGGCAGGGCGTAGGATATGCTGTTTATTAAGATGTCTGCAAATTTTGGCAACTCCATTCCCTTTTAATGCAAGGTCGAATATCTCTTTTACAACATGTGCCACTTTATCATCTATCAGCAGATGGTTGTGGTCGGCAGGGTCTTTGATATAGCCATAAGGGGCGGTAGTTCCCATGAATTTCCCCTGTTGAAACCTCGCCCGATATGCCGATTTTATCTTAACAGATATGTCAGCGGCATACATTTCGTTTAAAATGTTGCGGAAAGGCGTGATGTCCATAGCAGATTTATTCAAGGTATCTACGCCGTCATTGACCGCTATATACCTCACGTTATGCTCTGGGAAGAAAACTTCCAGATATAACCCACAATCAAGATAGTTTCTCCCCAGACGGGATAAATCTTTCGTAATCACGCAGTTTATCAGACCGCTTTCAATGTCTTTTATCATATTCTGGAAACTTGGTCTTTGGAAATTTGTACCAGAATAACCATCGTCCACATACGTTTTTGCTATGTGCCATCCCTGCTTTTTCACATAATCCGTGAGGATGGATTTCTGTGTCGCAATGCTCGCACTCTCGTTATCCGTACCATCGTCTTTAGATAAGCGGCAATAAATGCCGACTAAATAGATTTTCTTTTCTTCTTTGATTCCTGCCATACTGTAAAACCTCCGTATCTGTCCTATCTGTTTTCATGTCCCATTGCGTACATTCTAAGCGGACAGCCCCTCATTGTCGAAGGTGTCGCCCTCGGCAATCTTCTTCCGAATATCCTCGGAGATAATCGGGACAAACGCTTCTGTAACGGTCTGTGTGCCGACATATTCACGGCTGATTATCATCTGCACTGGTGCTTTTGGCACGATACGCTTTCTCTTTTTATCTGCTTTCTTATCCTCGCCCATACTTAAATCTTCCTTTCCAGACAGGGCAGGGAAGAGTTTGGAAATGTCCCCGCCCTGCCAATCAGATACCATTAATCCTCGCTGTTTAATTCTTTCTGTAATGCTTTAAGGAGTGCCGCCGCTTCATCAGCGTTCAGCGTGATTCCCTTGCCGCACTTTTCACGGTTCGGGGAAAAGCTGCGGATGTCATACTTCGGCTCTTTCCCATTCCATGAAATGAGATTGATTTCCTTTGTGTAGCCACTGTCGCCCGTAGACAATACTGCGATTTCCTTTACGATTTCATACTGGATTTCTCTCATTCTCCATACCTCAACTCTCTGTATTTACTTCCCGAAAAAAGAAGATTAGCGGCTGTCACGGTTGCGTTTCCTCTGCAACTCACGCTCCAAAAGTTTGATGATGGTTTCCTCCATCTGCTTCGGCGTTGTGTTCTTCGGAAAGTATTTTTTCAGCTTGCTTGTGTTGATTTTCAAGGTTTCTTTCTGGTTGCCCTTTTCCTCCGTCATAATCGCAAATATCGTATCCATGTCAAGCCGCCCGCTCTGGCTTAACTGTTTCATCCGCTGTGCCTGTGAGAGTGAGGGCGTTGCTTCTTCGCTCTCCATCGTGGCAAAGAGGTTTTCCTGCTCGTCTTTCTTCAAGAAGGACAGTTCCACCGCAGGCGTGAGGGCGATTTTCCCCTCGTCCACCATCTGCAAAATCGGCGGTATCAGTTCCGTCAGGCGGATAAAACGCTGCACGGTCATCCTGCCCACGCCGAAGCCCTGTGCCACCTTGTCGTCCGTCCGCAACTTCGTCACAACTTGTGACGAGGTTAAGTCTGTGCGGAAACCCTGCCGCTTCATGGCTTCGGATTTCATCTTGTAAGCAAACGCCCGCTCCGATGGCAGGATATTCTCACGCTGCAAATTGCTGTCTACAAGGGTGATGATGGCTCGGTCACGGTCTAAGGGCAGGACAAACGCAGGCACGGTATTTATCCCTGCAAGTTCAGAAGCACGGACACGCCGCTGTCCTGCAATCACTTCATAACCGTCCCCGTCCTCTTTCGGGCGTGTGATTATCGGCGTGACAATGCCAAATTCCTTGATGCTTTCCGCTAACTCTGACAGTGTTTCATCTTCTGCCACATGAAACGGATTGTCGGGGAACGGGTACAAGTCTTTGGTCTTTAACACCTTAAAATCCTGTTTCTTCATTCACATATCTACCTTTCTTTCGCTCTGCTTCTATGATTTTTCTGCAATTCTTCCAACACTTCGGGCGGTATTTTTGACAGCAGCCGCCCCATCTGCTCGTTGGTTCTCTGCAATTCAAATATCTTCTGATTCGCTTTCTGCACCTTTAGTTCCTGCTCGTACTTTTCATCACGCATACGCCCCGCATAGTCTGATTCCTGCCCAATTCTCTCTTTCAAACTGTCGATATACGCCTGCTGTTTCCCGATTTCCTTAGAGAATTTCTCCACGTCTGGCAGCCATGCAGAGAGTAAATCTAACGCTTTATCCCTTTTCTTCCCTGCGTTAAAGGCGTTGATGTCGGATAGGGCAGACACGATTTCTTCATACTGTTTATCAAGCCTGCCGCCTAATTTATAGAGCCATGTGGGGACGTGTTTCCGCTTGGTTTCCATTGAGGACTGCCCCCGTTCAAGCTGATTCCACCGTGAGGACATCCGCTCATGGTAGGCGGTCTGCCACTCGGATAATGATTTCTGGTTGCCTAAGATAGCTTTCGCTGACAGCTTATTGTCTGGCGTAATCGGCACAAAGCAGAGGTGCATATGGGGCGTTCTCTCGTCCATATGGACGACAGCGGAGAGGATATTCTGCTTTCCAACACGCTCCGAAATGAAGTCAAGAGCCGTCTGGAAATACGCTTTTTGTTCTTCGGGCGGTAACTGGTTCATAAATTCTGGTGAAGCTGTGATGAGCGTTTCCACCATCATCACGCTGTCTTTCCTTGTCCTGCACCCCGCTTCGGCTACCATGCGGTTAATCTCTTTCTTGTAGGTGTACTTTGGTGGTGCTATGAGATGGTAATTGTTTTTAGAGCGTTCCATATCTATATCTGGGTTGCTTTTGTAGGCTTCTTTCTTCCGCTCGTTGTGGCGTTCACAAGCCGCAACGCCGCCCGCTTTTCGTTTCTGGAAACGCAGGATTGCATAAGGCATAGGCGGATTCCTCCTTTCTTTCGGCGGGTGACCGTCCTTTGGGGTGACAGCGGTGACGGTGGTGACAGCAGTTTTGGGATACCCCCTGCCGACTGCCGCAACTGTCACCCTCACCCCCTGCATGACGGTCATGTCGATGATGACGGTGTTTTTGGGATACCCCCCCCCTCGCAAGAGCCGTCACCGTCATGCCGCCATTCTTTTATCCGAAGCCGTAAGGCGTAGGATAGCAGGGCACAGCCCTGCCTTAAGGGAGTCCAGAGGGAACGTCTGGCACACGACTTTGCAGGGCAAAGTGTAGTGTGTTACACCCTGTAAACGCAGTCGGAAAAATCGGAATGATTTTTCTGACCGCAGGGGTGGTTTTACACGACCGAAAAGGGCGAGTAAATCTCACGCCTGCATTTTGCGTTTACGGGGTGTTCTCCCGTAGGGATGACAGCGGCAGGGTATCCTAAAATCACTGTCACCACCGTCACTGCTGTCACCCGCAGGGCAGAGCCGCCAGCTTTACATGGCTTTAAGCGTCAATGACAGTAACAGGGGGGTATCCTAATATCGCTGTCACCACCATCACCGCTGTCACCCGCCCTCCTTGCAAGGGCAATCCGCCTGCCGTCTTTCCTGCGGCTGTACTGGTAGCAGATACGGTTCTCGCTTAAAAATGTGGTGCGGTATTCATTCAGCCATTTCGTAATCACCGTGGGTATGGTTTCCGTTTCCCCCATAGCGGCTAACAGTTCCGTTGCCGTGCCTATCCATTCTTCCTTATCCCTCATAAAATCCACCAACCGAAAAAGGACATCTGGTATCGTTTCTTTCGCAAGCTGCTCCTGCGTTTTCCGCTCCACAAGCTCCCAACGGCAATCACGGAAACGCAGCGTGTATTCCTGATAAGGCGTGTCCCTGCCCGTCACATACAGCTTGGCGGTGTCAGACGCACGTTTCTCCTTTTCCAGAACAAAGGTAGCGTCCGCACTCCCCGTTAATCCTGTCGTCCCAGACACCTTGTTGAACACGTCGCTGTCATTCTGCTTTCGGATGTGGTGTACGACAATGACCGCCAGAGAGTGCCTGTCGGCAAAGTCTTTGATGAGGGAGATGTCCCCATAGTCGCTTGCATAGGCATTGTCTTTTGAAGCTGTACGGACTTTCTGCAAGGTATCAATGACAATGAGCCTGCTGTCTGGGTAATCTTTCAGATAATCTTCAAGCTGCACGATAAGACCGTCTGACAGCTTGCAGCTTGCCACGGCAAAGTGGAGCCGCCCGCTTGCTTCGTCCGTCAAACGAAATAACCTGTCCTGTATGCGGCAGAACGTGTCCTCAAGGCAGAGGTAAAGCACATCGCCCTCCATTGTCGGCATATCCCATAAAGGGATTCCCTGCGACACGCATAAGCATAGCTTCAGCATGAGCCAGCTTTTGCCTATCTTCTGTGAGCCGCAGAACAGCGATAAGCCTGTCGGGATAAGGCTGTCCACCACAAAGGATGGTTTCTCAAGCGGTTCATAAAGGAGCGTTTCGGCGTTGACTGTCTGTAACTTCTGCATGGCTTTCCTCCTTTCGGGCGGTGTCTTTGTTTTCGTTGCACATAGGCGTTGACCTCCTTAAAAATAGATTTACTCCCACGGAAAAAAGTGAGAGTATGTAATGCCGCCAATCCCACACAAATAAAAAACAGATTTCTTTTTCGGGCGGTGTCGGTCACGGTTGGAGATATTTCTTCAATTTCCGCCTTTACTTTCTCCTTTGCAATCGCAACAGATTTCTGTATTGCCGAAGCGGTGCAATGCTCCATAGCGGCGATTTGGTAAAAATTGAACTCATACTCGTAGTAGAGCAGGAAACGCCGCCTTTGTATCTCTGGAAGGCTCCCAACCGCCTTATAGAGCGTTTCATTCCGTTCTTCCTCAACCATGCGTTCATCAAGGCTCTTAGGCACACGCAACGCCCGTCTGTAAAGGGTTTCGTCCCATACCTCGTTAAACTCCCTGTGCCGCTCGTCCCATTAGAAAAGATTCCTGTTCCTGCGCTCCATCTGCCGAAACTCCATAAAGAACTGTTCCGACACTTCCAACTCGTGGGATTTGCCCTGCCCGTCCTTAAAGCTGATAAAATACCTTGTGCCGCTTTCCGTGGATTCCTCCCGAAGCGTGTATGCCTTAACCCTGTATGCCATCCTGTTGTCCTCCTGCAAAAAATGAGTGAGGGGATTTCCATCCCTCACCCAGTAGCCCGCAGGATGGCAGGCTGTTTTAGAAGCTATAAAATTTTCCGCAGCTTCTTCCGCAGATGGTCTAACCTCGCATAGATGGCACCAGTCGTCAAATGCACAAGCGGGGCAATCTCCTTTGTGGAATACCCCTGCATTTTCAGCAGGACGATTTTCAAGGTACGCCCGTCCACCGTGACTAATACTTGATAGAGATTTTCGCTCTCAATCTCTTCCAGTAACTCCGCAACCGTACCCACTTCCGCCTGCCGCTCCCTGCCTGCCATGTCCTCAAGATATTCCGCAACGTCATTCGTCCATCGGTAAAACCGCCTGTTGGAATTGAAGTCTGCCCTGTCCGCCATGCGTATCTGCTCAATGGTCGCTTCATCAACGCCGCACTCACGCAGCAGCTTTTCCTCCGCTTCTTTCCAGATACGCCATTTCCTGTCCTCCCGTCCGTGGTTGTATGCCATTCTTACTTCCTCCAATCAGAATTGATTGAGAGGGCAGAGAAAAGCCCCCTCATCTTCCCAAAGGAAAAAACAAGGGGGCTGAACGCCTTAAATTTTAATTTTCTATTATCTTTCTTAGTTTTATTAGGATTCTGGCTTTGCGTTTGTTTACAACGCTCTGGGTTATGCCCAACCTCGCCCCGACTTCACGCTCGGAAAGTCCGTCAAAAAAGATTGCCTGTATCAGCTCCTGTTCACTATCCGACAGCAAAGGCAGGGCGGCTTTCAGCCTGTCCACCATGACCGCATTGACAACGGTTTCTGCAATGTCCACCGCTTCATCAGTGATAAAGTCCAGAGGATTCCCCTCGCTGTCCGTAAATCCGTCGAGAGATAGCAGTCTATTCTTTGTATCTAATTTTTGCAGATAACGCCACCGTTCCTTGTCACGGTAGAAGTCTGTGTATTGCTCCCTCACGACTTCAAGCAGACAGCCTTGAATGGGGATAAACAGCTTGTCCATATAGGTCTGGTCGGATTCCCTGCAACGGCAGAACTCCGTGTAGGATAATTCCACATAGCCGCCACTTTCTCTGATATATACCTTTCTTGGTGCATATTTCACCATAAATACCTCCCATCTGAATTTTTGAAATGTAAAAAATCCAGATGGAGAGGCGGAGAACGACACCGCATATCAGAAACAGCCCTACGGCACTTTCCAACAAAAATCGACAAAAGAAAAACCGCAAAGGCTCTGTGACCTTTACGGTTATAGGAAATAGTAATTCTATTGTATGGAGATTGTACTTCTACTTTCAAGGTGAGAAGTACCGTTGCACTGGCAGAAATTTTTTTAACTGGTTTCCTGCCGTTCTCTGATATGCTATGTATTGATAAATTTTGCTTCGTATGAGCAGATAGATAACTGCCCGAAAAAAGGACATAAAAAAATCCCTCCAAATTTAAAAACAAATTCAGAGGGTAATTTAGGGTATAACAAAATAACCCACCCGAATATCGTTTTTTTTATTTGGTGAGTTTGTTCTTTCAAATACGAAACAAAAAGAGCCGATGATTCGTGAATTGTTCCACAATTTCATCGGCTCTGCGTCTTAAGCGTCTGGCTCTTTGATGACAGTTATCTTCAAGTTGTCAACTTTAATCAATCTTTCTTGTCTGCATTTTGGACAATAAAGGGGATAATTCTCCAAAACAGTGTCCTTCCTAATTTTATTACGGGTTTTGCTCCCACAAACAGGACACAATATCCATTCGCATTTCATCATAATTAGTCTCTAATCCTTTCAAATCTCATTTTATATGACTTTTGCAAGCTGTTAAGCTAACTTGTGGAACATATGCCGAACCTTATCTATACGGCTATTCGGGCGGCGGGGTTGGCAAATAAATTTACCAATAGCTGGCTGGTATCCTTTTAACTCTGTCAAGCAGACTCCCTGCCCATTTGTGAAATAAGTTAAATCGTTCCTGTATTCTTGAATACATCTAGCAGGGATTTCTCCTTTCAGAATGACCTCGTCATTCTTTATCTGAGTACTTACAATATCTGCACAATACCTTGGAGCATCATGATACGCCCGTGAGAGATATTCCTGCGGTGCATAAATTTCAAAGTGGAGATATGGCTCTAATAGTTCTGTCCCTGCTTTTTTTAAAGCCTGCTCCAATACGATAGGGGAAAGCAGCCGAAAGTCTGCGGGGGTACTTACAGGACTATAATACAATCCATATTCAAAACAGATTTTACAGTCTGTCACTTTCCATCCATACAGCCCCTGCTCGCAGCCATAAAGAACCCCCTCCATAACCGCATTTTGGAACGATTGGTTTAAATATCCAAGTGAAACTCTGCTTTCATACTGCACTCCGCTTCCAATAGGGAGCGGCTCTATGGACAACCCGACAGAAGCCCAGAAAGGATTTGGCGGGACTTCTATGTGGATGGTATATTCTGCTTTTCTAAGCGGTCTTTCCATATATATAACAGTAGGCTCTTTTATTTCTGCCTCCACATGATATTTTTCCTCAAGGATGGCACAAATGACTTCCATCTGCACATTCCCCAAAAAAGAAAGTATAATCTCATGCGTTGTAGTATCCACATAATATTTTAAAAGAGGGTCGCCATCTGAAATTTCTGTAAGTGCCCCAAGCAATATTTCCCGCTGTTCAGATTTCTTTACTGCAATCGTTGTTTGGAGCATAGGGAGAGGATTTTCAATAAATTTTCTCTGCGGCAACAGCATTTCGTTCCCCAAAATACTGTTTAGCTGCAAAACATCATTTGGTAAAATTACAATATCACCAGAGCAGGCTGTATCGGATGAACATAATTCACCGTTTGTCGGAACACACATCTCTGTGATTTTTATTTTCTCTTTTTCAGATATTCTAATAACATCCCTCAAATGCAATGTTCCGCTATATATACGCACATAAACAAAACGCCGCCTTTTCTCTGAATATTCAATCTTAAAAACCTGCCCGCATAGTTCAGATTGACCTTCAGGCGTTGATGAATAAAACTTACTGGCAATCACTTCTATAAGCTGCCGAATCCCAAGATTGTTTTTAGCGCTTCCGTGATAAACGGGAAATAACGTTCCGTTTTGGAATCTCCTGTTTTCTTCCTGTTCCAGTTCTGACATTTTAAACGGTTTCCCTGACATATATTTCTCTAATAGTTCATCGTTTCCCATAATTACCGCATCCCACTGTTCCATATCGTCATTGTCCGTTACATTTATATGGGGATGCTGCCCAACCTTTTGCTTCACTATAATTTCCGAAGAAAGCTTTGCTTTCATTTCCCGATATACCATTGGCAAATCAATCCCCTCTTGGTCAATTTTATTGATGAAAAAAATTGTCGGAATCTTCATTGTCTGTAGTGCATGAAACAGTATACGGGTCTGTGCCTGTATGCCATCCTTTGCAGAAACTAATAATACTGCTCCGTCTAATACGGATAAAGAACGGTATACTTCCGCCAAAAAATCCATATGGCCTGGCGTATCTATAATGTTGACTTTTACATCCTCCCACTGAAAAGATGTCACTGCTGTCTGGATAGTGATTCCCCTTTGACGCTCCAAATTCATTGTATCTGTCCTTGTTGTGCCTTTATCTACGCTCCCTGGTTCTGCAATTGCACCACTGGTATACAATAAACTCTCCGTTAATGTTGTCTTTCCTGCGTCAACGTGAGCCAGAATGCCTAAGTTAATTATTTTCATGTGATTTTCCTCCTATCAACACCCAAAAAAGGGCATAAAAATACCCAGTGATAAATACTCCTATCACTGGGTAAATAACTCCAATAGCCCCAAAACACTTATATGTTTTCGGGCATATAAAATTACATGATAAAAGTATTCTTAAACTGGGTACAAAAAACTAAGCCCCATATTAAAAGTGAAACGGGACTGCTACTTTTTGTTCCCACTATCAAATTGACAGTTTATTTAAGAATACCTTGCCGCATATTTATTAACTCCTTGTATAATACTGAATCTAATTATATTCCTTAACCCTTTATTTGTCAAGCTGACAAACTAAAGCAGAAAAAGCGGCAGGATTTCCCCCTGCCACTAATCATCTGTTTATGCAAAAATAATTTCCTTTTCCACAATCTCCCTCGCACAAGCCCTTATGTTATTGAGGCATCCTGTCCATTCTAAGGCGTTTTCTGCCTTTAGCTGTTCCGTTATGCCCTGTGCCTGTTTCATACCCTCTATGAGCCTTTCAAAGCGTTCCTGTGCCTGTCTGTTGATGTCGGCAAGGTAGGCGTTTAGCCTGCCGCTTGTAAGAAGATTGGTGTATGTAACTTTACGGTACTGTTTTAGATAATCTAAATGCCGTTGCCCCCAGATGCCTATTGCCTGTTCTTCTTCGGCGGGTACAGTTAAGCACGGTATCAAATAATCCCCTTGCCTTTCGTATTTGCCGCCCAGTTCCTCAAATAATGATTTTGCCATTGTCTGTTACCTCCACATTCTTTTTTATTTTGAATGTCCGCAAAATCCGTCCTACATCAGAAGGACGCCA
>CEAB01009288.1_pt1 | contig 13687 bp, 8 predicted proteins | sample 557651 | NCBI WGS metagenome assembly CEAB01 (sample SAMEA3182046, study PRJEB8094) | gut metagenome | biome: human; feature: gut; material: Stool; isolation source: human stools | place: Canada | collected 2011-11-15
CTCGTCAGGCTGCTACAGCCGGAAAACGCCCCATCTCCGATGCTCGTCACGCTGTCAGGGAGCGCGATGCTCGTCAGGCTGCTACAGCCGGAAAACGCCCCATATCCGATGCTCGTCACGCTGTCAGGGAGCGCGATGCTCGTCAGGCTGCTACAGCCGGAAAACGCCCCATATCCGATGCTCATCACGCTGTCAGGGACGGTAATCTCTGTGGATTTTCCGAAATAGCCGTATAAAACGCCTTTGAAAATAACAAACCCTTCAGGATCTGCAAGCCCTTTACAACCGTAAAATGCCCCATATCCGATGCTCGTCACGCTGTCAGGTATCGTGATGCCCGTCAGCTTTTCACAGTCGAAAAACGCCCAATTACCAATGCTCGTCAAGCCATCGGGAAGCGTGATACTCGTCAGGCTGCTGCAATTGTAAAATGCACGCTCCCCGATGCTCGTCACGCTGTCGGGAATTGTGATGCTCGTCAGGCGACTGCACTCCTCGAACGTACGCTTTCCAATGCTCGTCAAGCTGTCGGGAAGCGTGACGCTCGTCAGGTTGCGGCAATAGGAAAATGCATCTCCTCCAATGGATGTCACGCTATTGGGTATCACGATGCTTTTCACTCTGTCGCAACCACAAAATGCGATTCTCCCAACGCTCGTCACACCGTCGGGAACGACAACCTTTTGGGATCTCCCGCAATAGTCGTATAGGACGCCTTTGAAAACAACAAATCCCTCAGGATCTGCAAGCCTCTTACAGCCGCGAAACGCGCCGTTCCCAATGTCCGCTCCATCGGGGAGTATAACGCTTGTCAGCTTTTCGCAGCCGCAAAACGCACTGTCCCCGATGCTCGTCACGCTGTCGGGAATTGTGATGCTCGTCAGGCTGCTGCAATAGGAAAATGCACACTCCCCGATGCCCGTCACGCTGTCAGGAAGCGTGATACTCGTCAGGCTGTGGCACCACCTGAACGCGCCACTCCCGATGCTCGTCACACCCTCCGGCACTGTCACATCGCCGCCGGGGCCCACATACCCCGTCAAAACACCGTTTTCGATGATAAAATCACTTGCGTTGCTCATTTTTCTTTCCTCCTATATCTCGTCTTTTTGTAATATTAGCTTGATGGCCCAGACGGGGACATCCGGGTTATTGTACTCATCGTCGACAAACACAAATGCCGTGTGATAGTCCGGCTGCCGCTCCGGGAACGTGCCGAAACCGTCGGTGAAATAGATCAGCCCCTTCAGGTTGGTGAACTCGCCCGCCTGCCGCAGCTGCTCCACATAGTCGAACACCGGCCGGAAGTCCGTGCCGCCGAAGCCGCGGAGCTGCATGGTGTTCAGGTAGGCGTCAAACTCCTCCTGTGAGGTGATCTTCGCGTCCTCCTGCACCTCTGCGTCGCACTGGATGATGTGCAGGTTGATCTTCGCGAAGAAGCTCTCCTGCTGCTTGAGAATGTTATAGGTCTTCTGCACGAATTTCTGCACCAGCTCGCCGGACACAGAGCCGGAGGTGTCGATGGCCACCACAAACTCGCGGATGCGCTTGACCTCCTTGTATTCCAGCGGCTCGATCAGCGGCATATTGCCGTAGAGCTTCATGCCGTAGGTATAGAAAATGTAGTCAAACTCATCGTCGTTGACCTTCATGGCCTCGCCCAGCACCGCAAAGCGCCGCAGGAAGTCCGCATAGTCGTATTTCTCCCGCGTCACGGCGGACAGGCTTTGGCTCAGACCGCCCGGCTCGCTGCCCTGCCGCTTCTCGACAAAGGCTTCCAGCTCCGTCTGCATCCGCCGGGCTATATCCGACCAGACCTGCTCCAGCTCGGCACGGGAAAGGCTGTCGGGCCTGACGGTGCGCTTGAGCTGCTTTGTGTGCTCGTCCAGCTCGCCGTCTCCGCCGCCGGCGCTCTCCGGTGGAAGGTACCAAAGGCTGTGGTCATCGGCGGCAAAGTTCTGGTGCAGAATGGCAAGCTCCTGCGGCGGGAACGCCCGCTCCCGCAGATAGTGGTAGATCTTCTCCGCCGTCAGCTGCTTCACATCACGGCGGATGATCTCCATAAAGGCATATTGGGACGCCTGCCGCGATGCCCGGACGCAGGGCAGGTCCAGTTCGTTAATGGCGTTCTCCGCCGCGATGTCGCAGGCCAGATCCCATGCGTCGGTGTCCAGCAGCGTGTCCACAAAGGCGTGGTGGAACACACAGTGAAACACCATGTGAAGATAGTCCCGCACGATGACCTGCTTCTCCTGCTTGTAGCGGCGCAGTACCCAAAGCGGGTCGTAGTAGATATGCGCGCCGTCCACCGCGAGGCTGCCGTCCACCGGCACAAAATCGAACCGGCTCAGCGCCACGTCCAAAAAACGCAGGTTCACCAGCAGCGTATTCCGCGCCAGCTTCAGGGTGTCCCGCGCCAATTCATTTTTCTTTTTCCATCTGTCCATCGTCAGTCTTCCTTGATCCAGCCCAGCTCGTCCGCCATCTGGATGAGTTTCTCATCCGACGCGCTCTCCGCCTGCGACAGCTCGATGACGGCCATAGGATTGCCGCTGCTCATCGCCGTGCCGTAATAATCCATCAGTGCTTTTCGCAGTTCTTCGTTTGTCATAGAAAACTCCTCCGCTTTGCATAATAATAGATTTTAATTGTATCATATTTGGACAGTTTTTACAATATGCAGGCAGCATAGTATCTGATAGACTGTGATCTTTGCACACAAGCAGGCGCTCCCGACCTTGACGCTTGCCAGCGGGGGCGGTATAATAAATTTGTCCCACACCGTAAGTACGCGAAATAAGAGGAGGAACTCTAATGCTTGATTCAGCCGGATACATTAAAATCGCATGCGAAAAATCCTAGCAGGAAGATATTGAGAGAGCTTTAATCGACAAAATAGCCGCACTCTATGCCGCGTCCTGCAACCTGCGGTACAGTGACAAGGATCATCTGAAGGACACGCCTTATACAAGCAATCAGATTCGAGAATTTGCCGCTCAAAAAATCTGTGAGATTATACGCAACGAAGGCGGGCTAACCGCAGAGATCATAGACATACAGTCGGGATGTTTTTGCCTTGCAGATGAATTTTTAGGTAAAAACTCATACTGCGATAGGTTTGAATGTAATGACAAAACTACTTACTCGTATGCTTTGAGTTCTTTGCTCGAGAGTTTCCCTGACATTTCTATAGCGGCAGAGATCACAATCTCCTATCACTACACGGGAGATCGTTACGAGTTGTACCGCACGGAAAAAGGAACGTTGATTCGGACACCTGCTCTGTGCTGCACCTGCTGTGAGAAGATATTTGACCCAGCCGAGGGCGTGTATCCCGCAAAAGAAAGTGTAATGGACTTTCTAGAAGATGAAGGTGCCTTTGGCATATGCAGCCTGCAATGTGCCCGTAAGTTGTCTGAGGATCCCTCACTCGATGACTATGGTGTGCTGGATGACATGGACGAGGACGGAATCACGCTCGATGAGCTTATTGAACAGGTTGCTGTTGGCGATGACAGCGGTGAAGACTGACTTCCTACCAAGGAAAAATTTTCGCTTTATAATACCAGGAGAGCCGTCTGCGTATGCAGACAGCTCTCCTGGTATTTTTCAAAATAATCCACCGAAAATGGTGTCCAAATCCTCCTTGCTGGTGGGCATTCTCTCCAGTCGGTGGCAATCAATAGCCTCCAGCATGATCCGTTCCTTCTCCCGCAGACGGTCGTACACCGCACCGTCCAGCGACCAGGCGCCGTCCTCTGTCTGATAGGTCAGTTGCAGATAATAATACTGCGTATACTGGCCCTCCGGCAACCCCAGACGGTGAATACGATCTTTAGATTGGAGCAGATGAACCAGATTGTAGCTGTATTCGAAGTAGATGGCATCGTGGCAGACAGAATGCAGAGAAACCGATTCTGCCAGCGTGTGGGGATTCGTTAGCAGCACCTGAATCCCGCCTGCACGGAAATCATTCAGTATCTGCTGACGCTCTTCCAGCGGCACCTCGCCGAACACACATCGGCAGCGGATACCCCGTGCCTCCAACGCATCTGCCAGCCTGCGGATAGAGCCCACAAACATACACCAAACGATAACTGGTTTGTTCTGCCGCACCAGCTTCTCAGTCAACTCGATACAGCGGCAGAACTTGCTGCTCTCTTCACAGTTGTCGATCAAGCTCCGTACCTCGTCGCTGTAATCGGCATAGTCTATTTCGCTTGTTTCAGCCGTATCGTCCAGCAGATAGCGGAAGTCGTTGAGATCCAGTGCTTGCAGCAGCATCCGCGGATCACTTTCCAGCTGCAAAATACGTACCAACAGCGCCAGCTTGTTCTTTCGGTACTTCATTTGCAAGATACGAAGCAGACGGTTCTCGGTATCCGATGCACCCACCTGCAGGATCATATCCGCATTCGCCGCCGGAACGCCCAACTGTTCCTTGGTGGTACGACAGAAAAAAGGCTGCAAGGCGGTATTGACAGCCGCTATATCCGTGTCACGCGGATTTCGGAGCTGCGGCACGGTAAAGCCAAAGAACTCATCATACTCATTGGGGAACAGAATGTGCAGCAGGTTGTAAATATCTGTGTAGGCGTTGGGAATCGGCGTTCCGGTCAGCGCCACCACATAGCGGGCATTTCGCGCCAGCTGCAGGGCATTCTCCGCATATTCGCCGCGGATACGCTTGACCTTATGTACCTCATCGAACACCAGGAGCGTTCCCGCATCCATCAACTGCTCCAAAGCGTCCAGCACACCGCCGACTGCCTCATAGTTGACCAGAATCAGATTGCAGCCGCCGGCGTCGTATTGCAGTGCCGCACGGCGCTGCTGCTGGGTCTTGTATTGCGGTGCGTGAATATTTAATACCCGCAACGGTTCAATGCCCGCAAAACAGGCTGTGAACTCATCCATCCATGAACCGAAAGCGTTCTTTGGGCATACCACAACGATGCGGTGCATCGCCGCTTTCTCCCGCAGATAGGCATACATACCCAACACCGATGCCGTTTTGCCGGAACCCGGCACAGAAAAATTGGCGGATTTCTTCATGGCGCACATGAAAAAGGAATCCCACATCTGCTGCTCCCGCAGTTTCCGTGCCATACCTGCATTCACGGTATCGCGGTAGGCCTCAAAACGCTCCCGCAATTTAGGGTCGCGATCTTTTAATTCGCTGCCCAAGCGGGAGCGAATTTCCAAATGCAGTTCCCGGCTATCGATATACGCCCTCAACGACTCCGAAACGACCAGTTCCGTCTGACGACGCACCGCCTCTTTTTGACACAGGGCGATGATCTTCTTGTAATCTAAATATGTCAGTGCTGGCTTAAACCGCATTATTCCGTCGGCTATTTCCGCTGCATAGCGCTTCAACGACAACTTATAAAAGCTGCTGCTCGACAAAGCCTCCAGCTCTTCCGAAGGCAGACGCAATGTCATGCTGCCATCATAGTCCAACGTCCACATTTACAGATTCTCCCGCAAGTCTGCGACTACCTGCTCCAGCCTGTCCAATTGGCGGGTAAGGCGGCACAATTCGCTGTCGTTCATTTTCAGCAGAATGTTTGTGTCGATACTCTCCAAAAATGTGGTAGCTTTCTCTGCCAACTGAATGGGACGATTGCGCGTCTCGGTTTTCTTTACTTTGGTCAGCGTTTTCTCCATGGAACGCTCTAGTGCTTCACGATTCTCCTCATCGGCGCGTACTTCCTCCCGGATGACCTGTGTATTCACATGTCCCACCGCGGGCAGGTGATCAAGCACGTTTGCCGCCATCTCCTTTTGTTCCTCTAAGAACTCATCCTGATAATCCGTGCCAACGATGGATTTGATATTGCGGATAAAGCGGGTCATATCTCCCGCAGTCTGCATCAGAATGTTATTAAACACGCTGACCTTCAAATCCTCAACCTCATTATCCGTCCGACACTTCTTCGTGAGCTTCAGGAGTTCCTCCAAGGGGTAATATATCTGCAAATCTCGGGCGATATAAAACTGTTTGGGCGCATTGATAAACTCCAGAAATTCCACCATAAGTTTAGCAATTTCCACACGCCGATTCACATCAGTTTCAGATTCGTTGGTGCTGGCCGCGTATTCCGTCGGTGTCAGCAGATGGGTTTCCACAATGTCCGTATAAATGCCCACCAGCCGATCAATAGGGTTATAGTCCACCTTGCTCTCTTCGCCGTGCTGAATGGAAAGCTCCAGCAGTTTGATCTGCTTCGCGCTGTTTTCAATATTCCGATCAAGGATTACGGCCTCAAAATAGTTGAAGCGTGGATTTTTGGCGGACAGCCGCCGCAGGCAGGTAAAGCGGCGATTTCCGTCAATAATCCGGCCATCCGCCAGCACCACACCAGCCTCCCGCTGATCCACCATCTCAATGTTACTTTGGGTCTTGCGAATGGCGTCGGGATTGCTCTCCACAATAAACCGCTCGATTACATTGTTGTACTCTTCGCGGTGGGAAACATCCGGTGCCTGCCCTCCATGCTGTGCTTTATACTGACTAATCCACGTTGCAATACGGTCGTTTTGGTCATTGTAAAACAGCCAATCCAGTCGGATTTTATAGACAGGGTACGCCTTAGTCAGGCCATCTACTGTCAACTTGCGGGTCATGGTTGTCCTTTCAACAACACGCTGCTCCAGTCCTTCTTTCAGCAAGTTCATTTTTATATCTCCTCAAAATAAGTATCGTAATCTGCGTATACCGCACCCATGATAGCATCGTAATACAAGTCGGTCTCTTTCACCAGTTCTACAAGCTTATCTTTCGACAGCACAATGCCAAAGTGTTCCTCCAGTGTATCCCGCAGTTCATAGACGTCTGCTTTCTGTTCATGCTCCAGCAGTTCCGTCAAAAGACCTCCTATGCGGACCGGCGCATTTCCTCGCATGAACAGCCGCGTCCCTCCAATTCGCTGATAGGAGAACAATTCCCGTGCCTCCAGCAACACAGAACCATAAAACCACTCGTCAAACCCCAGATCGTCCAATGGATGCGTAAATCCATCCGCCCGCAAGGACGCTACCGTAAAGTACTCCCCTGGCTCGTACCGCTTTGCCACATCCTCGCAATAGGCCCGCAAGGTCTGTTCTGTTACGCCATGCTCTGTCAGCCGCTTGATGCTGACATACTGTAACGGTGAAAATTCCACGATTTTGTACGCTGCCCGTAGGGAATACAACTCGCTGTTATAGGCCACCACCCGCTGCAGTTCCTTGCCGTTTCCGCGCATATCCAGCACATCCCCCGAAGTAAGCACACTGCGGAAGTACTCTGCCGCACTGGCATATGTATCCCGTATGATGTAGTCCACATATACATGAAACCCAATCGTTTTCAGTGCATAAGGGGTAAGTCGTCCCGCGTCAGCATCAGGGAACTCCCGCAAAAACAGGTTCCTTGCCCTACGCAGAGAATAAAAGTCCTCGGTCAGCACGCGCCGCATACGCTCTGTCTGATCTGCCGGCAATGTTTCGTCCGGAACGGTGTATGTCCCATCATAATAATACTTTTCAATGCATCCAAAGAGATTTGCCATAGCGGAGGACGCTTTAATTCCATAGGTTTCCTCATACTTAGCAGCAAAAGCCTCTCCTGAAATAGGCGCGCACTGAAACAGCAGCGCTTTCACCTGCGCATCCCGATCCACCTGCCCCACCTCAATGGTGGGCATCTTAGGAAAGCGAATCGGCATAGCATCCACTGGCCAGATCTTCTTCAGCAAATTATGCAGTTCGTACTCATCGTGAATGTCGTATTGCTCCATCAGTTCCGGATAATCCCGAAACACCTTCAACGAGGAAAGCTCCGTGTCCCGGTACTGCTCCATGTCCAAAGCGGCAAACAGTTCTGTGTAGTCCTGTGCGTCGATATTATAATACCTAAAACGCCGCCACTGATTCCAAAGCACAAACCGGCTGCCATTCAATCTGTTCTCATAGGTACGAGGCTCCAGAGCCAACCTTTCTTCACCTGCAAGGCCCAGATCTTCCACAACGTTTCGGTACATAATGACAAAATCATCGTATTTCGTCAGTGTTCTGCACCGTGTGCGGATTATATGCCGGACAAGTTCACTCCGATCACGCTTGACACGAACACCGTCCAGGGTTACATAATTCTTGTATACGACTCTCTCCACTGCTTTTCGCAGGGCAATCGGAATAGTTTCATCTGTCAGAACAGCTTCGTCCACAGGTTTCCTGTTTTTCTGTTTTGTCATGCTGACAGTTTCCAAGTAGATATAGGCCGAGGGCGGCTCACCAAAAGCCAACGAAAAGTCCTCCGGTGAGAAGGCGTAGGTATCATATACATATCGGTACTGATCCTCGTGCAGCCAGGGACGCTTTTCCAATGCCTTATTGATGATCTGCCGGACGCGTTCCCGCGTAATACCGTCGAAGCACTTGCCAACCTCGTCCAGCGTTTTTCCTTCCAGTCTGCACAGAAGCATCTCTTTATTACGCCCATCGGGAAGACTGTTTGCATATTCCCGTACCGTGGGGTACCTTCTGCGGATCACATCTTCTCCAACTGTAATCCGTCCATCAGCTTCAAGTGCCCGCAATAATTCTTCCAGAATCGCCGTGTTTCTCAAATGCGCCGGGCATTTTTCTGCCAGCGCAGTCCGCATGATTTCATTTCCCTTGGATTCCACTTGCCGCAGGATAGCCGCTTTTACCGCATCTGAAACAGTATGGCGCTCATAGAGTCGATAAAAGAAAGTCTCACTCTGTGCCTGCGGGTACGTTTCTTTTGCCTCCAATATCTCCCGCAGCCATGCGCTTTCCGTTCTGCCGTAACACGCTGTCATCTCTTTTGCAAGTTCCGCACAGTACTTTGCATCTTTTGCAGACAATTGCATATTATCCGGAGTCGCCGCTATCAATCGGTCTGTCGGCAACTCCTTGACTCTTCCCAAGATTTCTTCCGCCGTCTTTCGCCCCATGTTCTTGATCCGCATAAGGTCATCCAGCGTCATATCCAACAGTTGCGACGCATAGCGAATCCCCTCGTGTGCAAGACAATTCTGTGCCCGTACAGACAGAGGAAGCTTCTCTACAGGTACATCCTCCCACAGCTGCTGGGCACTTGCATTCGTTGCTTCCGTAACCTCCGGAATGGCCGCCCGTTCTACCAATCGGTATTCACCCTCATGACTTTGCAGTTCACGAACCGTTGCCGTAAGCTCATCAGCAGTTTTCTGCCCGACACTGTGTAAGTCCAACCAATTGTGTTTCTGTGCATAATCCAACACATCCCCGACGGTATGTAGTCCCTCTCGACGCAGGCAATTAGCCGCTCGATTAGAAAGCGAAAGCGCAGTGATACCATCTTCTCGCGTGATGTAGGTCATTGCAATCACCCTTTCCTGCATCGTAAAAACGCTTTAATTATATCGCATTTGGGCAGTTTTTACAATATGCTGTTTGCATAGGCGCATTTTGGTCAGCGTTTCATACATCAACTTTGACATTTCGCTTGACTTCAAATCGATATATAATTTTTGCATCCCTACAATACACCACCGCTTTGTCCGGTGAATGAGTCCGAATCATTCCATATTGCAAAAAGAAAAGCCGCCTGCATTTGCAGGCGGCTTTTCTTTTGTATCAGGCGATAATGGTGGCCCGGCTCTCGCTGGTCTTTTCTTTTTTCACCACGATCTGCTTGTCTATCTTCTCCTTCAGCTCCGCTACATGGGAGATAATGCCCACCAGACGGTTGCCCTCTGTCAGCCCTGCCAGCGTGCTGTACGCCTTGCTGAGAGCTTCGGAGTCCAACGAGCCGAAGCCCTCGTCCACGAAGAGTGTATCCAGATGGATACCGGTGGACATCTGCACCTCATCGGACAACCCCAGTGCCAGCGCCAGAGAGGCGAGGAACGCTTCGCCGCCGGAGAGCGTATTGACGCTGCGTTCAGTGGTGTTGATGTGGTCGATGATATCCAGTTCCAGTCCGCTTTGGCTCTGCTTATTGTCCGCTTTCTCCCGGCGTTTCAGGTCGTACTGTCCGCCGGACATTTTTTGCAGGCGGATGTTGGCACGCGCCAGAATGCGCTCAAAATAGGTGGTCTGGATATATGTCTCCAGCATCACCCTGTCCTTGCCGCTCACAGAGCCGTTTGCCGTGTCGGACAGGGCCTTCATCCACACATACTTCTTGTCCAGCCTCTCCACCTCGGCGGCTTTTGAGGAAACGCCTTGCAGCGCGGTTTCGTTGGTGGAAATGCGGGTGTGAACGATTTTCTGCTTTGCCATAACGACTGTTTTTTGCGCGGCGTATTCGTCCTTCTTCGTCCGCATCTGTACGGTATCGATATCAACGCCGCCCTCCAGCTGCTTGTGAAGCTGCTCAATGGTGCCGCGAACGCCGGCCAGATTTTCCTTGCATTGGTTATGCGCCGTTTCCGCTGTTTGCAAGTTTTGGCGAAGCTTATCCGATTCTGCCCGCAGAGCGCTGATCTCCGCCTCGGCAGCAGCCTTGTCCGGAAAAGCCAGCTTGTTCCGGAGCGCATGGATCTGTGCCTCGCTGCTCTCAGCCTTTGCCGTCAAAGACGCAATCTCCGCCGTTTTCACAGTGATCGTTTCTTCCGCCGCACGCAAGAGCAGTTCCTTCTTCGGAAGCAGGACATCCAGTTCCTCTCGCCGCACCATCTTTTTCGTAAGTGCCGCGATCTGCACATTCAGCCCCTCGATCTGCGCCGCAAGAAGATTCTCCTGCTCCTCCGCTGCTTTTGCGCTGTCCTCCAGTGGGGTTCCCGGGATCAGACTGCCGATCTCCTTGGCGAGTATTTCTTCTGTTGTACCGACAGTTCCCTTCAGCTTCTGCGCTTCGTTGCTGGCTTTCTTTGTTTTATCCTGCGCTCTATCGTATTCTGCCTTGGCCTTCTTTACATCCGCCTCGGTAGGCGCGTCCTCTGCAAGCACAGCCAGATGAGGATGTTCTATAGAACCGCAGACGGGGCATGCCATGCCAGCAGTCAGGCTACTTGCCATAATGCCGGCCTGCTCCCGCAGGAACGCACGCTCCTGGACCTCGTACTCCCGCAGCAACTCAGAAGAGGTCTCTTCCGCTTTCAGATAATCTTCTTGCCTTTTCGCTAATTCTGCCTGCTCACGCGCAAGCCCCTCCATGCCAGAAAGGAAATCCACAAACTGCTTTTGCCGGTCTCCCAGCTGCTGCAGCTGCGCGGCCAGTTTTTCCTTCTCAGCGCTCACATCGGCAAGATCCTTTTGTTCCCTCCTCAGTCCCGTGATCTCGGTCGTCAGATCGTTTTTCTCTTTTGCGGCATTTTCTTGCGTCGTCTGCGCCTTGGCCAGCTCCGCCTGCGCCGCAGCGCGAACCGCCCTGTACGCCTCCAGCTCGTCGTAAGATGGCAGCAGTAGCTCCGTTTCCGTGATCCTGCTTTGCATCCCCTCCTGCTCTGGAACAGTTTCCTGTGCCGCGCTCAGCGCATCCCTTGCTATCTCAAGCTGCGCTGACAGCGCTGCTTCTTCGGCCACACGTTCCGCAAGCACCGTTTTCGCGGCCTCATACGCTTCTGCCTGCGTTAGCTGCGACGTGATCTGCTCCAGTTCCTTCTCCACAGCGGCAAGATCGGCTTCAAGGGCAAGCTCCGCTTGCCGATCCTGCTCCAGAAGTGCCCGAAACAGTTCTATTACCTCCGTTACGGGCAGTTCCCCGTTTTTGGCCTTCTGCGCGTCCAACGCGTAAACGGAATCCTCGTCACAAGTCACCCCATTGATATACTGCCGGATGCTTTGGCTCGCCTGATCCCGCTGACCCCTGACCTCTCCCGCCTTCTCCTTCAACTGATTTTGCAGCATCACATAGAGGTCGGTTTTAAAAATATCCCGAAATATCTTCTGCCGCTCGCTGGTTTCCGCCTGCAGCAGCTTGCGGAAATCGCCCTGCGAGATCATAGCGATCTGCGAAAACTGCTCCCGCGTCAGACCAATGATCTCGCGGATCGCCGCATCCACCTCTCCCCTTTTGGTGATCTGACGCCCATCGGGATAGGTCAGCTCCGCGCCGGCAGACTCTGTTGTGGTTCCGGTCCCCTTTGTCTTCGCACGCTCATACGTCGGATTCCGCGTCACCGTGTAGACCTTGCCGCCGTAGGCAAAGGTAAGCTCCACCCTCGTCGGCATATCCTCCTTGGCATACTTGGAGCGCAGCATGGACGGATTCCGGTTATTGCCGCTGGCCTCGCCAAACAACGCAAAGGTGATGGCGTCAAAGATTGTGGTCTTTCCCGCACCGGTATCGCCCGTAATCAGGTAAAGTCCGCTGCTGCCCAAGCGGTCAAAGTCCAGCTCCTGCACGCCAGCATACGGGCCAAAGCCCACCATTTTCAGCTTTAGAGGTCTCATTCTGCCGCCTCCTTTATATGCTCGATCAGCTCCTGCACGAAGGCGTTCTGTTCCTCGCTCATGGGCTGGTTATTCTGCTTGAAATACAGCTCCGCAAACAGCTCCAGCGGTGATTTCAGATGTACATCCTCCGCACGGCCCAGCACCTGATTCGTCCGGGTACGGGTATTGTCGTATGCGAGCTTTATCAGATTGGGGTAGATGACCCGCAGCCGTCCCATGGCCTCCGGCACATCCTCCTCGTCTGTGAGGATAATCTGCAGATAGTCCTCCGTTGCCGTACCGCCGTAATTTGCTTTGTCCGTCAGCTCCGCAAATGTCCCCCGTATCTGCCGCACATCGTGTCTGGGCGCCAGCGGGCAGAGGCGCAGCGTCAAATCGCCCTTAGCTCCCAGCTCCACCACGGTCACGCTCTTGTGATGTCCGCACTCCGAAAACGAGTATTTCAGAGGTGTCCCGCAGTAGCGTATCCGGTTGGAGCCGATATTCTGCGGCCCGTGGAGATGCCCCAGCGCCACATAGTCGAAATCTTCGAACACCTCCGCGTCCACATTATCCGTGCCGCCTACGGAGACCTCCTCCGACTCGCAGGTAGCCGCGCCGGTGACGAACTGGTGGGTCAGCAGCACATTGCGGGCGTTTTTGTCCAGTGCCATATGCTGTATCGCCGTGCGAATGGCATCGGTGTAGCTTTCGATGCCCGCGTCGGGATAAAACCGCCTTACATGGGTAGGCTTCACAAAGGGCAGCAGCCAGAAATGCACCGCGCCATGCGCATCCGTCAGCGTGATGGGCGCCACCTCGCCGTTGTAAACGGGCGAGATATGGATGCCGCTGTGCTCCAGAAGCCGATTGCCGAAGGCCAGCCGCTCCGGACTGTCGTGGTTGCCGCTGATGATAAACACCGGCAGCTCCCGCTTTGCCAGACGGCAGAGGAAATCGTCAAACAGCGTCACCGCCTCCGCGGGCGGCACACTTTTGTCATACACGTCGCCTGCGATCAGCACCGCATCCGCCTTTTCGGTGTCAATGATCTGTAGTATCTGCCGCAGGACATACTCTTGCTCCTCCAGCATGGATGCCACGTCGACCCGCTTTCCGATATGCAGGTCAGACAGATGAATCAGTCGCATAGGAAACTCCCCTCTTCTATCTTCTGTGCTTTATACCATCCACACTAGAACAATACAATTTCCCAGTCGATAGTACTTTTCTTTCGCCTGATGCAAAAGGTTCTTTGACTGCTTATAAGTATACCGCATCCGCCCCCATCTTTCAACCACCACCCACCCCC
>CEAB01000004.1_pt1 | contig 13682 bp, 6 predicted proteins | sample 557651 | NCBI WGS metagenome assembly CEAB01 (sample SAMEA3182046, study PRJEB8094) | gut metagenome | biome: human; feature: gut; material: Stool; isolation source: human stools | place: Canada | collected 2011-11-15
TTCCTCGACTTCCCCGTGAACCGCACGGAGATCCGCCCGGACTACCGCCAGAACTCGCGCGAGCTGGCGGCCATCCAAGAGACCATAGAGTCCGTGCGCGGCGATAAATACGCCACCATCACCGGCATCAGCATAAAAGGATACGCCTCTCCCGAAGGCTCATACGCCAACAACGAACGCCTGGCCAAGGGCCGCTCCGAGGCCTTGCTGGCATACGTGAGAGAGCGGTACGGCCTAGACGGCGTGGACACCGAGGCGAGCTACGAGGCGGAGGACTGGCAAGGGCTGGAGGCCCGCATGGAACGCTCCTCGATGCCCGCCAGGGAGGCCCTGCTTGACGTGATCCGGGACGCCTCCATCGACGACCCGGATCGTCGCGAGGAGAAGCTGAGGGGCGTCGACGGGGGCGAGCCTTACCGTTACCTGCTAAAGGAGATCTACCCCGCCTTGCGCCACTCGGACTATAAGGTGAGCTACACCATCCGGCCGATCAGCGTGGAGGAGGCGAAGGAGTTGATTTACAGCGACCCGAAACAGCTGAGCCTCGACGAGATGTTCCGCGTGGCGCAGACCTACGAGACGGGAAGCGCCGAGTTCAAGGAGGTGTTCGAGATTGCCGTGCGCATGTATCCGGACGACCCCGTGTCGAACCTCAACGCCGCCAACTCCGCCCTGCTGAACGGCGACAGCGCCGCGGCGCGCCGCTACCTAGCGAAGGCGCAAGAGGGACCGGAGCGTAGGCTGGCCGAGGGCGTAGCCTCTTGGCTGGAGGGCGATACCGACCGGGCGGCCACCATCTTCCGCGCGCTGACGAACGACGTGCGGGTGGGCGAGCAGGCCCGGGCCAACCTGGAGCAGGTGAAGGATTGACCCGCCGCGGATGTCTTCCGAGATCTGCCGCGGACCTCGGAAGACTATTACATACAAACATACTAACTTTAATTAAACAATCTAACAATTAAACAACATGAAACTGAAAAGTACATTATGGGCACTCGCCTTCGCTTGCGCAGCGGTGTCTTGTTCGGACGATCTGGAGAGCGGGCCGAACGGTAACAACAACAACGGGGAAATGGGTGAGGCCGACGCCTATCTGAAAGTCGTGGTCAACTCTGATATAGCGACAAAAGCCGCCGATACCGATATGGAGACAGAGGCCGGATCGCATAGCGAGTATGTGGTAAACGATGTCACGATCATCCTCTTCGATAATGGTGAAGACGCTGACTACGACTTCGAGGCGAACAGCCAGATCAAAGGCGTAGGTTTCGCCAAAGTCGGTGAAATGGAAGGAGACGCTACGGAGGGCCATTCCTTCATGGCACAGATAGAAGTACCGGTCTCCGATCCGGGATCCACGTTGGCAGGTAACACATACGGCGTGATAGCTGTTACGAACCTGGGCGGAAGCAAAGAAGCCCCGAACGAGTTGTATAATGCGATCAAGGGCCAAACGGAGGGCACAAAAATCACAAAGGGATCAGATTTGGCCGACTATATCATCAAATACGACCAGTATAATCACAAGACCAATGGCTTTGTCATGTCCACCCACGCCATGCAATGGCCGTTAGAAACAGGCGAAAGGAGCGAGGTTACATTCGATGAAAACCCCACCAACGAGAACAACGCGCCTACCGTAAACGTATATGTAGAACGCTTGGCCGCCAAGATCCGTATCAAAGAGGATACGGACAAGGGAGAAAACTTCTTCTACCCAATCGCTTCAACAGAGAAAGAGAACGAAACAATCGCCAAGGTCGCTTTGCAACAGGCCGCTATCGTGAACCAGTTGAACAGCGGATCTTATTTGTTGAAACGCGTATCAAAAACGATCACCGGCGAGGGGGAAGTTAACGAGACTGACGAACAAACCTACTTAGGCCCAGAGGATTGGAGTATGAACGGTACAACAAAGGTAGTTACAGCGAACTATGTAATAGACCCATGGTTCTTTAAGAAAAACGCCAGCGCCGATCTGTCAACAAATAACGTCCAATTAAGCTACAAGAACTCATACAGAACTAATGAGCAAGCTTCAATGAACAATCTCGGAGATCTATGGAGTTCATATTCAGACAAAAAAACCTTGCCTAGCGAAACTAACGATAACGGATCCATAGACTTGGCGTACGTAATGGAGAACACGACCAAGGTCGGCACCTCATTGCAAGGCTACGCGACGGGAGCGGTGTTCAAGGCAACCTATTACCCGGCACAAATGAGTGAGGTTAATGAGGCAACAGGTAGCGTTACCTCGCAACCTGTCAAATATGACGGAACAGATTTTGACGCTATTGACAACACTGCTTCCGGTGTAACATTCTATCGCTATGAGGGAAAGATCTTTAAAGACTATAAAGCTATTTTCGCTTATTACCTGAATGAACACGGGCATTTTGAAGGAGATGAAAATGGACTAGCAAGCTGCAACTACACCGATTTTATCGGCGATGATTTCCAAAGCCTTAAGATCGCAGACTTCTATGATCATTTCTATGCGGACGAAGAAGCGCAACATGATCCGTTTGGTTATCTAGATTACTTGCATAAAGAATCAGAGAAAAATCCTGATGCAAAAACATTCGGTGATCTAACAGGCGTACAAGACTTCACTGCTTTCATGGCAAGTAAACCCGATGCTACGACTTATGACGACGTAGACGAATTCAAAAATGGGGAATGTTACTATACTTATTGGATCCAGCATCAAGACAACAAGAACTCACATCTGATCGTCCCCATGGAGTATAGCATCGTCCGCAACAACATCTATGAGTTGCAGATAAGTGGTGTCAGCGGCCTGGGCTTCGCTCGTAGCATGGTTCCGGATCCCAAAGATCCGACCGAGGATAGCAACCAGTTGCTGAACGTCGTTCTTCACGTGAAGGACTGGACGGTTCGCCCCAACGGAGGCATCATCCTCTAACGACCCCTTCCTCCCCCTCCGGCCCTCCGCCGGAAGGGAGGAACCCTATATGCCACCGGGGAAATCCCCGCTTCCTACATACATGACCCTATAGCACGGTTGGGATTGTCGTCCTTCCCATCAGCGATTGACGGCAGGGCGGCCCCCCGGTGGACATTAAATTATCTTTGGCAGTAAACAAACAACGTTTAAACAGATATGAACAGATTCTCCAATTTATTAATCAAATCGATCGGCGCGCTGACGCTGACGGGACTCGCCGCGTGCGACTATATCCACGATGACTCCATCGCCCCTTGCGAGTACCGGTTGCGCCTCGTGTACGATTACAACATGAAATTTGCCGACGCCTTCCAACGCGAGGTGGATAAAGCCGCATTGTTTATCTGCGACAACAAGGGTAATTTTATCCGGCGGCAAGATATCGAGGGAGCGGAGTTGAAAGCGAACAGCATCGCGATGGACCTCGAGCCCGGTACTTACCAAGTGCTCACTTGGGCCGGACTGGACGAGAGCTCCTACCAATGGCCCGAGCTCACCCCCGGATCCTCCACCATCGAGGAGATTCGCGTCAAGGCGCTACGGGAGGCCGACGCTACCCAACCCAATGAACTGAAACCCCTCTGGCACGCGCTCGACACGCTCGTGATCGCCGGCGACCGCCACGAGGAGAAAGAGATATCGTTGGCGAAGAACACCAACAAGCTGCGCGTCGTCCTGCAAGATACCGAGGGATACAGCATGGACGTGAAGGACTTCTCCTTCCGGATCGTGGCCGACAACGGATACATGGACTATGACAATACCCTGCTCGACGACGACACGATCTCCTACCTGCCCTACCATACGGAGAGCGTCGACATCGCCGCCGGATCCGCGGACGACCAGATCAACGGGAAGCCCGCCAACCAGTACGTGGCCGTGGCCGAGCTGAACACCATGCGGCTCATGGCCGGCGAGAACTACCGCCTCATCGTGCGCCACAAGGATTGGGAGAACGACGTGCTGAACGTCAACCTCAACCAATACCTCCTGCTCACCCAGATGGAGGGGCACGACATACCGGCGCAGGAATACCTGGACCGGCAGGACGAGTACTCCATCGTATTCTTCCTCACGCCTATCATTTGCCCGGACTGCCCCGATCCGGACCCCGATCCCGAGCCGGAGCCTGATCCGGACCCGACACCCGATCCGGACCCGACACCCGATCCGGACCCGGAAATCCCCGATCCCGAGGTGCCCATCGTAGGCTACGCCTGCTACAAGGTACAGGTGAAAGACTGGGTGATCCGACTCAACAATGGCGAACTTTAAAAACACGTAAACAAGAATGAGAAACAAACGATATTTTTCCATCCGGACAGCGGCAGTGGCGTTCACGCTACTGCTTCTGTCGTTCCTGCCCGCCTGCTCCGACGAGAACGGCGGCAACAGCCCGGACATACCCGACGGCAAGCTTTATACCCTGACCATCCACCTACAGCCCTCCGCCAACCATACCCCGACCACAAAGGCGACGACGAAGGCCGAGGAGGACGAGAAAGACGACGCCTACGAGCGCAAACTGGCAGATTGGTGGCTGCTCGTCTACGGCATACATCCGGACACGCGGCTGGACGGCTTGATCGATGTGAAATCCAGCAAGGAATACAACTTCAATGACGACGATTCCCGAACGGAGGTAAAGCTAGAACTCCCGATCGGCGAATACAGGCTGTACGCCTTAGCGAACCTCTATTCCTTGAAGAATGGAGAAGATCTTATAGAGAAGCTAGGGAATAAAAGCATCAAGGAGGATGAGCTGAAAAAAGCGACAGCGAACCTTATCGAGATAAACAACTTCAACCCCACCGATGGATCCGCGCAGCAAGCCATCCCCATGAGCAGCTACGCCACGAAAGCGCCCGTGAATGAAAACGGGGAGAACACCACCGATGTCGCCCTGTTCCGTATGCTCGGAAAAGTCCGCATCGACCTATATAACCGGATGGGTACGACAGAGAATGTGACTCTGAAAGAATTATCGATGGGACAGTTCCGCACGGGACCGATCTGGCTGTTGCCATACGGAGATGGGCCGGAGTTGCCGGAAATAGGTCCGAATTTCCCTAAACTTGCGGACGATGTTACCCCGTCTTTCTCCACTTACCCGATCGTAACGGATGGGAAGGACAATCTACCAGCAAATTCGGAAACACCCCTGTCTCATTCGTTTTATCAATACGAGACCGGCTTCACGGAAGATCAAACCATGGCGGATAATGCCTTTACCATCTCCGTAAAAGCGGGTAGCAAGGAACTGACAGATTACGAGATCGATTACGACTGGATGCGCCGCAACGACTTCCTGACCATCCCGATCTACATCTCCAACATAGAGACCACACTCTCTTGGAGCGAATCCCGCATGCCGATCGGCGGCCTGCCGGAGAAAAAAGTTTATGGACCGAACAATGGCATACAAGTCGGCACCCCATTTACCTGTACGGTAAACCATGCCGGTGACGTGACGGTGGAATATGAATTGAAATCCATAGAGGGGATAGACGATGGTTTGGCACTCAAATATAACCCCGGTGGTGAACAAGTATCAGGTCAAAAATTCTGCGAGGCAACCTTGGTGAGCAACAAGGCGACAGCCGGCCAAACCGTAGGCCTGTTGATCGACAAGGATAACGTGGTGTTGGAAGACAATGCTGAGATCACCTTGACCCCAGACGATGCAACCCCATGCAAAGGCAGTTTCACCGTCCGCACCCAAGAACTGGGCAACGCTTCCTCCGCCGAGATCAAGCTGACGCTGGTAGCCACGTATGGAACGGAGACCCCTAAACGTGAGATCGAAATCCCATACACCATTATCATAACGAATGAAAAGAAAGGAGGTAACTCATGAAGAAACACTATACATTATATAATATAGGCAAGCTACTCATCTTGTCCTGCGTGCTCCTGCTCGGGGGAACCGAGGTAGCGATGGGGCAGCAGATTAGACCGCAAGATGGGAAAAAGTTTCCGCAAGAAAACGTACCTACATTGGTAGATACGATTTATATCGATGGCGGAGAGCAGCGTACATTGATAATACCCAATGATCGAGATTATTACTATATACGTTGGTATAGGAAAGGAGGGAATGGCTCAACCATAGATAAATTAAGTATAAATCAGGGTTCTTCTCTTGATAAAACCTCCAGTGGAGATGCATCTTTTTTTTGGCTTAATGGTATCGGAGGTAATAGAAAGGAAGCATTTAAAATAAACTATACAAGCGACGCAAATCTGACAGAAGATTCCGTCTTTTGCGATCTTAGCTTTAACGTAGACGGGTTGGGTATTAACCACAGCTCTCCCTATACGGAGCCAACTATCGGTAAACGCTATAAGTTCTATATTAAGAACGCGGATGAGATGAGGAAGCGATTGAGTAGCTTATCAGCAGGTGAGGCTTTGGAAACGATTCACATCACGGTTCCAAAGGGGGCTACAAACGTGAATTTACAGATGAATATGGCACCGGAGAATTATTTTTGGGGTAATAATAATCAAGGAACTGGTTTTCGAATTGAAGGTGCCACTAGAGCCACTTCTGATGGAAAACTTATCATATTAGGTAATTCTAGGATAGATCGAGAAACAACAGTAAATGTATATGCTCGAGACTATAGTGTTCAAGGCCCACTCCTCGCCAAATATATTCTGACTCCGCAGGAAAACTCCGGATTTATGACAGAGACGGAGATCCAAAGCTACGAAGACCGTAACCCGGCTAATAATGAAGATAAATATCAGCAAGTCGGGGTTGTTGATTTTGACTATGATGGTACTATACGGAGAGGAGAACTTACCGCAAACAACAATATGAGTTCCACTCCTATAGATCCGTCCACGGCGACGTATAGCTTTATGAATCCAATGTTGGAGTCTATATACGAGTCTAAGTTGATGCCGGAGGATTCCTACGGATTGTATCGCTCGGCGAATGTACCTAACATTTCGGAGAGAGACTCTTATGGAAGTCGCTGGGCTAAATCATATCTCCCAAATGGAAATCGTCAAAATAAATCATACGGCTGGTATTATACAAATATAGCAGCGATTAATAACCGACAATTATTCGATAGAACGTATCACAATACCAACAGTCAAGAGTGTGGATATTTTTGCTATGTAAACGCTTCCAAAGAAGCCGGACGGGTAGTAACGATTCCTATAGAGGGTACGATTTGCCCCAATACGGAGTTGACGGTCGTAGCTTGGATAGCAGACATAACCAATATTGAAACACCTCCGAATGTGAACTTGGTTTTGCACGGAAAGAATACGCAGACAGGAGAGTCCGGAATACTTCATCGTTTCTCATCCGGAAATATGTTGCGTCCAAATGGAGATGATGATCGTGCCATTTGGAAACAACTTTGCTACAAAATCACGATAAGCAGTGAGATGCTGGGATCGTATGACGAGTTTTCCGTGGAACTCCAGAATAATACGCCGGATTCAGATGGAGGAGACTACGCCGTCGACGATATCCGCATCTATAAGACCCTTCCGAATATCTCCGTGCGTCGCAAGGACGCTTGCGATGCCTCCACCCTGTATGTCAGCTCGGATTACGCGACAATCCTGCGAAACATGGGATGGAAAAGGAACTCCGATGTCTTGAATGTTGATGAGCTGAATGATGTCAAATACCGTAAATATCGCTACGGATTGATGGGTGCTAACCCTTATGCGGATATTGACGATATCGCACATACAAATATCGGTAATGTTTATTATTCCTTCGCGTATCCGGGTGAGGATCGTATTGGCTCGGATCCCAATGATTGGGTGGTAGTCCGGAAAGATCTCAAGGAAGAACAGGCATTAACTAAGTTGGGCTTAGACAAGACCATGCGCGTATTTATCCCGACAAACCTAAATGAATACACAAGTGGCGGTCAAGAGGAACAATTGCCTACGGACGTTGCAGACGTACCTCATTTGGAGATCGTCATGAACGTGCGGGCGATGAACGACTTCATAGCGGATACCAAACGAGGGCCAGAAGGAGAAGATGATTCTGAGAAGTACTGGAGTGAAGAGCAGTTAAACGATTTCGGAAAATTCGAGGAGATCTCCTTCGATAAGTTTCGAGATGAATTATTCCCGTCACTTTGTGAACTTGATGGTAATACTATCAAAGAGGTTAAATGGGAGGATATTATCAATAATACCCAAGGTTTAGGCGATACCTACACCAAATGTATCAGAGCATTATACGAATTTCTGGAAATCCCCCGTATCCATTGCCCGTGGACAGACGAGTCAAAAGAGAATATCTTTTTAGGCACGATCGACGTGGCCAACACGGATTTGAGATATAGGAACGAGATAAGACCCGGAGAAACACAGCCTGCCACAGGCGAATACCGGGTCGTGCTGTTCAGCGCACGAGAAGTGGCCGAGGGCATAGGGAAGTTTATCTCGTTGAAAGATCCATGTACCTTGATATCCGATTTTACAGTAGAGCCGGCAACGACTATCACAATCAAAACAGAGGCTAACGCTAGCACGGCCACTTGCGCAGGCGCGCTCCGAAAAGTGGAAGCCGTCTTGAATGGATACGACGCAAACGGCAATCCGATAGACGATCTGGGAAATGTAGGTGTTTCTTATCTTTTCGATTGGTTCCTTGGCTCGCAAGAGGCGTATGAGGAGGATTCCATCCAAAACAAAAGAAGTCTCAAATATGATTTGGAAACATTTAGAGGGGCAACCAATCATACGGGTACGATAACGGTTTCCGATCTTGATAACTGGAATGGGCAAGACACCGAAGGTAAAAATATACCTGACGCAGGACTTATAAAAGAACGATTAAAAAATTTACTGACAACCCCGGACGCGAACGGCAATATATTACTGAGAACCGGAGAGGCCGGTACACAAAACTACGATCTGTTAATTACGGGAAACGAAATCATAGCGATGCCATATGTATATTCCGATAGAGGTAATGGAGATTATGTATATTGCTCGGATAAGACTCCCGTGAATTTCGAAGTGGCAGACGCGGACACCCCGCAAATGTTCACCGGATTCGCTAATGTGCAGTATCCGATTGCGGGTAGCGTAGCCCTCCGTTTAGGACAGTTGAACCTAGGAGAGACTACATCATTGCATATTCCTGTAAGGGGAATTTCTAATATGGTTACTGATGAAACCCCTGTAGGAGTAAAAGATGAAGCACAAGTACTTCTCCAAACGGATGACACGGAATTACCCGTGGTAGGAACCGTATCCGCTTTTAAAATCGGCCAAAGTACCCAAAACGCCACCATTCCTATTCAATGGAATGAGGAGGCGAAAAAGCTAATGAAGGAGGGGCAATCTTACGAGTTGCTGATCCCATTCGTGCAATTTAATGGAGATGAAGTATTAGCGAGTGCTTGCGATGGATTGGTTTCCTTTACCGTCAAGATCGTTCCCGAATACCTGACATGGAAAGGCTCTAATTCGGATGCTTGGTACAATGACAGAAACTGGCACCGATCCACGAAAGCGGAGTTGTACAAGGATGATAAAGCCGCGGATGAAGATGTCAACGGCAATACAGATGTAGAGAACGCTTTCTCTCCGCTGTATTTCTCAAAGATCACGATTGATCCGGAGGGGAGCAATGTGCTGACCCTAGAAGACATTGCTTCTTCGGGTAATGCCCCCATTGATGGCTTAGACGGAAGCAAAGCGACCTCAAATATCCAATACGACATGGCCGTAACGGATGAAAACGGAGGTATATCCTCTTATTATGTTAACAAGGTAGACCAAATCTACTTCAAGCCGGAAGCGAAGTTGATGGATCAACATTACTTGAATTACGAAAAGGCTTGGGTAGAATTCGAGATTGCCAACAACGCGAAACGCTGGATGGCCTCCCCGCTGCAAGACGTGTACGCCGGGGATATCTACGCTCCTAACAACGGTAAGCAAGAGACGGAAGCATTCAAGAATATCGAGTATAATACGGACTCCTACAGCCGCTGGACCCCGGCCTTCTATCAAAAGGCGTGGAACCAGGCGATCCAATACTTCCCGAAAAATCCTACAGATGGTAATACGGGAGCTGAAGAGGTAGCAGCCGTTAAATCCAACTGGAGCATCGAATACAATGACGTAAGAGTTCCTTACACGATCGGTAAAGGTTTCTATCTGAGCGTAGAGAATGTTCCGACTACAGATGGTACTGAAACAGCCTTGGTACGTCTTCCGAAAGCAGACACGGAGTATGCGTATGAGACCAAATCCTCTTTGCGTAGTGATGAGGGATTGGACAAAACTAATTCCGGCAAATTGGTAGAGTTTACAGATGGTAAATATACACTTACATTGGATGAGAGTGTAGATGGTGACGGTACCCACTTCTTGGTAGGAAACCCGTTCATGACGTATCTGAATATGGAAACCTTCTTGGACGCAAATAAAGAGGTATTAGCCCCCAAATACTGGACATTGGCAAACGGCGCACCGAATGCCTCGGTAGGCACACCGGACGTAGACTTTGAGGTTGGAAGCACGAATGGCACGGTAGCCCCGATGCAAGCATTCTTCGTGGAGCTGAAGAGCGACGCAGCAAAGGCAAGTACAGATGCGAACATCACCTTCACCCCCGCCATGATGTCGGCAACCGAAGTATCCGCGACCGAGGCGACCACCAAATCCGCCTCCGCCACCAACCCGGTCATCACCCTGACCGCCGAGCGCGGCGACGTGAAGAGCAAGGCTAGCCTACTGACCTACGATAAGGCCGACAACGGCTATAAGGCAGACGAGGACGCGGTCGTACTCCTCGACTCCGAGCTGGACGCACCGATGGTCTACACCGTATCCGGCAGCAAGGCGGCGCAGGTGAACGCCGTGAAGTCCATCCGAAACATCGGCCTCGGTGTCTATAACGAGACCAACGACGAGGTGACGCTGACCATCGAGGGACTCAGCCGTCTGGCCGAGCCGCTCTACCTCTACGACGCCCATACACGCAAGAGCGTGAAACTGGAAGACGATAGCTACAGCCTGCAAGTAGCCGGCGACAGCCACGGACGTTACTTCCTTCGCGATAGCGAGCTAGGATCCGAGCTGGAGAACACGATCTCTATCTACTCCGCACGACGCGGACAAGTGATCGTCTCCTCCCTCCGCCCGGTGAAGGAGATCAAGGTATTCGGCCTGAACGGTTCGCAAGCGCGTCAGTTCTCCGTGAACACGACGCAATACAGCTTCGACCTGCCCGCCGGTATCTACATGATCTACGCCGGCGACGGTGAGCAAGCCCATACGGAGAAGGTAATCGTTCGATAAATCAATCTACCTAATTATCTTAAACAAGCAGAAAGCCCCGGTGCCCTTTGCGGCATCGGGGCTTTCTCATTTCCCCCCCTCCCCCAACCGCCGCCGGCAAACACCGGTATAGGCATCGGGCCAAAACAGTAGTGGCGTAAGCCCACACCGATAGTGCTTACGCCACATGCCGATACCGATAGTTTCTTTAATGGCCTGCCCCTTAGTATTCCCGATACAAACAGTACTTTTGTCATAAATCCCGGAAGGAGGCTGTCATCACATGCTAGTGTTTTCTGCTCAAACATGCGCGAAGTGTGCAAATTCCTTCACAAAGTTCTTTGTTATAAAGAATGTTTGATTACTTTTGCAACGCAAGATTAATAAATAAGTAGAAGTATTATATCAATATAAAAATCTAATATTCCTATATAAAATGAGTTTAAGAATTATTGTTTTAGCGAAACAGGTCCCGGATACACGAAACGTGGGAAAGGACGCCATGAAAGCGGACGGTACGATCAATCGCGCCGCCTTGCCTGCGATCTTTAACCCGGAAGACCTGAACGCATTGGAACAAGCGTTATGCTTGAAAGACGCTTATCCCGGGACAACAGTTACGCTGCTGACGATGGGCCCGGGACGTGCCGCCGAAATCATCCGCGAGGGTTTGTATCGTGGTGCTGACGGCGGTTTTTTGTTGACCGACCGTGCGTTTGCCGGAGCCGACACGCTAGCCACATCCTATGCGCTTGCCACGGCTATCAAGAAAATCAACGATTATGATATTATCATCGGTGGTCGCCAAGCGATCGACGGCGATACGGCACAGGTAGGTCCGCAAGTCGCCGAGAAACTGGGACTGACCCAGATCACGTATGCCGAGGAAATCCTGAACGTAGATAAGGAAGCCGGACGTATCACCGTAAAACGTCATATCGACGGGGGTGTCGAGACCGTGGAAGGTCCGCTTCCGATCGTAATCACCGTGAATGGTTCCGCCGCTCCCTGCCGTCCTCGTAACGCGAAGCTGGTACAGAAGTACAAATACGCCATGGGCAAACAGGAACGGAACGCACAACCCGCCTGTCACCAAGATGGAGAACCGACCGTTCGCTACCCGGAATTGTACAAGACCCGCCCGTATCTGGATATCCAGGAATGGAGCGTGGCCGACGTGAATGGAGACTTGGTTCAATGCGGCCTTAGCGGTTCGCCGACGAAGGTAAAAGCGATCCAGAACATCGTCTTCCAGGCCAAGGAAAGCAAGACGATCTCCGGTTCCGACCAAGATGTAGAGGATTTGATTGTCGAACTGTTAGCTAACCACACCATCGGATAAGATTATGAACAACGTATTTGTATATTGTGAGATAGAAGGCACGAACGTTGCCGATGTAAGTCTTGAGCTTCTGACCAAAGGTCGTAAGCTAGCCAATCAATTGGGCTGTGGGCTGGAAGCGATTGTTGCCGGCTCCAGCCTTGAGGGTGTAGAGAAACAAGTATTGCCTTTTGGCGTCGACAAGGTTCATGTGTTCGACGCTCCGGGTTTATTCCCTTATACATCACTTCCTCATTCTTCCATCTTGATTAATTTGTTCAAGGAGGAGAAACCGCAGATCTGCTTAATGGGCGCTACGGTGATCGGTCGCGACTTGGGTCCTCGTGTATCCTCGGCCTTGACAAGCGGCTTGACGGCCGATTGTACCTCTTTGGAGATCGGCTCGCACGAGGATAAAAAAGCGGGTATTACCTATGAGAACTTATTATATCAGATCCGTCCGGCGTTCGGTGGTAACATCGTAGCCACGATCATCAACCCGGAACACCGCCCGCAAATGGCGACCGTTCGTGAGGGCGTGATGAAAAAGGAAGTCCTTGACGAGAACTATAAAGGCGAAGTGATCCGCCACGACGTAGCGAAGTATGTCCCCGAGACAGACTATGTGGTGAAGGTGATCGACCGTCATGTAGAGAAAGCGAAGCACAACCTGAAAGGCGCTCCGATCGTAGTGGCCGGAGGTTATGGCGTAGGTTCCAAGGAGAACTTTAATTTATTGTTCGATTTGGCGAAAGAGCTTCACGCCGAGGTAGGCGCCAGCCGTGCGGCTGTCGATGCCGGTTTCTGCGACCACGACCGTCAGATCGGTCAGACCGGTGTCACGGTGCGTCCGAAATTGTATATCGCTTGCGGTATCTCCGGGCAGATCCAACATATCGCCGGCATGCAAGACGCCGGTATCATCATTTCGATCAATAATGATGAGAACGCCCCGATCAACACGATCGCCGATTACGTAATCAATGGTACGGTAGAAGAGGTGATTCCTAAGATGATTAAGTATTACAAAAAGAACAGTAAGTAAAGATGGCTAATTATTATACAGACATACCGGAACTCAAGTATCACTTGAACAATCCGATGATG
>CEAB01056690.1_pt1 | contig 13629 bp, 10 predicted proteins | sample 557651 | NCBI WGS metagenome assembly CEAB01 (sample SAMEA3182046, study PRJEB8094) | gut metagenome | biome: human; feature: gut; material: Stool; isolation source: human stools | place: Canada | collected 2011-11-15
ACCATCTGCTGCTGCTTGGACAGAGTAAAATCCATCGCTATATCCTCCTAACGGGTCTAGTTTTTCATAGGCCGGGCGCTTGTTGCGGCGAACCCGGTTTGCAAACAAATTCCTCCCGGCCGCTTTCCCCGCAGCCGGGAGAAATGTTTTCAGAAATTACAGCTGGTCGACCGGGGTCTTGGTGCGATCTGCGTTGTAAACGTAGAAGCCCTTGCCAGTCTTGCAGCCCAGGTTGCCGCCGCGAACCATCTTACGGATCAGCGGGCAGGCACGATACTTGCTGTCGCCGGTCTCGTGGTACAGGACGTCCATGATGGCCAGGCAGATATCCAGGCCGATGAAGTCGCCCAGCTCCAGGGGTCCCATGGGGTGGTTTGCACCCAGCTTCATAGCAGTGTCGATACCAGCGATGTCGGAAACACCCTCCATCTTGATGAAGGCTGCTTCGTTGATCATGGGGATCAGGATGCGGTTGACGACGAAGCCTGCTGCCTCGTTGACCTGAACGGGGTTCTTGCCGATGGCGACCGAGATTTCCTTGATCTTCTCAACGGTCTCAGCAGGAGTGTTGCAGCCTGCGATGACCTCGATCAGCTTCATGCGGTCGGCGGGGTTGAAGAAGTGCATGCCGACCAGCGGGCGGCTCAGGCCCTTGCCGATCTCGGTGATGGACAGAGAAGAAGTGTTGGAAGCAAAGATGCACTCCGGCTTGCAGATCTTGTCCAGCTCGCCAAAGGTGGTCTGCTTGACCTTCATGTCCTCGAATGCAGCCTCGACGACCAGGTCGCAGTCTGCACACAGGTCTTCCTTCAGGCCCGGCGTGATGGCGGCGACGATTGCGTCCGCCTTCTCCTGGGGGATCTTGCCCTTTGCGACCAGCTTGTCATAGCCAGCCTTGATCTTTGCCAGGCCCTTCTCGGCCCACTCCTGCTTAATGTCGCACAGAGCAACGCTGTTGCCCTCGACCTGAGCGAATGCCTTTGCAATGCCCTGGCCCATCGTGCCAGCGCCAATAACACCGATCTTCATAGGATATCTCTCCTTTATTCATATCCCCCTGCTCCCCGGTTCCCTCTCCGGCAGGAACCAGGATGCAGAAGGGTTCAGATTACAAATTCAAATGTACTTCTCAGTTGTTGGTGAAAACAGCCTTGGGCTTCGGTTTCTCACGGGACAGGAAGCAAGCCATGCCTTCCTTCTGGTCGTGGGTCTCGAAGCAGTCGCCGAACAGCTTTTCCTCGACCTCGACTGCCTTCTCAATGGGAAGGCTGATGCCGTCGTTGATGGCCTTCTTGCAGTTGCGCACTGCAATGGGGGCGTTCTTTGCGATCTTGTTGGCCAGCTTCAGGACGTTCTCCATCAGCTCAGCCTGGGGATACACGGCGTTGACCAGGCCAATGCGGTAAGCCTCATCGGCCTTGATGTTCAGGGCCGAATAGACCAGCTGCTTTGCCATGCCCATGCCGACGAGACGTGCCAGACGCTGGGTGCCGCCGAAGCCCGGCGTGATGCCCAGACCGACTTCCGGCTGGCCGAAGACGGCGTTGTCCGAGCAGATGCGGATGTCGCAGCTCATGGCCAGCTCATTGCCGCCGCCCAGTGCGAAGCCGTTGACGGCTGCGATCACAGGGATGGGGAAATGCTCGATCATCAGGAAGACATCATTGCCCAGCTTGCCGAAGGCCTCGCCCTCTGCCTTGGTCATGGTGCTCATGGAACCGATGTCTGCACCGGCCACGAAGCTCTTGTCGCCTTCGCCGGTCAGAACGATGCAGCGGATGGCGTCCTGATCGACAGCCTCAAACGCTGCCTTCAGGTCTGCCAGAACTTCAGGGTTCAGTGCGTTCAGTGCCTTGGGGCGGTCGATGGTGATGATCTCGACAGCACCCTGCACTTCGGTTTTAACAAATGCCATTGTGAAGACCTCCATTCAAAGTCTTATTCTTCGTTTCAGAACAGCCACGCGCAGGAGAAGTCCGCCTGCGCGGGCGATCCTGATATCTGGAGTGCCTCCAGCGTTTAGTCCATTTCGACGATGGTAGCGCAGCCCATGCCGCCGCCGATGCACAGGGTAGCCAGACCCTTGTGGGCACCACGGTGCTTCATTGCATACAGCAGGGTGACCAGGATACGAGCGCCGGAAGCGCCGACCGGGTGGCCCAGAGCGATTGCGCCGCCGTTGACGTTGACCTTGTTCATATCAAAGTTCAGAGCCTGGCTGACGGCAACAGACTGTGCTGCGAAGGCCTCGTTTGCCTCGATCAGGTCCATATCGGCAACGGACAGGCCGGTCTTTGCCATGACCTTCTTGGTTGCAGCGATGGGGCCCAGACCCATGACTTCGGGCTCAACACCAGCCAGAGCACCAGCGACCCAGGTTGCCAGCGGGGTGACGCCCAGCTCCTTGGCCTTCTCCTCGCTCATCACGACCAGAGCAGCAGCGCCGTCGTTGATGGCGGAAGAGTTGCCGGCGGTCACGATGCCGTCTTTGGTGAAGGCGGGCTTCAGGGTGCCCAGCTTCTCGACCGGGGTCAGACGGGGGCCTTCATCGGTATCGAACACGGTGTCGCCCTTCTTGCCCTTGATGACAACGGGAACGATCTCGTCCTTGAAGGCACCGTCCTTGATGGCCTTGTCTGCCTTGACCTGGCTGTTGTAAGAGAACTCATCCAGCTGCTCGCGGGTGATGGGGTTGTAGCCGTACTTCTTCTGATAGGTCTCGTTGGTGCAGACGTTCTCAGCGGTCATGCCCATGTGCTTGTTGAAGCCGGTGGCATCCCACAGAGCATCGTTGACCATGGTATCGACCAGCTCGCTCTTGCCCATGGGAGCGCCCATGCGGTAGCCGTAGCGGCCCTTCATCATAGCGAAGGGAGCCATGTCCATGTTCTCCATGCCGCCTGCAACGACGATGTCGGCATCGCCAGCCTCGATCATCTGCGCAGCCATGTTGACGCAGTTCAGACCGGAACCGCAGACCACGTTGACGGTGACAGCGGGGGTCTCGATGGGCAGGCCTGCCTTCAGGGAAGCCTGACGCGCGACGTTCTGGCCCAGACCAGCCTGAATGACGCAGCCCATGTAAACATGATCGACCTGCTCCGGTGCGACGTGTGCGCGCTCCAGTGCCTCCTTGATGACGATGGAGCCCAGCTCAGCAGCGGGGACGTTGGCAAGAGTGCCGCCGAACTTGCCGATGGCGGTACGGCATGCAGATGCGATAACAACTTTCTTCATGTTAATAGCCTCCTGATTTGTGTGTATATTGGTGGGTTTTAGGAACCAATTTTATAGAAACGCCTGCGGCGTTTGCACATGAGAAACAGGTTCAGGGCTGCTCCCCTTTCGCCCGGAGCGCGGCCATCTTCTGTTCGACGGCGGCTTCCACATTGGGCGTGACGAACTTGGAGATATTGCTGCCGTAGCGGGCAGCCTCTTTCACGATCGTCGAGGAAAGGTAGCTCCATTTGATGCTGGTCGCCAGGAACATCGTCTCGATGCCGGGCATCAGTGCATGGTTCGTCTGCGCCAGCTGGATCTCGTTTTCGAAATCCGTGACCGCCCGCAGACCCCGCACCATGACCGAAGCGTGGCGCTTTTTGGCGAACTCCACGGTCAGGCCGTCAAAGCTCTCCACCGTGACGTTCGGGATGCCCTTGCAGCACTCCTGCAGCAGGGCCACCCGCTCTTCTACGGTGAACAGAGGGTGCTTGGCGCTGTTGATGAGCACGGCGACGATCAGGTGATCGTTGATCTTTGCGGCACGCTTGATGATGTCCAAGTGCCCTTTGGTGACCGGATCGAACGATCCGGGATAAACTGCTGTTGCCATCGTGTCCTCCTTGGTGCGCGCTGGTATGAAAAGCGCGCTCGGTCCTGCCATGATAGCACTTTCCAGTTCGGGTTGCAAGACGTTGTTTGCGGTGCCGCGTCTCATCGCTATTTTTTTAACGATTCATGACGCACTGCTCCGCACCGCCCTGCTACGCTATAAGTAAACCACATCGTCAAAATTTTATCAAGTCCTTTTTCGAAAAATTTTGTTTTTATCAGACCAAAGAATTCGGTTGAATCGCTAAGAATTTTAGTCATATTGCCATCCAGCCACTTTTTTGCCCCGATTTGCTCCGAAAGTATTGATTCCTTCCTTTGTTAATGTTATAACTAAGTTATCGGGTTGTAAGAATTTACAATTCCTTTATGTTATTATAGGAGAGGATGGTTTATAATGGATTATACGGAACTGTATGCGCAGAAAAAGATGACTGCCGATCAGGCCGCTGCTTTGGTCAAGAGCGGCGATTGGGTGGACTACGGCTGGGCTGTGAACACCCCGGTGGCAGTCGATGCTGCCATTGCAAAGCGTCTGCCGGAGCTGGAGAACGTCAATTTCCGCGGCGGCATCCTGATGTGGGTGCCGGAGATCTTCCAGATCGACGACCCGGCTGCCCACATGACCTGGAACAGCTGGCACATGGGCGGCATTGAGCGCAAGGCCATTGCGCAGGGCTTCTCCTTCTACTCCCCCATCCGTTATTCGGAGCTGCCCCGTTACTACCGCGACAGCAAGGACCCCGTGGATGTGGCAGTGTTCCAGGTCACGCCCATGGACGAGCATGGCTACTTCAACTTCGGCCCCTGTGCTTCTCATCTGGGCGCCGTCTGCGAAAAGGCCAAAAAGATCATCGTCGAGGTCAACACCAACATGCCCCGCTGCCTGGGCGGCACCGAGAACTGGGTGCACATCTCTCAGGTGGCCGGTGTCGTGGAGGGCACCAACCCGCCGATGGGTCAGATGGCTGCACCCGGTGCGGCCACTGAGGTGGACCTCGCCGTGGCGAACCTCATCGTCCCGCAGATCCCGAACGGTGCCTGCCTGCAGCTGGGCATCGGCGGAATGCCCAACGCCATCGGCAACCTGATCGCGCAGAGCGACCTGAAGGATCTGGGTGTCCATACTGAAATGTACGTCGATGCTTTTGTGGACATCGCCAAAGCCGGCAAGATCACCGGCCGCCACAAGAATCTGGACAAGGGCCGTCAGGTCTACGCCTTCGGTGCCGGCACCCAGAAGATGTACGATTACCTCGACAACAACCCGGAGTGCATGGCAGCCCCCGTGGAGTACACCAACGACATCCGCAGCATCTCGGCCATCGACAACTTCATCTCCATCAACAATGCTGTCGATATCGACCTGTTCGGTCAGGTCAACGCCGAGAGTGCCGGTATCAAGCACATCTCCGGTGCAGGCGGTCAGCTGGACTTCGTTCTGGGCGCATACCTTTCCAACGGCGGCAAGAGCTTCATCTGCCTGTCCTCTACCTTTATGAATAAGAAGACCGGCAAGGTCGAGAGCCGCATCCGCCCCACGCTGGAGACCGGCAGCATCATCACCGATACCCGTGCCAATATCCACTATCTGTGCACCGAGTACGGCTGTGTGAACCTGAAGGGCCTGACCAGCTGGGAAAAGGCCGAAGCATTGATCAGCGTTGCACACCCCGATTTCCGGGATGAACTGATCGCCGAAGCTGAAAAATTGCACATCTGGCGCAGGAGCAACAAGCGCTAAACAATGCTGCGGGCGTTCCTGCTGCCCGCGGCAGGAATGGAGTCTACGGAAACATGATGGACAAAAAGCCACACATCAAACCCTACCTGTATGGGATGCTCGCGGGATTCGGTGCCATATCACTGAGCATCCTCTTCTTCTTCCTGATCTACCGCTTTCAGGGCTTCGGGGATGCGATCTCGAAGCTGACGGGCATCCTGATGCCGTTCATCTACGGCGCGGTCATCGCCTATCTGCTCAAGCCGGTGTGCAACTGCGTGGAGGATTTTCTCCGCCGCCTTCTGCCCGAAAAGATGGGAACTGCGGCCAACATGCTGGCGGTCACCGTCTCGCTGCTGTTCGGCATCCTGGTGGTGTATGCGCTGATCATGATGATCGTGCCGCAGCTCATCACCAGCGTGACGACGCTGTACTACACGGCGCGGAACAACCTGAACGACTTTGTGGACTGGGCTTCCCATCAGGAGATCATCGCCAGCAATCAGAAGCTGCTGGATTTCATCGAGACGTCCTATGACAACCTGCAGGACACGCTGGACAACATCGTCCGGACGAAGCTGGTCCCCTCCATGCAGAGCCTCCTGAGCGGTGCAGCGCTGGGCGTGATGAGCTTCGTGACCTTCCTGAAGAACATCATCATCGGCGTCATCGTTTCGGTGTATCTGCTGGCCAGCCGGAAGAAGTTCGGCCAGCAGGGCAAGATGATCCTGTACAGCCTCATCAAGCCCCGCTGGGCGGATATCATTCTGGAAGAGATCCTCTATGCCGATAAAATGTTCGGCGGCTTCATCAACGGCAAGATTTTGGATTCTGCCATCATCGGTGTGCTGTGCTACATCGCCTGCCTTATCTTCAAGTTCCCCAGTGCGCTGCTGGTCTCGGTCATCATCGGTGTGACCAACGTCATCCCCTTCTTCGGGCCTTTCATCGGTGCCATCCCGGCCACCTTGCTCATCCTCATCCAGAACCCCATCAAGGCGCTCTGGTTCGTCCTGTTCGTTCTGGTTTTGCAGCAGGTGGACGGCAACATCATCGGGCCGAAGATCCTGGGCAACACCACCGGCCTTTCCAGCTTCTGGGTGCTGTTCGCCATCCTGCTGTTCGGTGGCCTGTGGGGTTTTGTGGGCATGATCATCGGTGTGCCGCTCTTCGCGGTCATCTACGATGTGCTCAAGAAGTTCGTCTTCCACGGCCTGCGCCGCAACGAGGAGATGGAACTGGTCACGACCTACCACGACAATTTCGGCGACCCCGACGACGAATAAGTTCAGCCCTCTATATCAAATGCCCCGGCCCTGTCTCCTGCGGGAGATGGGGCCATTTTATCGCGCAAAAAACCTCCCGCTTCCCGGCGCTGTCGCAGCGCTCCGGAAAGCGGGAGGTTTTGGTTCAGGACGGCTGCACCCGATGCAGACCCAGCGCTTCTGTATGCTTACTGCTGGCCGGGCTTCCAGTCCTTATAATTCTCGTAGCGGCTCTCGCGGATCTTGGTGTGGGACCAGATCTCGTCGGCCATGGGCTGCCAGTTGTCAGCGTAGGCCTTGCACTTATCGCACAGGTGGTCCACCGTCTCCGGGCTCTGGAGGTCGGTGCTGTGGGCGCCGGTCTCGTGGACCATCTTCCGCAGCAGTTCGGGGTTCTCCAGCATGGGGCAGGGACGCAGGTGGTTCTTGTTGAAGGGCTGGCCGTTGTGGTACGCCATGAACAGCGGGCTCTGAAGAATCTCCAGAATGCTGCTGTCGTGGATGTTGGCATTGGAATAATGGATGAAGACGCAGGGTTCCGCATCACCAGCCGAGTTGATGTGGAAGTAGTTGCGGCCGCCCGCAATGCAGCCGCCGACGAACTCGCCGTCGTTCTGGAAGTCCATCGGGTAGAACGGGATATCGCAAGCCTCGCTGCGCAGATAGCGGATGCGGTCGATCATGTACTTGCGCTGCTCCGGGGTAGGCATCAGTTCGGGGGCTGCCTCGTTGCCGACGGGCATGTAGTGGAAATAGAAGCCGAAGTGCGCACCCTTGTCGCACAGGAAGCGCATGAAGTCATCGCTGGTGACGGCCTCAATGTTGGCGCTGGTGTAGCAGATGGAAGTGCCGAACAGGATGCCATACTGCTTGAGCAGGTCCATGGCGTGCATGACGGCGGCGTAATGGCCGTTGCCGCGGCGGGCATCGTTGGTCTCCGGGGTGCCCTCGATGGACAGCATGAAGGCGATGTTGCCCAGACGGACGACCTCCTTGCAGAAGGCGTCGTCGATCAGGGTGGAGTTGGTGTAGATGGCGAACTGCACATCGTTGTGCTTCTCGGCCAGCTTCAGGATGTCGGCCTTGCGGACCAGCGGCTCGCCGCCGGTGAGCATGTAGAGGTACACGCCCAGCTCCTTGCCCTGAGAGACGATCTTGTCCATATCGTCAAAGCTCAGGTTGTTCTTGTGGCCGTACTCGCCGGCCCAGCAGCCCACGCAGTGCATATTGCAGGCGGAGGTGGGGTCGAACAAAATCAGCCAGGGGATGTTGCACTGGTACTTGACGCGGTTCTCGCGGATGGTCTTGGTGCCACGGAAGAAGGCCTCGTAGCCCAGGTTCAGAGCTGTGGTGCGGGCCACATTGGGGTCCAGCTGGTCCAGCATGCAGTTGATGAGCCTGGACCACTTGCTGTCCGGGTTTGAGAGGGTCTGGCGGGCATGATTGTAAGTTTCCTCGCTGAAGGAATTGCCATAAAAGGTCTTGGCGACATCCACCAGCTGGGTCACGGCCTTTTCGCGGTCCTTGTTGACGTGGGACAGCACGATATCTGCCGTCTTGCCCAGTGCGGCGCGCTGCATCTTATGAGTCAGAGAATCAAATGTGGTATTCATTCCAATTTCCTCCAATGCGTTGTCTGATGTAGGGAGCATCCTCCCCCGCCGGGATCAGGACCCGGCGTTCAGATGATCTTATATTCTTGCAGCAGGCGGCCGAGGTCGGTCTCCTGCACCCTGTCGATGACTTTGCCGAGCGCGAACCGCTCGATCCATCGCATCTTGAGGTCGCTCAGCGGGCGTCCATCCCGCAGCTGCACGGCTGCGTTCAGCAGGTCGCGGACGTCGTAGGTGCTGCCCCAGACCTCCGGTACGCCCCGGTCGATGTCCAGCAGGGTATACACCGCCTCCATGCCGGTGCGCATGGAGTATTCGGTGGTGAAGATGGTGTCACGCGGGGTCTCTGCGAACTGCCCCAGAAACGCGAAGTTCACCGCGCCCTCCGGCACCACAGCAGGCCGGTCGCCTGCTGCGCGGGGCATGAAGAAGGCCGTGATGTACGGCATCATGACGGGCACCGTGTTGGCGCTGTGCTCGGCCAGATCTTCGATCTCCGATTCCGGCACACCGAGGTGATACAGCCACTCCATGCAGATCTCCTTGCCGGTGCAGTCCCGCATGGGCTTCTTCACGTAGTTGCCGGGCGTGTCGCTGAACAGGCCGTAGAGCCAGCCCACGAGCTGGCCTTTGGGCTGATTCCGGAACTGCGGCTGGCGGTTGAAGGTCCAGCTCAGCAGCCAGTTGGAGTCCCGGACGGTCACGATGCCGCCGGTGACGACCCCGCCGCTGAAGGGGTCCCGCTTGCAGATGTTCTGGATGTAGGGCACGATCCGCTCGTCCAGCGTGGTCACGGTGGCGCTCATCCAGTTGGTCTGCTCCGGGTCGGAGCAGAATTTCTCCGGGTGGCCGAAGGCGGGGTCCTGCGCGGCGATCTTTTTCCACAGATCCCAGCCATTGCCGGGGTGGAACACCGTGTCCAGCGCAGCGGGCTGGTCCTGCGCACCGATGGAGCTGTTCTCGACGCAGCCGCCGTTGGTGATGAAGACCAGATCGTTTTCGGTCAGGTCCACCCGCTCTTCGTGGTCGTCCACCAGAAGGCAGATGGTGCGGGCCTGCTTTTTGCCGTCCGCACAGTCGAACTCGATGTTCGTCACCTTCGTGTTGTAGTGGAACCGGACCCCGTAACCCTCCAGATAGCGGATCATGGGCAGGATCATCGACTCATACTGGTTGTACTTCGTGAACCGGAGCGCCCGGAGATCCGGCAGTCCGCCCACATGGTGGACGTAGCGCTTGAGGTAGAGTTTCATCTCCAATGCGCTGTGCCAGTTCTCAAAGGCGAACATCGTCCGCCAATAGAGCCAGAAATTTGAGCCGAGGACTTCTGCGTCGAACACATCGGTAATCCGCTTGTCGTACAGCTGCTCGTCCGGGGTGAAGAAGAGCTTCAGGATCTCCATACAGCCCTTGTCCGACAGGCCGAACCGGCCGTCGGTATGGGCATCCCGGCCCTGTTGTTCGGTCGCACGGCAGAGTGAGACGTTCGGGTCTTTTTTGTTCAGCCAGTAGTACTCATCCAGCACACTGACGCCCTCGGTCTCGATCGACGGAATGGAACGGAACAGGTCCCACATGACCTCGAAATGATCGTCCATCTCGCGCCCGCCCCGCATCACGTAGCCGATGCCGGGGTATTGATAACCGTCGCATGCGCCGCCGGGGATGGATCCTTTTTCAAAGAGGTGGACATGTTCGCCCTTCATCTGACCATCCCGCACCAGATAGCAGGCCGCTGTGAGGGCAGCCAGCCCGGTGCCGACGAGGTAGGCCGACTTGCGGTCTACGTCCTTTGGTTTCCGCGGCCGCGCAAATGCTTCATAGTTACCACTGGAATAATACATGTTATTCCCTCCGTTTATTGTGGTTTCTTTCGTCTTATAGTTTGCGCTAATGGTACTGTACCATGTTGTCAAAAAAGGTTCCATAAACAGAAAAAGCACCGTGATGGAAAACCCATCACAATGCTTCTTCTGTCTAAATTTTCATCAATCATCCAGTTCCGAGGGGCTGCGGTCGGTGCGGAACCGGTTCAGCGCACGCTGGAAATCGCCGTGGATCAGGATATTCAGCCGTTCCGTCATCCGGACGGGGTCCTCCTTCATATCCTTGCGAATCCATTCCAGCGCCATGCCCACCAGCGCATACTTGTAGAAATCCACGATGAACTGTAGATCGTCATCCTGCACGGTGATCTCCTGCATCCCGCGTTCCATGAACTCCCGCAGCATGGGGTCCAGCAGCTTATATAAGTACTGTTCCACCTGCTCCCGGCTGATCGAGCGGTAGACGTTCATCACCAGCACCTTGTTCTCCTGCACCTGGTGCAGGAGGTCCAGAAACGCCTCCGTCCAGGTATCGAACGTGGGCTTGTTTTCCAGCGCCTTTGCGGCGTCTTCGACCATGATCCAGTCCACCAGATCGTAGATATCCTTGAAGTGGTAGTAGAACGTCATGCGGTTGACCCCGCAATCCTCCGTGATATCATTGATCGTGATCTTGTTCAGGGGTTTCTGGAGCAGCAGCTTTTTCAGCGATGCTTCCAGAGCCCTCTTTGTCGTCTGTGACACAACCTCCATCCTTTCCCAGCCGCGCCGCGCGCACTGCTGTTTGTGGTGGCCGGCCTCCCAGCCGGAGAAGTGAGAACACTTCCTTTTATAATATACCTCTTTCCGAGGACGATTTGCAAGCAAAAATTCCAAATTCAGGGTAAACTTTCTGTTACTACGGCTCCGTATTGCGAAATTTTGTACCGTTTGTGCTCCCATTCCAGCCCATTTTCTGAAACATTCTTTTTCAGCAGGCCCTTCCCTCTTGATTTTCAGCCCCCGTCTGCTTACAATGGAGGCGGAGATGAAACAGCATCTCCCCTGCCCCAATGCGGGGGCAGGCCGGGTGGAATTCAAGAAAGAAGGTTTTTGTTATGCTCAAGACCATTGGATTTTTAGGCTGCGGCAACATGGGCGGGGCCATTGCCCGCGCAGTGTGCAAAGCAGCAGACCCGCAGAACGTGTATCTGGCCAACCGCACCGCTGCCAAGGCGGAGAAGCTGGCTGCCGAACTGGGCTGCAATACCACGATCAACGACGAGGTGGCAGGCCGGTGCGACCTCATCTTCCTCGCTGTCAAGCCGCAGATGATGGAGGCCCTGCTGACCCCGCTGAAGTTCACGCTGGCCGAACGGCCTGGCCGGTTCGTCTTGTGCAGCATGGCGGCGGGCCTGCCCATTTCACGCATTCAGGAGCTGGCCGGTGAGGACTACCCCGTCATCCGCATCATGCCCAACACCCCGGCTTCCGTGGGCGAAGGGATGATCCAGTATTGTTCCAGCCATGTCACCGCCGAAGAAGAGGCCGAATTCTGCAAGCTGATGGCCCCCGCCGGGCGGCTCGACCCGGTGCCGGAGGCCCTGATCGACGCGGCCAGCTGCGTTTCCGGCTGCGGCCCGGCCTGGGTGTACCAGTTCATCGAGGCACTGGCCGACGGCGGCGTGGCCTGCGGCCTGCCCCGCGCCAAGGCGCAGGAATATGCCGCCCAGATGGTGCTGGGCAGCGCCAAGCTCGTTTTGGAGAGCGGCAAGCACCCCGGCGAGCTGAAGGATGCCGTGTGCAGCCCTGGCGGCAGCACCATTCAAGGCGTCCGTGTATTGGAAGAGCAGGGGTTCCGCGGTGCCGTGATGGACGCCGTCCTCGCCGCTTACGACCGGACAACAGAGATGGGAAAGGGGTAAGGATATGCGAATCGTCGTCAAAGTCGGCACTTCCACGCTGGCGCACTCCACCGGGCGGCTGAACATCCGCCACACCGAAGATCTGGTTAAAGTACTCAGCGACCTGAAGAATGCCGGGCACGAGGTCATCCTCGTCTCCTCCGGTGCCATCGGCATGGGCGTGGGCAAGCTCTCGCTCCCCCAGCGCCCCAAAGATATGGCCACCAAGCAGGCCTGCGCCGCCGTGGGCCAGTGCGAGCTGATGTACACCTACGATCGGCTGTTCACGGCTTACAACCACAACGTGGCCCAGGTGCTGCTGACCGGTGTGGACGTTGAGGATGCCGGCCGGCGGCAGAACGTGGAAAACACCCTGAACCGCCTGCTGGAGCTGGGTGCACTGCCCATCATCAACGAAAACGACACCGTGGCCACCGACGAGATCACCTCCATCGGCGACAACGACACTCTGGCCGCCATCGTCTGCCGCTGCATCCACGCCGACCTGCTGGTGCTGCTGAGCGACATCGACGGCCTGTACACCGCCAACCCCCACACCCACCCGAAGGCAAGGCTGCTCCCGCTGGTGGAGCGCATCACGCCGGAGATCCTGGCGCTGGCCGACGGGGTCGGTTCATCGCTGGGGACCGGCGGCATGTCCACCAAGCTCCGCGCCGCCCAGCTGGTGACGGAACTTGGCGCAGACATGGTCATCGCCAACGGCTCCCACCCGGAGCTGCTGTACGACATTGCCGAGGGCAGACCGGTGGGCACCCGCTTTGCAGGCCGGAAGGAGGGCTGAACCATGACGACACAGGAAATTCTGGAAGCTGCACACGCCGCGAAGTCTGCACTGGCACTGGCGGATGAACAGACCCGCAAGCAGGCGCTCTGGGGCATGGCAGACTGGCTGTGCCACCCCGACCAGATGCAGACCATTCTGGCCGCCAACGCCGAGGACATGGCCGCCGCCAGAGGGCACATCTCCGACGTGATGCTCGACCGTCTGGCCCTGACGCCGGAGCGCATCGGTGCCATGGCGCGGGGCATTCTGGAAGTGGCCAGCCTGCCCGACCCGGTGGGCGCTGTGCTCAAGCGCATCGAGCGGCCCAACGGTCTGGTCATCGAAAAGACCGCCGTGCCCATGGGCGTCATCGCCATCATCTACGAGAGCCGCCCCAATGTGACCAGCGACGCCGCCGCCCTCGCCATCAAGAGCGGCAACGTCTGCGTCCTGCGCTGTGGCCGGGAGGCCTGGCGTTCGGCCCACGCCATCGTTGAGGCTCTGCGCCGCGGCCTGAAGGAAAACGGTCTGCCGGAAGCCGCCGTCTCCCTCATCGAGGACACCACCCACGTCTCCGCCAACGCACTGATGACGGCCGTTGGTTTTGTGGACCTGCTCATTCCGCGCGGCGGGGCCGGGCTCATTCGGGCCTGTGTGGAGAATGCCAAAGTTCCCTGCATCCAGACCGGCACCGGCATCTGCCA
>CEAB01055080.1_pt1 | contig 13606 bp, 10 predicted proteins | sample 557651 | NCBI WGS metagenome assembly CEAB01 (sample SAMEA3182046, study PRJEB8094) | gut metagenome | biome: human; feature: gut; material: Stool; isolation source: human stools | place: Canada | collected 2011-11-15
CTGGCGGCGAAGGCCCACATGTCCATGAGCGATTACGTCACCGCCTGCTGTCTCGGCAAGCGGATCGTCGTCATCGACGAGCAGAAGGAGCTGCTCCGCCAGCTCAAGGGCATCGGTGGCAACATCAACCGCCTCACCGTCCTCGCCAACATGGGCAAGGTGCAGGTCATCGGTCTGGAAAAAGCTGCCGGTGAGCTGTCCGAGGTCAGCGCCGCGTTGCGGTCAGTCATGGAAGGTCGGTGAGCCGTATGGCCATCGTACATTTTGTGAACTACAAGCGGGGCACACAGTCCCGCGCCGCCATGCGCGGCGTGATGCTCTACGTCATGCAGGAAAAGAAAACCGCATGGGAGGACGAGCCGCTCATCAGCGGCATCAACTGCCAACCCAAAAGCGTCTACGACGATTTTCTGAACACCAAGCTGCTCTACCACAAGGACGGCGGCACGATGTTCTACCACATGGTGCAGAGCTTTCCGAAAGGCACGGCGGTCGATCCCCGGCAGGCCCACGAAGCCGCGCGGCGGCTGGCAGAATACTTCGACGGCTGTGAGGTGTTGGTCTGCACCCACGTTGACCGGGAACACATTCACTCCCACTGCGTCATCAACTCCGTCAACTTTGAAACCGGCAAAAAGCTGCACATGGCGAAGGAACAACTGCAAGAGTTGATGCGGCGCAACGACGCGATCTGTCAGGAAATGGGTCTTCCTGTCTTTGACGCGCCAACTCAGCAGGCCCGCGGCATAAGCGGCGCGGAATACCACACGGCGCTGAAGGGCCAAAGCTGGAAGCTGCGGCTCATGAACACCATCGACGAGTGCATGAAATACGCCGCCGACAAGGACGCCTTCGTTTCCCTGATGACGTCCGAGGGCTACGCCGTCCGCTGGGAGGGCACCCGCAAGTACATCACCTACACCACGCCGGAGGGCATGAGATGTCGCGACAGCAAATTACACGAGGAAAAGTATTGCAAGGAGGTCATGGAGCATGAATTCAGAATCAGAGCAGAGATTGTCTCTGCAAGAACTCAAGCAGCGCAACACCCAGCAGGCAGTACTTCCGACGCCGACACCACCTCACGAGGCGTGTCCCTCGAAAACAGACTGGGAGCGAATGATGAAATACATGGATGCACTGTGGTACCATGCGGATCGGCAGACGGATCTGTTGGAGAGCATCAGCAGACAGATGTCGCAGCTTCCCTCACGGACGCAGCTGGACGATTTGCTGAAGGCGGTGCGACATCTGGAGCAGATGACCGAACAGGCTGGGAAGCCGAAAGAGAAAATCTTTTCTCTGCCCAGACTGCCCCGGCTGCGCCTGCCGCAGCTGAGCGCCCCGGCAATTATCTCGCTACTGCTGGCGGCGGCAGTCCTGCTTCTGCTCTGGTGGGGCTTGGGCACCGCTTGGAACAGCTTCAGCCTGCTGCCACTGTGACTCCCGCACATCACCACACCGACAGTAAGGCACTGCGGAAGGAACGGGAAAAGAAAATCGCCCTCGGTCACAAGGCGGATGACCACGAGGACGAACAGAACTGGCAGCAGACCATGTGAGGTCTGCTATTTTTATTGCCCGAATTGATTTTGGGAGAAAGGAGCGCTATGGGTAGAAAGAGAAAGAAAGCCAATATCGCAAGCGTCATGTATTCCTATGTGGGTACGGACGATCAGTTTGATGATTTCCTGAAAATGATGATCCACGACTATCTGTCCGTGGATCATCCATATACAAATCAGCCCGCTGATTTTGTTGCTAAGGTAGAAACAGAAGTTGCCTGATTTGTTTTGATAGCTATTGCGAAACTTGTGTGCTATGGTGTGTCGTGCATGATCGGCACACCATAGCGGAAAGGAACGATTATGAAAGTCTGGCTCTATTACCGGCTGTCCAGAGATGAGGATGAAGAACTGAACTCTCTGAACAACCAGAGAAAAATCATATACAACTTTGCCGTCAGCAACGGTCACGAGGTGGTCGGAGAATCCTTCGATGACAATGTCAGCGGTATGCACTTCAACCGTGAGGGAATCGACAAAATCTACGAGGTGGTCGAAGCGGGCAAGATCGAAGCGATCATCGTTAAAGACCTGTCCCGCCTGGGCCGTCACCGGACACAGACCGCGCTCTTTATCGACTACCTCCGTGAACATGATGTGCGGGTCCTGTCCGCAACGGAAAATATCGACACTTTTAATGAGAACGATGATCTCATCATCGGCTTCAAGGGGCTGGTCAACGACTTCTATGCCCGCGATGGCAGCCGCCGTGTGCGAACCGGTTACCGGCAAAAGCAAAAGGAAGGTATTGTGACCATCCCACCCTTCGGCTATTTCAAGGATAAGAACACAAAAAAGGTCGTTGTCGTAGAAGACGCCGCCGAAACGGTTCGACTGATTTTCTCCGCCTATGTCGGCGGCAGCGGCATGAAAGCCATCGCCCGCACACTGAATGAACAGAGGAGGAAAACGCCGGCGCTTATGCAGGCGGAACTGCTAAATAAGCGCCTGCCCAACACCCAGGATGGCATCCTCAAAAAATATTTGTGGGACGCAACGATGGTGGCGCGAATCTTGAGAGATGAAAGCTACATCGGCACTCTGATCTGCCACAAGAGTGAGCGCAATAAGATCAATAAGACCTTTCGCTTCACAGATACGGAGGAGCAGTTCCGACATGAGAATTATCTGCCAATGATCGTGACTCGTGAGATATGGGAACAGGCGCAGGCGCTTCTTGCAGAGCGCAAAGAGAAAAATGTCCGTGCGGGCACCAACCGGGGCATCCTCCGGTACGGTGGATTACTCCGCTGCAAGGATTGTGGCCGAACCTTTATCGGGAAACGTATCAAGCTGAAAAGCGGAGAACGGGTCGCCTATGTCTGCGACACCTACCATCGGTATGGCAAAGAACACTGCTCCTCTCACATGGTGGACGAGGAAACATTGGACAGATTGATCGGTGCGGAGATCCTGCGAACAAAGAAAATGTACGAGGAAAACTGGTCGCGGATGGAATGGCTCATTGAGAGATGGACGCCGAAGGCTTCCACGGCCAGTGCCAAAATAAGCAAACTGCAAGAGCACATTCTCTTACTGGAGGAGGAAGTGGAGGTGATCCTGATGGAACGCATTCGGGATAAGGCCAACGCGGAACGCTACGACCGCATGATCGCCAAGCGCGAGGAGCAGATCGCGGAGGCCAAGAAGCAAATCGAAGATCTGCAGAATATTTCAGAAATGCTCCGCAGCCGGCAGGCCAAGCTGAAGCGGGACATCAGTCTGATCGACGACATCCTGCGAGAGGGCAAAATGTCAGAAGCACATCTGAGGATGCTGGTGGAGAAGATACTTGTTCATGAGGAGGATGGCAGGCTGGATTTGGAGATCCGGCTGAAAGCCCCCTTCCGTGACCATCTGGACGTCTTCGAAAACGGAGCGCAGACAGATTGCTTCCCCTCCGCAGATTTTGACTATGACAGGTTGGGTGCGGTGATCTACGGCGATTATTATGCGGGGTAGGTGATACCGGATGCGGGTATGGCTCTATGCGCGACTGTCAAACGATGATGACGAGGAGATGAACTCCCTGCTGAATCAGCGGGAGATCTGTCAGGCGTTTGCCGAGCGGCACGGGTACATCATTGTGGGACAGTCCTTCGATGACAATGTAAGCGGCATGAGTTTTGACCGCCGTGGGCTGGACGAGCTCGCGGCGGCTGTGGACGCTGATAAAACTGACGCTGTCATCGTGAAAGACCTATCCCGTCTTGGCCGCCATAGGACCCAGACCGCATTGTTCATCGATTATCTGCGGGAACACCAGGTGCGTGTGATCTCTGCCACGGAGGGCGTTGATACATTCCGCGACGAAGATGACTTGATCATCGGCGTCCGCAGCCTGATGAATGATTACTATGCAAAGGATATTAGCAAAAAGATCCGGGCGGGATACCGCCAGAAGCAGAAAGACGGCATCGTGATCACGCCTCCCTTCGGCTACTGGAAAGACAAAAATACGGGGCAGATCAGGATAGACGCAGAGGCGGCAGTCACGGTGCAGCTCATCTATTCTCTGTACTTGCAGGGTTGTGGGCAGAAAGAAATTGCCCGGCGGCTCAACGCTGCGGGGCGAAAAACACCGGCGCAGCTCCGGGCTGAACGGTGCGGCAGAGAAGTCCGGCATACGCACAAAACCCGTGATGGTCAGTTCCTGTGGACATATGCCAGTGTGAAAAACATTCTGGTGGAAGAGGCCTATACCGGGGTGCTCATCAACCACCGCTCGGAAACCAACGGCGGCAAGGCGAAGCGATTGGAGCAGGCGGAGTGGTACCGGCACGAAAACTTCTTTCCTGCTATTATTCAGCGTGACATCTGGGAGAAGGCTCAGCAAAAACTGAAAGCGCAAGCTCGTCCGGCCAATGGCAACAAGGCGAAGCACCGCTACGCCGGACTGATTCTCTGCAAAGAGTGCGGCACCCCCTTTGTGCCGATGATCCGGTACTGGAACGGCAAGCGGCGTGTGGAGTATGTCTGTAAGGGCTACCATCGGAACGGGAAAAGCTATTGCAGTTCTCACCGAATCCATGAGGAGGTGCTGGATGCAGCGGTGCAGGAGTTTGCCCAGACCATGCGGATCAGGATGGGTGAGGAGCAAAAGGAACTGAAGCGGAAGCAAAAAATGTGGGCGTTGAGGAAACCAATCCTCGACGCCCGCATTTCTATGTTGAAGAAAAAAGTTGCAGATTTAGAATATGAGCTGGATTCATTAGTCATGGAGCAAATAAGGATTGAAAGACCCAGCAACTAAGGTGATAGCCCCTTATCAGGTGTTAACGCCCCACCTTCTTGTCCTTCAGCGAAAATGCCGACACCGACCAAACCCATTCGATGAAAATTCATTTTTAAATATGTAGCTATTTTTCAAGATGGTCTAATCTTCGTTCAATATGTTCAAATCTTTTTTGATCAATTGAATGTGTGGCAAATATTACAATAAGATCCACAATGCCTCCAATACCTAAAATTCCAAGAGTCCACTTGGCATATGAAATCATTTGCTCGTTTGAACAAAATATGTATGCTACTGTTGCGACACCCCCTGCTAAAATTATTGGCAACAGTACAATAATCACCAAGCAAACCCGTTGTAATAAAACAGATTGTTTGAAAAAAGTTTGTGATGTTTCTGCTGATTTCTTTAATGCTGCAACTTCCTGCTGCAAAGAAGATATCTGTTGTGTAAGCAGTTGATAGTACTCGGGTGGAAATATCTTAGAGGTAGAATTCTCATTATTTTGTCCTTGTACACTTGCTGAGAATGGATGAAATTCATATCCAGCCGTAGAGGAAGCATCATTTGGGGGAAGATATATCCCAGTATTTAAATCGCTCATGATATTAGTTTTTTCACTTCCTCTGCGGTGTACTGATTGAGGGCGTACTTAAAGATTGCCACGCACTGCTCATCTGTTAGTTGCATAGGTTGAACAACATTGTTGATATCACATTCCAGAATGATTCCCTTTGAAGGCGACTGCTTATCAAATGTTAATGTTTCGCTACGAGCATTTACTATATTATTTAATAGAATTCCTCCTGTTTGTGTCCTTCTATTAAAACGCACTGCGAGTTCTTCACTATTCTGCAAATCACGATTGGCATACTTCTTTGCAATGGTTTTTACAGGATTTTCTTCCGGGAAAAATGCATTCACAACACATCCAACCCTATTTACTTGTTGCTTACTATAAAGAAACTCCATAAATCGTTTTGCATATTGAGCCACTTCTTTAAGAATCTCTCCATACTCTTTTTGACCAACATAGTTGTAATAAAAATCAGCTCGCCCCTTTGAAATTGTTCCTTGATAACCTTGCTGTGAAGATTGAAGTGTCACAACGGGTATATCCGGAATATTAATATTTGCAAAGCCTTGAGGAATTTGCGGGATTGGATTTACTACTGGAATTAAATCAAAAAGTTCCAATAGCTCTTTCGGCATATTTCCAGAAAGCAAATCCGGCCTTTCGGCAGGGTTTTTGAAAAAGACTGCCATCTGAAATCTTAATAATTGCATTTTTAGTCCTCCTCGAAAAAACAAAGCAATATTCTTGTAATCGATCAATTGTTATCCCCCATTTAACTCATTTTCACAATATTAGGTATTTATATGTGTAGTTGCATAAATCTATGCAACTACACCGTGAAAACAAGCTATGAGGAATAAATAGTCACCTTTCTAAAGCTACTTTAATTAATTATAACACCCGGAAGCAAAATGAGCAATCAGAGAGCCAAATGTGTTTCGGTTATTCAGTAATAATTAATCCATACGAGTTTTGATACGTTTCTTTTAGATTGGAGATAGAATTACGCTTTACTCCGTTGCGGAAATAGGTGGTTTAGTAACGGTCAAAGGGAATAGATAATCCGCCCCCATTTCCTATTGGAAACAAGTTCGGATTATCTCGGTCTGGTACGGGTAGTGGGGGTCGAACCCACACGCCTTGCGGCACAGGAACCTAAATCCTGCGCGTCTGCCAATTCCGCCATACCCGCATATATAAGCGGCAGGAAAAACTGCCGCTATTTTTTATTGTTTGGTACCGCAAAGGGTCAAGATGAAGCACAAATATGTTATTTGTGTCTATGCTCGATTTTATCGGTTATGCTCCCATCTTTGTTGATTTTTCTGGTCGCTTTAATAATAGAGCCATCAGGCTGATTGAATATCTTAGTAACACGGGCAGTCCACTTGCCAGCAAAAGTTTCGGTCTTATCAGGTGTTATTCTGGGGAATGCGGGTAAGTTGCTATTTTGTTTTCTCAGCTTTCCCATCGGCATATCCTCCTGCAAATTCATCCATTTGCAAAAACCTACACTGAGGTGACATCACCTAAATCTCGCATGTCTGCCAATTTCATCATGCCCGCATATATTTTACTATATCATATCTCTTTCGCGGCGGCAAGGAGAAAATTCGTTGCAATGCGCGCCTGCGCGATTTATAATGAAGCAGCGCGCGATTTATGACCGCGCAGCACCGACTATGGGAGGACTCCGCCGTGCAGAACGCTTATCCGGACTATTATCCGCTTTTCCATTGCATCGCCGACCGCTGCCGACACAACTGCTGCATCGGCTGGGAGATCGACGTGGACGGGGATTCCCTCGCCGCCTACGATCAGATCGGCGGCGAGATGGGCGAGCGCCTGCATAAATGTATCGACCGCAGCGGCGAGATGCCGCACTTTCTCCTCGGCGAGCAGGAGCGCTGCCCGTTTTTGAACGGCAAAAACCTCTGCGATCTCATTTTATACGGCGGGGAGGGTATGCTCTGCCAGATCTGCACCGACCACCCGCGCTACCGCAGCTTTTTTTCGGAGCGCACGGAGATTGGCGTTGGCCTCTGCTGCGAGGAGGCCGCGCGCCTCATTCTGACCAGGCCGGAGAAAACAATGCTTGTCACGACGGGCGAGGGGGAGCTCGACGAAGAGGGAACGGCGCTGCTCACGCTGCGCGACCATCTTTTCGCCATCGCACAGAACCGCGAGGAACCGATCAATCAGCGGATGGAACAAATTTTGTCGGCCTGCGGTGCGCACGTGCCGGACGTCCCGCTTGTACATTGGGCAGAATTTTATCTCTCGCTCGAGCGTATGGACGAGGTGTGGACGGGCATTTTGGAAGCGCTGCGCGAGCACGCAGATGAGTTGCCGCTCGACGATTTTGCCGCGCACATGAAAGGACGCGAGACGGAGTATGAGCAGTTGCTCGTCTACTTCCTCTATCGTCACGTGCCGACGGCGCTCGACGACGGGGACGTGAGCAGCAAGGCGGCGTTCGCCGTGCTGTCTGTCCGGCTGCTTTTCTCGCTTGGTGCGCTGCACCTTTTGCTGCACGGCGAGTTCACGGTGGAGGATCAGATCGAGCTCTGCCGGCTGTACAGCGCGGAAGTCGAGTATTCCGACGATAATATGGACGCGCTCTTCGACGCGCTGCTATAATGAAAATGCCGCCCGGTTCGACACGGGGCGGCATTTTTTGCGCTTTTTGGTTGATTCTTATGTAAACCTGTGGTATCATAAAAAGACATTTTAGAGAGTGGGCGTTTTCGCCCGATTCCGGCAAAAGGAGAGAACGAGATGAAGCAGAACATGAGAAAGAGAACGCCGCTGGCCGTGCTTCTGGCGCTGTGCCTTGCCATGCAGCTCTGCGTGCCCGCCGCGATGGCGAGCAATCGGCTGATGCGCGCGGGCGACGCGGCCATCGAGCAGATCGAGGAGGAAGAGGGCTTCCGCGCGGAGAAGTATTCCTCCGGCGGCAAGTGGTACATCGGCTACGGCACGGAGTGCGGTGCCGAGGATTATCCCGAGGGCATCACGCGCGAAGAGGCGGAGCTTCTTCTGATGAGCAAGGTCGAGGCGTATGAGGCCAAGCTCAACGACTTTTTTGACCGCTACGACGTCACGCCCACGCAGGGGCAGTTCGACGCGCTGATCTGCTTCAGCTACAATTTCGGCACCGGTTGGATGAGCGGCACGAGCGACTTGGTCAAGATCGCCCGCGGCGAAAAGGACGCGACGCGCCTTGAAGTGGCGCATGCGTTCGGCGAATGGTGCCATTCCGGCGGACAGGCCCAGGCGGGCCTTGCCGACCGCCGCCTGCAGGAGGCTGCCATTTATTTAGATGACAGCACCCGCGCGGCGGAGAACGAGTTTGCGTATCTCATCATCAATATGGAAAGCGGTACGTCCTACGAGACGGACTTTGCCGTCTACGAGATCGGCAAGACCTACGGTAGCTTCCCTAAAGCGGAAAAGCTCGGCTACGGCTTTGCCGGCTTCCAGACGAGCGACGGCAAGACCATCACGGAAAACAGCATCGTGAACGGCAACGCGGTCGTCACGGCGCAGTGGACGGCGACGAGCTACACCGGCAAGACCTATACCGACGTCAACAAGTCCGACTGGTTCTATAACTATGTCATGGAGCTGAGCGAGCAGGGCATCGTCGGCGGCAACGGCGACGGCACGTTTGCCCCCAACCGTCCCACGAGCACGGGCGAAATGCTCAAGCTCGTGCTGCTCTCGACCGGCCACAAGGAGCAAAAGCCCAGCACGGCGCACTGGGCAAGCGGCTACGCGACCTACGCCTATTCCATGGGCTTTGCCGCGCAGAATTACAGCGACTATCAGCTTGACAACGGCATCAGTCGCCTCGATGTGGCGCGCTTTGCGGCCAAGGCGCTGGGCTACGGCGCGTCCAACACGGTGTCTCCCTTTGCCGACGTGAACGACGGCTATGTGACGGCGCTCTATGAAGCGGGTGTGTTCATCGGCACGAAGGTCGGCGACCTGACGTATTTCTACCCCAACAGCAGCATCACGCGCGCGGAGGTGGCGACGATCGTTTACCGCATCTATCAGCTCAGCTCGCTCGACCAGAAGCAGAAGATCTACTACAAGGACTACACGCTCGATGTGCTCGAGGGCGTTCCGACGAACAGCTATAATAAGAACGCGTTTGTCAAGAACGGCAGCATCATGACCTACAACGATTCCAGCGTGCGCACGCGCGTCGGTATCGACGTGTCGCAGTATCAGGGCGATGTGGACTGGAACGCGGTGGCGCGCACTGATGTGGACTTTGTCATCGCGCGCGTGGGCGGCCGCGGCTACACTGTGGGCGCGATTTATGACGACACGAAGTTTGACGAGTATGCCGACGGCGCGGCGAGAGCGGGCCTTCAGGTGGGCGCTTACTTCTTCTCGCAGGCTGTGAGCGTGGCAGAGGCGCAGGAGGAGGCCTATCACGTGCTCGACAAGCTGCGCGGCCATGAGATCACGGGTCCCGTCGTCTTCGACTGGGAGGTCATCGGCAAGAGCGAGGCGCGCACCTACGGCATCGAGACCGGCGTGCTCTGCGCTGCGGCGAACGCCTTCTGCAAGATCATCAAGGACGCGGGCTACGACCCGATGATCTACATCACCGACTACGCGGGTTATGTCAAGTATGACCTCAGCGAGGTCATGGATTACCCGCTGTGGTACGCGCGCTACGATGTGGACGCGCCCTCGTTCTACTACGATTTTGCCATGTGGCAGTATTCATCCAAGGGCAGCGTGGACGGCATCAAGGGCAACGTCGATATGGACATCTGGTTCATCAAGTAAAGAAGCAAAAGAAAAGGCGATGGCCGTGCGGCCATCGCCTTTTTCGTTGCGATTTTTCTTAGAGCTCGATCAGCTCATACTCTCTCGAACCGAAGCCGAGCTCGGCGGCGGCCTCCACGGTGTGGATGCCGTTGAGGCTCTCGATGCGCTCAACGAGGTGGTCGCGGCCCGGATCGTCGGACGCGTAGACGAGGTCGAGGCACGCCTGGTCGATGGCGATGGGGTCAAGGGAGGCGAGAATGCCGATATCTTTCATACACGGATCCTCCGCCACGGCGCAGCAGTCGCAGTCGACGGACATGTTCTTCATCACGTTGATGTAGACGATCTTGCCGTCGAAAAGCTTGACGACGGACTCCGCCGCGTCGGCCATGGACTCAAGAAAGGCATTCTGCTCGGTCGTCCACATCTCTTCGGGCTTGCCCGCGCCGTGGATGTTCGCCTTGCCTGCGCTGGACGCGCATCCGATGGAGAGCTGTTTGAGCGCGCCGCCGAAGCCGCCCATCGGGTGGCCCTTGAAGTGGGAAAGAACGAGCATAGAATCATAATTTTTGATATCCTTGCCGACCAGATTCTTCTGGATGCGCTTGCCGTTCGGGATGGGGAGCTCAAGATCGGGACCCTCGGCATCGAGAATGTCGACATCGAAGAGCTTGCTCCAGCCGTGTTTGATCATCGTGCGGCGGTGGGCGTCGGTCGTGTTGCGCTCGCCGGGATAGGCGGTGTTGCACTCAACGATGGTGCCGTGTACGGTCTCGACCATCGGCTGCCAGAATTCGGGCGTCAGAAAGTTCTGGTTGCCCGGCTCACCGGAGTGAACCTTAATGGCGACCTTACCGGGCAGCGCAAGGCCCACGGCCTTGTAGAGCTCCACGACCTTCTTCGGCGTGATCTGCTTGGAAAAATAAACCTTTGCTTTCATATTTTGATCCTCCTGCGGTGGATTGTTTACTGTTCAGGACACTTTCATATTTGAATCGCCCCCATAAAAACAGCATAAAGTAAAAGCGCGCAGGATGCAAATGAAAAAAATAAATGGATGTATTTCGACGTTTTCCTGCATGATTTTACAAAAAGTTTGCTTTATGGACAAAAGGGCGGTATAGTTAAGAAATATAAAGATTTTGATTCCAAAAGAGAAAGCAGGGGCGAAGTAAGCGAGTGACAAGTTCGATCTACCATCAGATGACGATGTTCTGCTTTATGATCATTGCCGTGATCTGGATGAGTGCGGCGATCACAAAGCGATTCAGCGACAAGAGCTATTTTGTGCTCAACACCACGGCGCTGCTGTTTGCCACGGCGGACGCCGCGTGGGGACTGGTGCATAACAAGTCCGTTCCCTGCGCGCCGTGGGGGATGAAGGGTGATCCTCGATTTGTATTACCTCACGATGGTGCTCGCAGTCATCTCGCTTGCGCAGTATGTGGCGCGCAATATGCGGCCGGAAAGCCTGAAGGTGTTTCGCTGGGTCCTCTTCTGGGTCTATGCGGCGACGATCGTGCTGGTGGCGGCCGACCACTGGACGGGGATCATTTACACCGTGACGGCACAGGGAGAGTATCTCCGCGGAAAGGCGAATATGCTGCCAAGCACGATCGCCTTTGTCCTGTATGTGCTGCTGTTTGCCGCGATGCTGCGCGGCAGCATCAGGGGACGAAAACGCTCGCTGTACTTTGTGACCTACGCGCTGCCGGTCTGCGTGATGAGTTTACAGTATGTCTTCCCCGAGCTGCCGTTTTACTCCATGGCGTTTTCGCTCATTTTGATCGGCATGGCGCTGACGAAGGAATACCGGCAGCGTGAGCTGCTCGTCGACGCGCTGAACGCCGCCGAACGCGCGAACCGCGCGAAGACGACGTTTCTCAACAATATGTCGCACGATATCCGCACATCCATGAACGCCATCATCGGCTTCACGGCGCTGGCGGCGGCGCATGTGGACGAGCCCGAGCTCGTGCAGGATTATCTGGCGAAGATCTCGACCTCGGGCCAGCATCTTCTCTCGCTCATCAACGACGTTTTGGACATGAGCCGCATCGAAAGCGGGCGTGTGAAGATTGAGGAAAAGGAAGTCCATCTGCCCGACGTGATGCACGATCTGCGCACGATCGTCAACGCGAACATCGTGTCGAAAAATATTGAGTTTTTCATCGACGCGGTGGATGTGGACAATGAGGACATCCTCTGCGACAAGCTGCGGCTCAATCAGGTACTCTTAAATCTTTTGAGCAACGCGGTCAAGTACACGAAAAACGGCGGACAGATCATCGTCTGCATCATCCAGAAGCCGGGCTTTTCCAACGGCTACGCGACCTATGAGTTCCACGTCAAGGACAACGGCATCGGCATGAGCAAGGAGTTCCAGAAGCACCTGTTCGAGGCCATCACCCGCGAGGAGAGCGCCACGGTCAGCGGCATTCAGGGCACGGGCCTCGGCATGGCCATCAGCAAGAACATCGTCGACATGATGGGCGGTACCATCAGTGTCGAGAGTGAAGAGGGCAAGGGCACGGAGTACACCGTGTCGATTCCGTTCAAGGTGCTCGGCAACTCCGCCAAGTACGAGGTCGTTCCGCAGCTTCAGGGCGTGCGCGTGCTTGTGGCGGACGACGATTCCGACACCGCCATCAGCGTGAGCCGCATGGTGCAGGAGATCGGCATGCGCTCGGAGTGGACGCTCTCTGGCAAGGAGGCGGTGCTGCGCACCAAGGTCGCCGTGGAACAGGGAGACGAGTTCGGCGCTTACATCATCGACTGGATGATGCCGGACCTCAACGGCATCGAGACCGTGCGCCGCATCCGCAAGCTCATCGGCGAGAGCAAGCCCATCATCATTCTGACGGCCTATGACTGGGCGGACATCGAGCAGGGGGCGCGCGAGGCAGGTGTGACGGCGTTCTGCTCCAAGCCGCTGTTCATGTCCGAGCTGCGCGACGTGCTCTCGCAGCCCTACCGCGTGAAAAAGGAGGAGACGCCCGCGTCGCCGTACCGCTTTGAGGGCAAAAAGGTCCTTCTGGTTGAGAACAATCTTCTCAACCAGGAGATCGCGCAGGCAATTTTGCAGGACGCGGGTTTCACGGTCGATACCACGGACGACGGCGACGTCGCCGTCGAGCGTTTGCAGGACTCGAAGCAGGGCGAATTCGATCTGGTGCTCATGGACATCCAGATGCCGAAGATGGACGGCTACGCCGCCACGCGCCAGATCCGCACGCTGCCGAGCGACGCTGCCAACGTGCCCATCGTGGCGATGACGGCCAACGCCTTTGAAGAGGACAAGCAAAAGACCATCCGCGCGGGCATGAACGCCCACATTGCCAAGCCCATCGAGGCAGGGCGGCTGATGGAGACGCTCTCGCACATCCTGACATAAAAGAAAGGATCCCGAAAGTTCAACTTTCGGGATCCTTTTTGTCA
>CEAB01040601.1_pt1 | contig 13557 bp, 16 predicted proteins | sample 557651 | NCBI WGS metagenome assembly CEAB01 (sample SAMEA3182046, study PRJEB8094) | gut metagenome | biome: human; feature: gut; material: Stool; isolation source: human stools | place: Canada | collected 2011-11-15
AGTTTATTCTTTTTCTCAATCTTGGTAAATAGGAGAATTTATATAATGCAAGAATTGCAAGATGGTCAAATATCGGTTTTGGGTCAGGCTGAAAAATCTGAAAACAGCGCGGTCACAAAGCCTAAATCAATGGACAATGTAAGTCCCGTTAAAAAGATAATTTCTTTGTCTTTGAAATATGTTGTAAACAAAGATGTTAAAATTATCAAAAAAGACGGTACTCTTGAAGATTACGACATCAACAAGGTTGTTGTTGCGGTTAAAAAGTCTGCAGCAAGAATGATGGTAGAATTTACAAATCAAGAGATTGAAGATATTTGCAACTATGTAAACAGAAGCGTTCTTGAAATGCGTCAGTCGCAAATCGAAATTCTCAAAATGCACTATCTTGTTGAAAACGCTTTGGACAACCTTAACCCCAAAGTTGCAAGAAGTTACAGAAATTACAGAAACTATAAGACCGATTTTGTTCACATGCTTGATAAAGTTTATCAAGAAAGTCAAAAGATTATGTACATCGGCGACAAGGAAAACTCAAATGCCGACTCTACATTGGTTTCAACAAAACGTTCTCTTATTTTCAACCAATTGAACAAAGAATTATACAAAAAGTTTTTCTTGAATGTTGCGGAACTTCAAGCAATTCGGGACGGTTACATCTACATTCACGATATGTCTGCAAGACGCGACACTATGAACTGCTGTCTTTTCAACGTTTCAAATGTTTTAAAGGGCGGTTTTGAAATGGGTAACCTTTGGTACAACGAACCGAAATCTTTGGAAGTTGCATTTGACGTTATCGGCGATATCGTTATGGCTGCTGCAAGCCAACAATACGGCGGTTTCACCGTTCCTGAAGTTGACAAGATTTTGGCTCCTTATGCTCAAAAAACTTATGACAGAAATTACAAGAGATATGTCGAAATGGGTGTTCCTGCCGAAAGAGCAGACGAAGAAGCAACAAAAGACGTTCAAAAAGATTTGCACGACGGTTTCCAAGGTTGGGAATACAAATTCAACTCGGTTGCTTCAAGCCGCGGTGACTATCCGTTTATCACAATGACAATCGGCTTAGGCACGGAAAAATTTGAAAAAATGGCTTCGATGATGATGCTCGAAGTCAGAAAGAACGGTCAGGGCAAAAAAGAATGCAAAAAGCCGGTATTATTCCCGAAAATTGTATTCTTGTACGACAAAGACCTTCACGATGAAGGCGGAAAGTTGCACGACCTTTTCAAAGCAGGTGTTGAATGCTCTAAGAAAACAATGTACCCCGATTGGTTGTCTTTGACAGGCGAAGGCTACATTGCAAGCATGTACAAAAAATACAAAAAAGTTATTTCCCCGATGGGTTGCAGAGCGTTCCTTTCACCTTGGTACGAAAGAGGCGGAATGAAGCCTGCCGATGAAAACGATACTCCCGTATTCGTCGGAAGATTTAACATCGGTGCAATCAGTTTGCACTTGCCGATGATTTACGCAAAAGCACAAAAAGAAGGCAAAGATTTCTACGAAGTTCTTGATTACTATATGGAAATGATTAGACAAATCCATATCAGAACTTACGCATACCTCGGCGAAATGAGAGCGTCAATTAACCCGTTGGCATTCTGCGAAGGCGGTTTCTACGGCGGAAATTTGGGCTATCACGATAAAATTAAGCCGATTTTGAAATCATCAACTGCTTCATTCGGTATCACCGCATTGAACGAACTTCAAGAACTCTACAACGGAAAATCTCTCGTTGAAGACGGCGAATTTGCTCTTGAAGTTATGAGATACATCAACAAAAAGGTTAACGAATTTAAAGAAGTTGACGGAAACCTTTACGCAATCTACGGAACTCCCGCTGAAAACCTTTGCGGTCTTCAAGTTAAACAATTCCGCAAAAAATACGGTGTTGTAGACAAAGTTTCCGACAGAGGTTACGTTTCAAACAGTTTCCATTGCCACGTTTCGGAATCTATCGGACCTGTTCAAAAACAAGATTTGGAAGGCAGATTCTGGGAACTTCTCAACGGCGGTAAAATTCAATATGTAAAATATCCTATTTCATACAACACAAAAGCGGTTGAAACTCTTATCAAAAGGGCTATGGACAAAGGATTTTACGAAGGTGTAAACTTATCTCTTTCATACTGCGATGATTGCGGTCACCAAGAATTGAACATGGATGTTTGCCCCGTTTGCGGAAGCAAAAATCTCACAAAAATCGACAGAATGAACGGATATCTTTCTTACTCAAGAGTAAAAGGTGATACTCGTCTTAACGAAGCCAAAATGGAAGAAATTAAAGACAGAGTAAGTATGTAATGAATTACCATAATATTACAAAAGAAGATATGCTCAACGGAGACGGCTTACGGGTCGTCCTTTGGGTTGCAGGTTGCAATCACCAATGCAAAGGCTGCCACAATCCCATAACTTGGGATGAAAATGGCGGATTGCCGTTTGATAAAGAGGCTGAGGACGAACTTTTCGAGGCGCTTGATAAACCTCATATCGACGGAATTACTTTCAGCGGCGGAGACCCTCTGTTTCCTGCAAACAGAAGTGAGGTTTTGAGACTCGTCAAAAAGACTCGCGAAAAATTTCCTCAAAAAACCATTTGGCTCTACACGGGTTACAAGTGGGATGATGTCAAGGATTTAGACGGCATCGAATTGGTGGATGTTCTCGTCGACGGCGAATTTGTTGAAGAGTTAAAAGACAACAATTTGCATTGGGTCGGAAGCGCAAACCAAAGAGTTTTGAACGTAAAAGCGCTGTTGAACAAATAGTTTTTAAGCATAAAAAAAAGAGGCTTATCGCCTCTTTTTTGTTGAGAAAAATTTTAGATACCGGAACCTTTCATTCCGATTCCTTTGAGTTTTTTCTCGAGTCTTCTGTACCAATGCAATTTTCTGAGGAACAAGTGTCTGTATCCCGTGAAGTTGCCTTGAGAAATATTTTTGAGTTGGTTATCGCAAAGTTCCGTAAATTCCTTTTCGAGTTTGTGAGTAAATTCGTGTCTGTTGAGGTTCTTTACGTCCTCTCTCGTCAAGGTAATCGGTTGACCGACTTCGACCAAAACTTCGGGAGAATCTTCTCTTAAAAACGCAAAAGCAACCGCAATCGGAACCATATTAATTGCTCCGTATTTTTGAGCGACTTTTTCCGCGATATAAGTCATACCTGTTTGAAACTCAAAAGGTCTGTAATTTGGCGGTTTAATAATGCCTTGCGGGAAAATCCAAAGACCGTGGTCGGGGTTTTGACCCAAGTCGTCAATAGCATATTTCAAAGATTTCATCGCTTCTTGCGGAGAGCGTTTATTTACGGGGAAAGCACCCGCTCTTGAAAACAGAGGAAATCTGTTCATTTCTTCAACCATCATTCTGACGGTGTGATGAAATACTCTGCGCAACATATTGTATCCGACAATTCCGTCCCACCAGTTTCCGTGAGGTGCGTAGAAAATCGTCGCAACATCCTTGTTTCGGTTTTCAAAAAGTTCTTCATTCTTGACTAACATTGAATGAAATCTGTTTTCTAACATGTTATAGAAAAATAAATCTGCAATTTTTCGCCAAAACGGTGTGATTCTCGCAGGTCTGAACTTTTCGTTCCTGTTTCTTAATTTTGTAGGCGGAACATCTGAATATAATGCTTCCGGATTACTCATATTTACTCCACATCCTTACCAAACATAATAATTTTACCATTTGAACAATTTTAGTCACTCAACTCTTTAACCGATATTGATACCAGTTTGTCGTTGTCGTCCTTGAATTGTTCGTATATATATTCGATTGCGTTTTTGCAGCAAATGTTTACCGTGAACGAAATTTTTGTAAGGTTCTTTTCATAACCCGTATCTTTTTTCGACATTTCCGTTAAGTCAGGAAATTTTTCTACGATAATATTGCCGAAAAACGGTGCGTTTTCGTCATCACAAATAATTGTGACCTTCATATTTTTATTGTTCTTTTGGGTTTTAGGGATGCAACTTCTTTCAAAAATTCTTATCAAAGTCAAAGTCGCAACGGACAATATCGCACAAATGATTGCGATGCTGAATTTTCCGCAGCCGCAAGCCATTCCGACACTCGCCGTCACCCACAACGTCGCTGCCGTCGTAAGACCGAAAATGCTCGTTCCGTGTCTCAAAACCGTGCCGCCGCCGATGAAACCTATACCCGTTAAAATTTGTGCCGCTACTCTCGCAGGGTCGCCCATCGGATAAATACTGAGTGCGTTTGAAAATCCGAAAATGGACAATATCGTAAACAAGCAAGAGCCTACACAAACCAAAATGTTGGTTCTCAAACCTGCCGATTTGTTTGTGATTTCACGCTCTAAGCCGATTATAAAACCTAAAATTAATGACAATACTATTCTGAAAATCAAATCACCGTCAGGGGCGGTGAATATTGACGTCAATTCGGGCATGTTTACCTTACCTTGCTCTTAGGATCCACTACATCTCTAATTGTATCACCTATTATGTTAAAAGCCAGTACAGCAACAAAAATTAAAACTCCGGGCATCAAAAGCCACGGTCTGCCCGTTATATTCACAAATTCCTGAGCCTCTTTAAGCATATTTCCCCAACTTGCATCGGGTTGCTGAATGCCCAATCCCAAAAAACTAAGCCCCGATTCCGACAAAATATACGACGGGATGCTCAATGTCATCGCGACAATTACGTAACTCATAGTCTGCGGCAAAATGTGCTTCACGATAATTCTCATCTTTGATGCGCCCGTAGCCACCGCGGCAACTACAAATTCCTGTTCCTTCAAAGAAAGCACCATCCCTCTTATAACTCTTGCAAAGCCTGCCCAGCCGATAAATGCCAAAATGACAACAATCAGCGAAAAACGCTGAACACTCGTCATTCCCGCAGGCAAAATCGATGCTAAAATTATAAGCAGATAAAAACTCGGAATGCTCATCACGGCTTCTGCCGTTCTCATCATCACAAAGTCCGTTTTTCCGCCGAAATATCCCGAAATTCCGCCATATAACAATCCAATCGGAAAACAGATAAACAATGCCAAAAATCCGACCGTCAAAGAGATTTGTCCTCCGAAAAGTAATCTCGAAAAATTATCCCGACCGTTTATATCCGTTCCCAAAAGGTACAATTTGCCGCCGTTTTCGACGTTAATAAAATGTCTGTCAAAAGGAATAACCCCGAAAATCTTATAAGGATAACCTTTTGCAAAATATTTAACCGCGAACTTCTTCGTTTTATCTTCGGTATATTTTATCTGAAAAGTTTCTTCGTCAAAACTTCTTACAAAGTTGTAAGTGTAAGGATTGCAGAGTTTTCCTTTTTCGTTAATAACATAAATTTTTGACGGGGGTGCATAAGCCACACGTCTGTCCGAATAGTCTTTTGAATAAGGAGAAATGAAGGTTGCCGAAAATACTGCGACATACAAGATTACCAAAATCCAAAACGCTACTGCCGCAAACTTATCCTGCATCATAGATTGAAAAATGTTGTCTCTTGAGTATTTCATTATGATGCCTCAACTCTCGGATCAACAAGTTTCAATAAAATATCCGCCAGCAAATTGCCTGCAACAAGCATTATTGTACCAATCATCAACGATGCCATAACAAGGTTGATGTCGGATTTTAAGACCGCTTCAAGAATTAAACGACCGAGTCCCGGATATTGAAAAACGTATTCCGTCAGCGCCGCACCGCTGAGTAATGAGGCAAATTCAAACCCCAACAAAGTAACAAGCGGATTGATTGCGTTTCTCAAAGCGTGCTTGAATATGACCTTGTTTTCACTCAAACCCTTTGCCCGTGCGTATTTGACGTAATCGCTTTCCATAACATCCAAAAGGTTGCTTCTCATCTGTCTTTGCAGACCCGAAAGCGATATCGTAAACAATACCAAAGTCGGCAAGACCAAATGCCTTGCTATATCAACAATCTTGCCCCATTCGGACATCGAAGAATAATTGTAACTCGTAAGTCCGCCTGTCGGAAACCAGCCTGTTTTCACCGCAAAAATCAGCATTAACAGAGCAAAAAAGAATGACGGGATTGCCATTCCGACGCTTGACAGTACCGTAAGCATTCTGTCTATCGGCTTTCCCTTGTTTAGTGCCGCGACAATTCCGAGCGGAATCCCGACAATCCATGTGCAGAAAATAACGGTTATCGTCAAAAGCAAGGTGTTCGGAATGCGCTCTTTCAGTTTATCGACGACTTTTTCGCCCGTTGTGCAAACACCCATATCTCCTTTGACAAAACTCTTCAGCCAAAGTCCGTATTGAACGGGAACGGGTTTGTCCAAGCCCAAACGAATTTTTTCCGCTTCAAGCGTTTGCTTTGAAATCGACGGATTTAATCGGAGTTCACCAAGCGGGTCGACAGGACAAAGTCTTATCAGGAAAAAACCTATGACCGATACTATCAAAAGCAACGGAATTGTTTGCAAAAATCGCTTAACTATATATAAAATCAGGTTCATTAATTTAACCCTTCAATAAAATCTTTGACCGTCGGATAACACCAGTCCGCCTTGTCGTGCGAGCCTTTTTCCACTAGTACGAGTTTTGCGCTCGGGTTGTTTCTCGAAAGTTTTTCCGATTGTTCAAAGGAGATTTTCTCGTCGTTTTTCGCGTGCATAATGAGTATCGGACAAGTCACTCTGCCGATTTTTTCATCGTTGGAAAAATTTTGTAAATATTCGGTATTCAAAATTAACCACTTTATGAAATTTCTCAAAATTAAGAATTTGAAAATTTTTATGTACCTCGAAAATACCGAAAACGCCGCATCTTTGATGTTGCTAATCGGACTTTCCAAAATTATTGCTTTGACGTTATATTTTAATGCTGTTTCAATCGCCACGGCAGAGCCTAACGAGCGACCCCAAAGTATAATATTTTCCGCTTTATAACCTTTTGAAAATAAATACTCGACTGCCGTTTCCGCATCCGTGTAAAGCCCCTCTTCAGACGGTCGTCCCGCACTTTTGTAATGTCCTCTGTATGACAAAAACAATGCGCCGAAGCCCTGTCTTTTCAAAAACAAAAAGGTTTCCTGCCATTTCGTAATGTTTTCCGACTGTCCGTGGAAAAATATTACGACGGGTTTTCCCTCTTGCGGCTCCAAAAATTCCGCGTGGATTTTTACCATATCCTTCGTAAAAAGCCTTACGACTTCGTAAGAAGATTTCACTTCTTTCTTTATGTATGAAACTTTATAAACTCTCGGTGAAAAAAACAGAAAATTTTCGGCTTTTATCTTGAAATATCTGCTGACTTTGCTTTTGCCCGAAAGGAAATTGTGCCAAATAAGCACAAACAACTTACAGACGACAAATATATACCAGATAAATAAGTAAAATAGTTTCTTAAAGGGGTTCATAATTCTAAATTATACGATTTTTTGCGCATTTCGGCTTGTTGTTAAGATATATAAACAACAATTTTGAAATCTTGACTAATCAAAAAAATTTCTTAAATAAAAACTGTACGGGAAAATGATTGATGAGGTTGCAGAATGGATTTGATTAACGGAATTAACTTGTACTCTATGCAGAGTGCGAAAATCAGAAAAGAATTAAAAACAACAATGGGGGCGGCTGAACAGACTGAGGTAGTAAAACATTCAACAAAAACTGAAACGAAAGAATTGCCTGCTAAAGACGTTTTGGGCTTTATGGCAAATCAGTCTGTTTCTATGAAAATCGATGTCAAACAGACATTGAAGGTCGGCAAATTCGTCGATTGTGACCGGTATCAACGTATTTCTAACATGATGAAAGAGTTTGAAACTGAGGTAGAAAACGGACTCTCAACCTTCTCGTCAGAGTTTCCGAACTTAAATGTTTCGGATGATACCAAAATGAACTTGGTTTTGAACTCTTTAGAGAGAAGAATAATGTAATTCTCTCCCGACTATTAATTAATCGTTTTCCAACGCACATGCTTTGTGCGTTTTTTTTTATTTGTTATATAATACTGTTGTGAAATTTATATATTAATATATGGAGTATATCACGTGGGTTATAAAATACTTGCAAAAAAAGAATTATGTCCCGGACAATATGAATACACTATTGCCGCACCGTTTGTTACAAGAAACGCAAAAGCAGGTCAGTTTGTTATTTTGAGGGACGAAGAAGAGGGCGAAAGATTCCCTCTCACAATCGCAGATGTTGATGCGGAAAAAGGTGAATTGACAGTTGTATTTATGGCTGTCGGATATTCAACAAAAAAACTTGCAGCACTCAATGTGGGTGATGAAATTTTGGACGTAACGGGTCCTTTGGGCAAACCGACTCATATCGAAAATTACGGTACTGTCGTTTGTATCGCAGGCGGTTACGGCGCTGCTCCCTGCTACTTGATTGCGAAAGCATTCAAAGATGCAGGCAACAAAGTTTACATGATTACGGGTGCAAGAACAAAAGATTTAATCTTTTGGCAAGACAAAATGGAAAAAGCTTCTACCGAACTCTTTATCACTACCGACGACGGAACTCTCGGAAGAAAAGGTTTCGGTACACAAGTTCTTAAAGAACTTATGGAAAAAGAAAAAATCGACTATGTTATCGCAGTCGGTCCTATGCCTATGATGAAAGCGGTTGCCGATTTGACCAGAGGCACAGGCATTAAAACCGAAGCCAGCATGAACCCCATTATGGTTGACGGAACGGGCATGTGCGGTGCTTGCAGATTAACTGTCGGCGGAAAAGTTAAGTTCGCTTGCGTTGAAGGTCCTGACTTTGATGCTCACGAAATCGACTTTGACGAAGTTATTAACAGAAGCAAAATTTACAAAGATGAAGAAAGAAAACGCAGCGAAAACTGCAATTTGTTAAAACAGTAAGAGGCAAATTATGTTAAACAATCCCGGACGTTATGCGGAAAAAAGAAAAGATAAAAAAGGCGGTATTCCTGCTTGCCCTTTGATGAGTATTAATCAGGAAAGCGAAAGACTTTGTGTTCAAGAAGGTTGCGCTTGGTACGTTAAAAGTTACAAAATGTGCTCGGTTTACCTTTTGGGTCACAATGCCGCTTTGGATATAAAATTGAAACAAACAAAATAGTTTGAAAAGTATGAAAAAGACAAACCGCAGTTTTGGGCTGCGGTTTTTTATTATTATTTTTTTATTTGATTTTTCCGTATGCTGTTAAAAGCTGCTTAACGTCATTTACGGGGATTGCAAAGCCTATGCCGATGTTTGAGTGGTTGTTATCGGGGTTGTAAATTGATTGGCTTATCCCGATGACTTCCCCGTTCGCGTTTACAATAGGTCCGCCGGAGTTTCCGGGGTTGATTGCCGCATCGGTTTGGATTTTGTTCCTTTGATAGTCGATTCTTGAAATAATTCCCGTTGTTAACGTTCCGCTAAATCCGAACGGGTTTCCGATTGCAAGAACTTTCTGTCCGACTTTGAGTTCAGCGGAGTCTCCGAGTTTTACCACGGGCAATTGCTTTTTGGGCTTGATTTTAATCAAAATAAGGTCGTTTTTGTTTTCGGATTTATACAAGATACTGCCTTTGTAAACCTCGCCCTTGAACGTTGTAACCTCGATATCCGCATCGTCTTCAACAACGTGCGAACTTGTCAAAATTTCCCCGTGTTTGCCGACGACAATCCCCGTTCCCGTCGAGACTTCATTTCCAGTAATTGCTTCTATAAATACAATCGAGGGATTAATTTTTTCATAGACAGTCACGTTAATCGCCTCGTCTTGCGAATAATTAACCGCATAAGCCCCTCCGTAGCCCAAAAGAAATGACATAAATATTGCTACAATTATTTTCTTCATTTTTACCCCCCGCCCGCTTTCCTTACCTTTCTAATTGTATAGTTTTGTTAACTTTTAAAAATCCGACGATTGATATTTTCCCTTAATGATTGAACGTGTATTAAAATTAAAAAAATCAGAGTTACACAAAGGCTAATTCGGGTTATAATTGAGTGATGAGAAATGATTTTAACCGACAGTAAAAGGAGAAATTATGGGCTATTGTATTATTAACTGCACGACTTCAAGCAAGGGTAACGCTGTGGAGATTGCGGAATACCTTATCGAAAACAAACTTGCGGCTTGTGTAAACATTGTTCCGAATGTGGTTTCGGTTTACAAATGGGACGGTAAAGTCGTTGAGGGACAAGAGTATTTGATGGTTATTAAAACAAAGGAAAAACTTTTCAAGGAAATAGAAAAAGCGATTTGCGAAAGACATGAATATGAACTTCCGGAAATTGTTGCAATGCCTATCATCAAAGGAAATAAAGAGTATCTTAAATGGTTGAAATCGGAAACCGTATAAGCGAAAAAGATTTTGTAAAATATTTAAGGTCATTGGGAATAGAAGTTCATCTGAACACAAAGGCGCGAGGTCATTCAGGGTTTTGCACGGGCAAAAGAATTGATGTTTCAAAAAATTTGCCCGAGGACAAAATCATGGAGGTGCTTTTGCACGAATTTGCGCATTACGTGCATTTTAAACTTGAACCTGAAATCGTCAGAACGCATGGTTCTTTGGAAAAACTTTTTTGTACAAATGATGTGAAAGCCTTAGAGGACGAACTTTTTCAGATAACGCTTTTGGCTTTTGATAATACCCAAATCAGACGGCTTGAAAAAATTAAAGATAGCGTTAATCAAAAATTGAAACTCGAGCGCGAAAAAATCAAAGAAGAGTATCCGAATTTTCAGGCGGCGAAGAAATTCAAGGAGTTTGACAAATACGTCAGACACTCAAACGCGCGGTATCTTTTGAAGTACGACAGGGTTTTGATAAAAGGTGGTTGGTTCGCATCGGATACTTTAATCAGCGTTAATTCTTTGAAAACGGACTTTCCGACTATGCCTGACGCGTTTGTCTCCTATATAAAATCAAAATCTTTGGAACGTCACAGAAACAGGCTGAATGCGCGAATTTCAAAATATAACAGGTATTTGAAACAGCCGACGGAACTTTTTGCGAGATTTTTTCAGATGTATTGCACGGATTATGAGGCGGTCAAAAATCTTGCGCCGAAAACTTTTTCGAGGTTTGAACAACTTCTGTTTGAAAATTATTATCCGTTTTTAAAGGAGTGTCCGCTTTTTAGTGCGCAGACATTCCCAAATGAGTCAAACTGCTGATGTCTTCCGAGATTGAAAAGAAGCCGACAATGACGGTCAAAACCAAAAATAGGGTGATGAGCGCTGCAATTTTGAAAAATTGTTTGTGGATGTAGTCGGTCGATTCGCTTTTTATTTCGTCGGTTACGGGCTTTGAAAGGTCGGTTTGCAAAATTTTTGAGTTTTCTCTTATAGATTTTTTTAAATGTTCGTCAAAACGAAACATTTGCAGGAGTTCCTCCCGTGCTTCCTGCGATTTTGAAACGTATGCCGCAAAAGCGTAGTAATCGCATTCGTCCAGTTCGTTGTCCAAATACGAACAGATATTCGAGCGGAAAAATTCGTAACCGTTCAGGCATTCTTCCCGTGAAACGGAGGATTTGACGAGTTCGGAGATGTTTTTTAAAGATAAAAACTTTTCAAAACATTTGCTGCAACTCGTGAGGTGTTCTTCTATTTCCGTCGATTCTTCCTCTGTTGTTTTGCTCTCCAAATATAGCGGCAATAATATTGATATTTCTTTGCATGTAAGGTTTTCCATTTTTACTCCTTGTCATTAAAATACGGCGCAAGACATTCTTTAAGTTTCTGTCGCGCTCTGTTTATACGGGATTTTACCGTCCCGATTTCTACCCCAGTTACCTTTGCAATCTCTTCGTAACTGAGGTCACTAATCTCCCGTAGAACCGTCACTAGCCTGAAATGTTCGGGCAACTTTAAAATCATGTCGTGTACTATTTCGTTAATTTCGGTTTTTAAAACTTTCTCACACGGGCATGGCTTGGGATCTTTGATTTTGCAAATTTCCGAAAATCCTTCGCCGTTTTCTTCGTCGGCGGAAACGACCTTTAAACCTTTGTTTTTCTTTCGCATGCGGTCGTAAAAAATGTTTGCGATAATCTTGTTCAGCCACCCTCTAAAAGTTTGCGGCTTTTTTAAATTCTTTATTCCCCGCGACATCCTAAGAAGCGCCTCTTGGGTTAAATCGGGCAAATCGTCGCAGTCGGGACAAAGGTAATAAAACGCCATGTAAATCTTCTCTTGTTCCCGCTTGATGATTTCCTGTAACGCTTTGTAATCATCTTTTTGCGCTAAAATAACAAGTTTTGTTATATCTGCATTTTTGTAATCTGTTGTTGTAAACAATTCCTCTAACCCTTTTGTCAAAAGGATATAGCAGATTATCAAAAGACGTTTTACCCTGATGTACAGAGTAAAAAGAATGATTTCAAAAACTAAAAAAATATTTCTTTAAAAAAATTTGTTGACAGAGAGTTTTGCTTATCATATATTATTAATACAAAGTCTTATGCCCCCATCGTCTAGTGGCCTAGGACACCTCCCTTTCACGGAGGCGACAGCGATTCGAATTCGCTTGGGGGTACCATTTAAAAATGACCGCAAAGGTCATTTTTTTTGCTTTGTTTTCGATGATAGTGTTTCGTTTCCGAATTGATAGAGAAATGACTGTTTGATTATTGCTTTATGCGGTACCTTGTGTAAAATCCGCAAAGAAAACTGCATATTCGAAAATATGCAGATTGTCATGAAATGATTTGTTGGAAAATACAAATTATTGGTGTTTAATTAGTAGACTATTGTAATAATACAGTATTGTGAAAATTGTACAGTATGCCAAAAACTCCGCATTTTCTTCAATAAACGTACTGTCAAAAACTTTTTCTCCCGTTAATGCCGCGACTATCGCGACAATCAATATTATCGCGCTGACAAGCGGAAATTTTACCGTCTTTAACGCTTGCCAAATGCTTTTCCAAATTTCGTTTATAAGTCCGTATGCGCTGAATGCCGCCACGTAAAGCAATACAACGATGTTTGCCAAATATCCGTATTTATAATAACTCCACGGATAAAATTCGCTCGTTGAACCCTCCACACAACAGAATATGCATCTTCCGTAACTTAATTCTCGCATGGTCATCAAAAACAACACCATTGCGAAAAAGGTGTTTATTGCCTTGTATTCAGGATTTTTACGTCTCTGATAAAGACAATAAACCGTAGCAAAAGCCAAAACAATTACTTGAATGTTTTCAACCAAACTGTTTTCCGGAATTTCGTTTATTCCATATAACTTCAACAATATTATAACAAGTGAAATGCCAATAACCAAAAGGATATCCGCCATTCTGAAATCGAATTTTATGTATTTTTTTACGTTAAATTTCACTTCACACTCCGCTATAAGTGCAACATGTTGTTTGTACGACGTGTTGCGATGACAATATGTTGTAAAAACAACATAACATGGTTTTGATTTTTTGTCAACGGTTTTGCTTTGTCATTTTTTCGTGAAGAAAATCCAAGACACGAGAAAGAAAAGAAGACGGCGAAGAGCCTTTTGCTTTGCAAAATAGATTCTTCGGGATAAATCCCTCAGAATGACGTAGGATAATAAACCTCGCATCAACGTAGTGACGTAAGTTTTCGTTAA
>CEAB01059122.1_pt1 | contig 13506 bp, 4 predicted proteins | sample 557651 | NCBI WGS metagenome assembly CEAB01 (sample SAMEA3182046, study PRJEB8094) | gut metagenome | biome: human; feature: gut; material: Stool; isolation source: human stools | place: Canada | collected 2011-11-15
GCTTTGCCCACGCTATCGAAGAAAATTATTTCTGGTGGATGGGTTTGAAGCTCGTTTCAAGGAACTTGTAACTCAAATTTGTGAGCAAAACGACATTGTGATACTGGCAATGGAATGTCATATAGACCATTGCCATCTTTTCGTGAATGCTCCGCCTACATTAAGTGCTGCAGAAATCATGAAAATTATTAAAGGAACCACCGGCAGGATACTCAAGCAAGAGTTTTTTCCTGACACGGTTATGCAAATGTGGACACGCAGCTATTTTGTAAGCACTGCCGGAGATGTGTCTACCGCTACGATTCAACACTATGTAGAACAGCAAAAAAAGAGAGGAGGGTAACTTTATGGCTTTCGGGAGCAAGAATAGCACGCCATCATTTGTATTGACATTGCCTCTTGATATAAGTCTCAACGAGCAAGACTATCTGTATAAGGAGTTCAAGAAGTGTGGCGTCATCTACAATCAGCTTGTGAGTGCGACTACAAAAATGTGGCATCAATTGCGCAAGACGCGCAAGTATCGTGAGTTGATGGCAGCTATTGCAAAAGCAACTCCCGACAGCGATGAGCGAAAAACACTCTTTAAGCAACGCGAAAAGATGCTTAAAGAATATCGTTTTTCTGAAGATGCTTTTCATAAGTTGGTTGTGCCGTACGCGAAGCACTATGCTATAAACTCCCATATAGCACAGGCAGTTGCCTCTAATGTTTGGAAAGCATGGAGCACTTTCTTCTTTAGCAAAGGAAAAGAGGTTCACTACAAAAGGTTAGATGATTTAGCAGCTATCTCCGGAAAAAACAACTCCACCGGTATCGTGCTTCGCCCGGCAAACCTCACTACAAGCAATATTGAGTCGGCTAAGCGCAAGGCGCAAAAAGCCGTCGAAAAGCGATACGATGATATGTACGGGCGGCCTGACCCTAAAGACGATAAGAAAGTCGTTCTTCCTGATGAGGTAAAACCACAAATGGAAGCTGAAATTGCTGCCGCTATCGCAAAAATAAAACCCACTATCGGAGAAGGCAGCCTGCGCATTGTGTACGGAAAGCATAAATTTCCTGTTGTGTTGCGTAATCCTAAAACTCAGACAGGAAAATATCAGCAGGAAGCTCTCAAATGTGGAGTAAAATACTGCCGCATTACTCGTAAGTGGGTTAAGACCAAGTGGAAGTATTATGCACAATTCATCTTAGAAGGCTATCCTCCCACAAAGTGCGACGGTAACGGCGTGATGAAGCATCCTGTAAATCAAGGACGCATAGGTCTTGATATCGGCACGCAAACGCTTGCCATTAGTGGTAAAGATATCTGCGATTTGAGAGTTCTTGCGCCATCAGCAAGAGCGCAAGCCAAAAGCCTCGTAAATGAGATTGCTCGCACACAGCGTGCAATGGACCGCTCCCGCCGCGTTACAAATCCGAAATATTATAATCCGGATGGCACGATAAAGAGGCTGAAGCGCCAGCATGGCCACAAACAAAGACGTGACTGGAAGTACAGCAAGCACTACTATCGACTGTGGGCTAAATTGCGAGAGCTGAATCGCCGCTTGGCTGATATCCGTAAGATGGAACACAATATGCTTGCCAACGAATTGCTGCAGCATGGCAACGAGTTCGTGGTTGAAGATATGAACTACAAAGCCTTGCAGAAACGCAGCAAGGAAACGAAAGTCAATCCAAAAACCGGTAGAGCACATTCCAAAAAGCGATTCGGTAAATCTATCGGACGCTGCGCTCCTGCAATGTTTATTTCCATTCTGAATCAAAAAGCCAATCGTTACGGAGGCAGCGTTATCAAAGTCAGCACCTTTGAAACGAAAGCATCGCAGTTTGACCATACAGATGAAAGCTACACCAAGAAGAGGCTTTCCGAACGAATGGCACACCTCAGCAGCGGAGAAGTAGTCCAGCGTAACCTGTATTCCGCTTTTCTGCTCGCCCATATAAATACTGAAACTCTAAAATACGATACCGAAGCTCTTAAAGCTGCTTTTCCTGCATTTTTAGAAATGCACGAAAATACAAAGCGGCGCTTGCAGGCGGTTGGAAGTTCTCTTCCTGCAAGCATTGGATTCTAAACAATAACTTTCTGGGGGCTCGACACTCCCTCATTAAAGAGCTGCCTCGCAAGAGGTGAAACTCCCTTCGGAGGATGCACTTAAAAGAACTGGGAATGCAGACAAGTATGTTGGTCAACCTTTTAGGCTGGATGCTCATTGTGCGCTACACCCGTAGCGGATGGTGGGAAACCGCATAACTCGCTGCCTTGTATGCGGCATGGTGATAAGCCTTGCCACCGCCACCCGGGAATCCCACGATTTCAATCGTGGGAGGTGTCAACCTCTCACATCCGTGTACAGTCCACATGCCTCCCAGAAAAAGAGCTAACAGCAACGCTTATACCTGAGACTTTCAAAGACTTCTTGCAAATAATATACCATATATTTGACTGGTAGTCTTCACAAGCTTTCCTCACCATGTTGTCGTAATTGCACAAACCCAAATATGTGATAAAGAAGCCGTTCCATAATGGTTCGGCTTCTTTTTTGTTATTTGTATCGTTGAGAAGTTACTTTTCACTTTCCGCGAAATTTGTTTTTCTGACTTATTGCCAAGGCTTGCGAATCGCATATGATAGAAAATGTACGGAAGCAAAAAGCAATGCGTGCAGGGACGTTGAAGCGTGGCGCTCAGCCAAAGTGCCTGCAAAAACGCCGCTGTACAGAAAGGAAATCGCATTATGCAGAAAATTATGCAAAAAGTGACCTCCGTAGCATTGGCCGCCAGCATGCTGTTTTCGATGATGTCCACGACCGCACTTGCGTTCGCAGACGAAACCGGAGACAGCACCTCTGTTTCGACCGATGTTACGGATGCCCCGGCTGCGGAAGAGGCAGATGCGGTGGATTCCGGTAGTTCAAATGATGCCGACTCCTCTGATGCCACTTCCGCGCCGACTATCACGGATGTTGTGGACCTGACGCATGATTCGTATGAGGATGCCAACTCTAACGATGAAACTACTCAGGATGCAACGTCTGATGTGGTGGATGGGGAAGAGACTTCTGAATCGGATGCCAACGACACAGAAGTCTCTACTCCTGAAACTGCAGAACCCACTTTCGTCGGTTTGCAGACAGTAACGCCGGAATACGGCGATAAACTGACTGCGGATGTTGGCGATTCTATCACTCTGGATGCTCTGCTGAATCGTGACGATGTATCCGTCACCTATCAGTGGCAGCGCAAGCAGAACTTTGCTGTTGATACGGCGTTGGCTCTCTACAACTACGAAGAGGACGAGCCTACCTGGTACAACTTCGTTATCGAAGATACCACAGAGCACACCGTCCTTGAAGAGCGTCCCGACTATGTCTGGCAAGGCTGCGAGATGTATTTCGCGATTGTTGATGCCCTGGACGACATTGGCGCTGATAGCAGCGATGTGCAGGTTGCGTGGCATACACCGAACTTTGTGCTGGACGGTTACAGCATTTCCGCTGGCATGGCTGAGGATGGAACCACTGAAATCTACGCATCCAACGAGGAAAACACTTACATTGCCCGCGTTAATGACGAAGGTAAGTGGGAATTTTCCGATGAAAGCACTGCAAATCTGAAAACCGAATGGCAGGATATTGAGGGTGCAACAGAATCTACCTATACTTTTGAAGTAACGGAAGATGACCTGTTCGCTACCTATCGCTGCCGCATCACGGTAACGGATGAAGCATACCGCGAAGAAAACTTCAAGGCTCTCGAAGATTTGGGCAATGAGCTGACTGACGAGGACAAGGCCGGAGATATCATTCTCCAGACGGTTCAGTTCAGCGTCAGCCTGCCGGAAGACGAGAACAGCAGTGACGTTGCTACTCAGAACATGCCTGATACGGTTGTTATGCTGGCAGACACGTTCTCTTCTCGCTCCGCTGACAGCATTGCCATTTCCTCTGATAACCAGTGGATTACGGGTCTTAACGGCAACTACGAGTACATCACCAAGAACATGTACGACCAGGTGACTGAATGGTTTAAGGCTGGTAAGGTTGATAAAGCTACGGCTGACCGTTACTGGACTCGGATTGGCGGTGCTTGGAGTGGCTCTAATGTCGGAACCGCTAATGTCTTGGATGATAACGGTTTTCCCACTGGTGCAACCCGCCAGTACATGGAGTTTCCGCTAACGGATGGCAATATGCTCGAAGTCAACTCTGAATGGTATGGTCAGACCGTTTATTTCCGTCCACACAACGACAGTAACGATTGGAATCTGACTGGCACTGCGGTCAATGTTCCCGCTTACACTGCTGTTCTTCGCAACAATGGTAGTTATGGCACTGGCGCATCTGGTACAAAGTACAAGGACGCTGTTGTTTTCCTGAATCCTTGGATTTCCGATGCTGGTCGTGTCTACGCAAACTACATCAACTATATTACCGATAATGGTTGGTTGTGCAACAACGATGGTTCTCACATGCGCCAGCACATTACGGTGCTTTCTGTTGCTGCAGAGAAATTCAACCAGGACCCTGACCTGTATATGATGGACGCTGAAGGCAACTACCGTATCGACTCTATTGGCTGGGGCGTCTGCGTTAACCAGGAACCTGACCTTTCCGGTAAAGCCTATTATGCTATCAAGGCATTCCTGAATCAGGGCTACGGTATGTGTATCGGTCACGATACAATGTATGCCTATGCTGGTTCCTGGTATGATGCCCATGAAGCTGGTTATACTGACCCTGGCTCTCGTGATTACTACGAAGGCGGCCGGTATGGCCCTGACAAGAACGATACCTCTACCCGTTATTATGTTCTGAACAGTGTTCCCAACATTGATAACGGCCACTGGAACATGAATGCCCTGATGGGTGCTAACGGCGGCAACATCGATTCTGGTACAGTCCTTCCGACCGATGCTATTTCGATGATTCTGTCCACTGGTGGTTCTCACAGCTCCTACGGTAAGGCTGGTATCATGTACGGTTCTGACCGGCTGAGTGTGAAACTGAAGCCTTACTCCAATTCTCAGGCCCAGAGCACTGTCAAGTATCGTAATCCTACCAACTTCCCCTACGACTTGCCGTCTACTCTTTCTGCCGCCAAGACGCACTCTAACTCTCAGGTTGCATTCGGTCCTATCTGGGTCGATTACGCTGGCGGTAACGTGACTGGTGCAGAGTTCGGCTACAATCCGGACCCGACAACCAAGACAATTACCGATGAAGAGACTGGTCAGTCCTGGTTCGGTACAAGCAACTTTTACTTGTCTGGTACTGGCAACTTTTTGATGAACCAGATTGGTCACTTGCCGAATAACCAAGCTACTCGTGATGAATCTGCTCTGTTCGCCAACACTGTCATGTACATCTCTCAGCGCAAACAGTGCGAGATTTGTGCAGCACAGCAGAATGGCCAGGAAGATGTTCATTTCGTGATTCGTGTTTCCTCTGTCAACGCACAGCAGGTTCTGTCCGCTTTGCAGAATGGCGGTACTTTCTGGTATCCGCTGAATGGCTGCTATCAGCTGACTGATGACCTGACTCTGCCGGAAGGCTGGAAGCCCATCAAGAACTTCTCCGGTCACTGGAACGCAGACGTTTATAAGGTCAAGCTCGCAAGCAACAATCAGCCTGTGTTCGATAACACAAGCGTGACTGCAAACGGTATGTATACCAGCGGCAAGAACAACGGCTGGAACCTTGGTTCTGATATGACCAAAGGTACGCTACCGATTCTGAAGCTGGACAATCAGCCGGATGTTCGCATCACCGGTGTTGCCCGTGTTGTTGGTGACCTGAATGCATTGTTCCCGACCTCTTATGGCGTGACCGATTATACCGGTTACAAGGTTGTTGTTCATGGTTCTGATGGCGTTGACTATAACTGTGTTGTGAACAGCGATAGCAAGTACGTTATCTCGAACCTGCCGACCACTGGTATGATGCGTGCCGACGTCATCGATAAGAGCGGCGACAAGGTCACTCAGTTTGGCATGATTACAGTTGACGTACCGAACCATTTCTGGAACGACACTGAGACCCATCCGTTGCAGCTGATGACTCCGACTGCCGACCCGATTGATGACTATAAGGACTGGGAAGGTCCGGTCAACAAGACGGTTGACAGTAAGCTGTATTACAATGAACAGCTGAAAGCCTCCGATGTTACCTGGTATTACCGCATTATCTCCGTTGACAACCAGGTTGGCGATTGGGTGAAAATCGGTAATCCTGGCACTTCCTTCGATACCTCTGACGGCACTGTGAGCGGCAAGATTAACAGCCTGACGTTCACTGCAGCAACGGACAGCGACTTGCCTTATACGACAAGCTCTGTAAGTTACTCTAAGTTGGATTACACCACAAATCGCATTCAGTTCAAGTGTGAATACACTCTGAGCGGCACGGTATACTCCAGCATGGATAAGGCCGAGGATGGTCGTAACGGTTATGTTGACGTTGAAATCCGCCCGATGTATATTGAGCAGGCTTTTGACCGCCGCATCTCCGTTGGTGGCAGCACTTCCTTCTCCTTCGATGCATTCTACTGGAAGGGCGTCGAGGATGGCCTGACCTATGAGGTTCAGTACCGTGATGCAAGCGGTAACTGGGTTGCCGTTGGCAGTGATTCTACTCTGTTCCCGTCCTCTAAGTACAAAATCAGTTATGTAACCAAGACTGATGATAATGATGCTTTGGGCGGCGGTGTCTGGTATCCGTCCGATTTCTGGATTCCGGATTCCTTCACCGGCAGTGATGCGAAGATGAATGCAGGTAAATCTACATTCAATAAGCACACCACCGTCACACTGGAACTCTCGAATGCAGCGATGGATTGGGATGGCACGGATTTCCGCTGTGTCTTCACCTATAAGTCTACCGGGCATACCATGAGTACCGATACCACCACGGCAAACGATATTGCACAGGCTCGTACCGGTCACCTTATCATCTATGCACCGCCCATTACAATGACTCCGCTGAAAGCTCAGTCTCTGCTGCTGAATAACTACGATTCCAGCAACGGCAACCTTGCATGGACAACCCCGGCTTCCAACCCGAATAATGGCCGTAGCCCGAAGGAAATTCCTTTGGATGCTATCAATCCTGATAAACTGGGCCAGAATGGCAAAGCCTATGGCGCAGCGAACGATAACAAGGCCATTTATACCACAAAGATTACCTATTACGGTAATAAAGACAGTGCTCCCACCATTAAGTGGTTGTACAGTGATGTGGCAGGCGGCGGCAGCCTCTCTCAGTTCAAGGATGTCGGTGATGCCGTCACATTGAAGTACAGCGATGTTGGCAAGAAGATTGGCAACATCAGCAAGCTGAACAGCCGAGTGGCTGAACTTGAAAAGAGTTTCATGTCCAGCGGCAAAGCATTCAATAAGTTCAGCGGCTACATTAAGCTGGAAGCAATGTACCCGACTGAATCCAAGGACCTGAACAACAGTTCTTATGCGGAATGGAACGCTATCGTGTCTTTGTACATTGATAACGCTACCAACCCGATGGATTACGGTAACACGCACTTCTATTTCCGTTGCCAGGCTGAAGCTCAGTACATGCAGAACTGGGATAGCGCCGATATGAAGCCCTATACCACTGCTGCAACTGACGCCTACAACTTTAATCGTGACGTGAACTCCAGCAATCCGGAAGACCATCTGTATAAGGATATCAGCCAGTCCTCTTACGGCGCTGAACTGGTTCTGGATTACAACATTTCCATTAAGGCCAATGTTCCGAACAAAGCTACGAAGAAGCGTAATACTATTACGACTGCAAATGGCAGCGCAAAGGACATTTCGACCCTGCGGAATGAAATTTCCGAAATCAACACAGCTCTGAATAACGGCGGTGCGGTTTACAACTACAAAGACCTGGCGATTATCGCTCCGAATGGTCTGCGTTACATGGAAACCTACTTCATCGCGGGGAATGGCGTAAATAACCGCTCCGGTATCGATTCCCGCGACACTGTGGTTATCGATAACAAGATTCGCAACTCTGACGGTAAGTGCTTTACGGACCTCTTCGAAAAGGTTACGGATGATGAATTCGTCAACAAGCGTCAAGGCTTCGCTTACCGTTCTAAGAGCGGCAACACGATTCCGAAGGAAACTTGGGAATGGTTCTGGCGCAATGCTATCTACTACATCTGCTATGATGCTCCGACCACAAAGGCCAACATGGACCAGGTGTATTTCTACATTGATGAACAGAACAGCGGTGCATCCTCTTCTCAGGTCTACTCCGAACCCAACAGCACTTCGAAACCCTATTCTATGTACACTGCTCCGTATACCGGTGAGTATATCATCACTCTGAACGGTGCAGGCGGCGGCGTCGATAACCAGTTTGGTCTGTCTCCCGAACGCACTTCGCTTGGCGGCAAGACCACGATTCGCGTCAAGGCGGAAAAGGGCGCGACGCTCTATTTCGTCAACGGCGGTGCTGGTTCTCATGACCCGACCCACTATGTCAACGGCGCATCGAGCCCCGATGCCAACGCTAAAGTCGTCGTTCAGGGCGGCTATAACGGCGGCGGTAACGGCGGTATCATGATGAAGGAGCGCTACACTCACTGGAGCTTGAAGGGTGCTTCTGGCGGCGGTGCCACTACCGTGGCTGTCGGCATCATCGGCACAGGTCGTTTGGCCGAGTACGGTGACGAGAATAATGCTAAGAAGTATGTTCTGGGCGTTGCAGGCGGTGGTGGTGCTAACCAGCACGGCGCTTGTGATGCTACCGGTGGCTCCGACAATAACGGTGTCCTGCATGTCTGGGGCGGCTTGCTCGGCGGCGGCGGCCCGTTCGGTCAGGGTATGTCTGGCGGCGACTTCTCTATGTTCCTCGGCGGTATTACCGATGGTTCTTCTGAGGTCGGTGTTGAAGGCCCTGGCGGTGGCGGCGGCGGCTGGTATGGCGGCTACGCCAACGAATCCTCTAAGCTCGCCAATGCAGATGGTTGGGGCAGCTGTAAGCGCGACGGCAACGGCGGTTTGAGCTGGGCCGCAAGCGTTGGCACTACTCTGACCGACGCAGGCGGACACAAGGTTCAGGTCTTGGAAGTCAACATCAGCAATGATGGCGGCGGTTCCGGTTCTGAACAGGCTGGTACTTCCAGCATTGAGCTGGTCAAATCCTCTGTTTCTCGTTTCTCTCGTAACGGCAAGAATGCTTTCGATACCGCATACGAAGATACCGACCCCGATTCCGGTATTGAGGAACAGCATGTAACCATTACTATCACTGCAGCCAATAAGTTGTATGATGGTAACCCGGATGAAGCTACTGTCAGCGTTTCCGGCAACCTGTCTTCTACCGATATGGACAATATCGTGAAGAACACCACTATCGTCTATGCTAACCGTAAAGGTACATTGACGAAGGCTCCAAGCGATGCGTCTACGGACAAGAACCAGTATCCGCGCTCCGATTGCGGTTCCTATACCGCAACAGCAAAATGTACGGTGTCGGGTTACATCATCACATATCGCTACGAGAACACGAATCCCGGCCATACGTATGATGGCAGCAGCCCGAGCGGCATTGGTGATACCGTCAAGTTCGATATCTATCCTCGCGGATTGACGATTATCGGTACTGGCGATAAACCCTACGACCGCACCAGCAAGGCAACTCTGGAAAATGTTCATATTGCTTCTGGCGGCCTGATTGCGAAGGACGAGAACACTGTGAAGCTGAGCACCACTACGGTGACTGGTAACTACACGGTTGATGGCAAGAATGTCAGCGATGCTGGCGGTCCCTATGTCGTCATCCGAACCAGTGAACTCTCTCTCGTTGGCAACAGCGCAGGCAACTACTACATTGAGAAGGAAGACTTGTCTGGCTCTATCACTCCTCTGGATTTGTACGTTCACAGTATTTATCTGGAAGACCCGACCTATCCTCGCAACGTCAAACACTATGACGGCACGACCAAAGCCACCATTAAGGATATCCTGATTGATGGCGTGCTTGAAGGTGATGACGTTAAGATTAAGGAAGAAACCCTTCCCGGCAACTATAAGACCAAGGATGCTGGCCAGAAGCTGAATGCTGATGGCACCGTAAGCTCCAACTGGCCTTATGAATTGGACGAAAATCCGATTACGGCTGACGCACATCCGACCTTAACTGGTAAGGATGCCAAAAACTACCGTATCACAAAGGAGAAGTATTCCGGCGCTATCGCACGCGCTAACCTGACCGCACAGGTTGCAAGTTGGCGTGGATTGTATGGTGACGGCGTAGGGGAGAAGCCCTGGCATGACAAGAAGGCTTACGGCTACGGCACTGCAGCTTCTGCAGGCTGTTGGCTGGAACTGGATGGTTTGGTTCAGGGTGATACCTTGACTTTGGACCAGAGCTACAAGAAGTCTTATTTCAAGACTCTGGTAAATGGTCATGAAGACCTGGTTCCCGATGAATCGACTCCTGTTGGCACTTATCCGTTAACTTATGTTGGCTTGACTGAAGCCAATTACCCCGTCCTGAAGAACTATATTGTCATGGTTCTGAATGGCCGCTTTGTCGTTGACCCGCGTCCGCTGCATGTGACGGTTCTTGACAGCGATAAGATTATCTACAACGAGAACCCGAACTTCCACGTCAACATTCAGATGGAAGATGATGATGCAAATCTGATTGATGTCGTGAGCGACGTTGACGCTACTCCGATTCTGGATGCAAAGCTCAAGGCGAAAGATACAGTCAGCAGCGTCTTGTACGTTGCGGGCGGTAATCCCTCCAACCTGACTCAAGAATTTGTGGATGCCTACGATTATCGTAAGCAGGAAAATGTCAAGGAAAGCAAGACCAATATCCCGTTTGTGACCGATTGCACCATCAGCTCCCTGCCTCTGTACGCAGATGGTACGAGCACCGATGATGATTTTGAGTGGAACTACGAGGATAAGACCTGCGATTTCTGCCATTACAACCACAAGCTCCTGGCTCCGTATCTGGTAACTATCAACACCGACACCAAGAGTGGCCCTGCATTGGATGTTCATACGGTCGTTAACCCGAATGGTGAAACGGTCCGCAACTACGAGCTGATTATCCATGATGGCGGCCTGTATGTGCATCCGGCTCTGCTGAAGGCTACGGTTCCTCTGTACGTCTGTATGTATGGCAGCACCACAAGTGGTGAGGTCAAAGAGCCTACCAACTACCGCATCACGAACTACTCTACTGTGGCTATCCAAATCAAGAATATCAAGGCCAATGGTCCTTGGCTGATGCGTGATATGCCTGGCATGGAGTACTACCCTGACGGCGAGTATGGCAACTCGGTATACGACATGACAAAGAACCGTCTGCGCCGTGGCGAGCTGTACATGCGTCTGCGCGATACCGTCCTGACTCAGGGTGATAACGCAATTGACCATAGCGATACGGCTTGGGTCATTCCGAAAGCTACCGGCGATTTCATCAACAACAACATCACTGGCCGCGCAATGCAGGTGCCTATGGCAGTCTACATTGCAACCGGTAATGTGAATGAATCCGGTGTCTGCACTCCGGTCACGAAAGTGACCTACACGATTGCTCCGTACGGTGGCGTGATGCCGAACGATGCGGACTTCGAGAAAGTGCAGTCCCAGCCGTGGCTCAAAGACGCAAAATAACCTTTCCAGTGTGACCTGATGGTCGCTTCTGTACAACATTTGAGGGCAGTCGAGAAATCGGCTGCCCTCTCTTTTTGTTTTCGGTTCTAACCAGATAGCAGCTACTCCAATTCCGAAGTGGCTGATTTTTTGCGCATAATAACTGAAAAAACCTCTGTTAAAACCAATCGTTGCGGATTCGTGCGATTCGCAGATAATAAAGCGTGTAAGCATAAAATATATCCATTTGAATAACACCATACATAACGAAAGGACTGCATTATCGTGAAACGATTAAAACAGATTGTCACAATCGGCTGCGTTGCGGTGGTCGCTGCGCTGCTGATGGCTGGATGCGGTGAGCATCGGCTGGTATCGATTTCAATGCCGGAAACGATAGATTTGAAGCTCGGTGAAAGCACCGTGATTGAGTTGACCGGAACTCTTAAAAATGGCACTGAGGTGACGGGAGACCAGCTCACGCAGCTTCTCGAACATCGAGGAATGACATTTGAGAGCTTTGCGCCGAGCGTTGCATCTTTGGATGACACGCTGCGCTTGACGGCCAACTCGTCCGGCAGAACGGAAATCAATATCTATAGCCGGGATAACAAGCTGAACTGCAGCGCGGAAGTGACTGTCGTATCTCCGCTTGAAGGCTTTGAGATGGATGATATTATCACTACTACTGATAACAATTTAGTGAATCCCGAATACACCACAATTCCCGAAACGGCTGATGTGGGTGAAGTTACGGTAAGTGTGGGGGATGAATCGATTGCCCGAGTGGAGAACAATAAGATTGTTCCTCTGAAAGCCGGAACCACCACGGTCACTATCACGGCAGATAATGGCGTGTCCAAGACTGTGAAACTCAAGGTCAAGCAGGCTCCGAAAGAGCTCTATGCCGATAACCTAGAAGTCGAAATCGGAGAGACTAAGACGATTCATGTCTATACTGATGTTCCTGACCCTGATACGGATAACGATAACAGCCTGTATGAGTTTGAGAACACCGACAATTCGGTTTGTGCCGTCAACGTTAAGGGTGAAGTGACGGGCATTTTGCTCGGCACCAGCAAGGTCAAGGTTACGAACAGCAGCGGCCTTGAGACAACAATGACGGTAAATGTTGTACCGAAAACCGCACACATGACGCTGACTTTTGGCGCATCTGAGGATACCGAAAGCACCAACGAAAACACTGAAAATCAGCCCGCAGAAGCCACTGACAACGCCGATTCCAGCCAGGATAGCGTGGGAGGTGATGAATGATGAGACATATCAAGAAGTTCGCAGCACTGCTCCTTGCAGCTATCTGCACCATGATGGTTCTGACTGGATGTGTGGATAAGGCTTCTCTGTATGATGATACGCAGCAGATTGCGGCTGGGAAAACGGCGTATTCGGCGACCGGGTATCAAGGTGGCTATGTAATGGGCGATGGGTCTTTTGACTTCACGGCAAGCGCTGATAAGCTTGTAGGAGCCGTTGAAGCGTTTGATATTGATGTCAAGAATGAGTCCACCCTCGTTGACTGCTATACGACTGCTGATACGACAAGCGGCAAATTCAAGATTCTGCTCGTCCACACTGACAACAAACAGATTGTTGCTGAGTACATCGATGACGCATACAGTGACCTGGTTCTTCCTGTCGGTAACTACAAGGTTTATCTTGTAGGCAAGGACAATGCAGCGTTCAATGTTAGTATCAGCCTTTACTGCTTTGGCGAGAACGTGAGCTGGTATGAACCTTCCAAAAATAAAATGTGACTTTTTCCGTGCCCTGGGACGAAAAATCCTGGGGCAATTTTTAATTTTTCAAAAATATTGTTGCGGAAATGTGCGAATCAAAGATAATGAAAACAT
>CEAB01072516.1_pt1 | contig 13389 bp, 9 predicted proteins | sample 557651 | NCBI WGS metagenome assembly CEAB01 (sample SAMEA3182046, study PRJEB8094) | gut metagenome | biome: human; feature: gut; material: Stool; isolation source: human stools | place: Canada | collected 2011-11-15
ATGCTGCCGCGGTCAACATAGATAAACTCCCAGAAAAAGTGCGACTCGCCGGAGAAAACATAGCCGTTTTCCAGCTTGTAATACGAGATATTCACGATGGCATCCACGTCAAAAACCGAGGCAAGCGGGATGGGTGTGTATTCCATTTTCATGGCGGCAGACATCCTCTGTAGCTGATTTTATAAATTTTGCACCGGATTTTATATTGTCAGGCCAAAATTCGAGCTTATAATGGAATTATAAGCGGAATCCGAACGAAAGTAAATACGGAAAGGAAGATGCACAGATGAAAAAATCAATCAGCTATTGGTCTTTCAGCGGGAAAAACGTGTTTGAGGCGATGAGGCTAGCAAAGGATGCGGGCTTCGACGGCATTGAGCTGACGCTGGATGCAGAGGGCGACGTGACGATGGAGACTGCGCCCGAAAAGCTGGCCGAGATCCGCCGCGCGGCGGAGGAAATCGGCATTGCGCTGCCGAGTGTGGCAAGCAGTCTGTACTGGGCGTATTCGTTTACTTCGGACGATCCGGAGGAGCGGCAAAAGGCGCATCAGGCGGCAGTCTGCGAGATCAAAACGGCAAAGGCGCTGGGCGCGGACACAGTTTTGATCGTGCCGGGCAGCGTTTCGGTGGAATTTGTGCCGGAGCGGCCGGTTGTGGCGTATGATGTGTGCTGGCAGCGCGCGGTGGCCGAGATGAAGCGCCTTGCGCCGGTGGCGGCGGAGCACCAGATTCACATCGGCGTGGAGAACGTATGGAACAAGTTCCTGCTCTCTCCGCTGGAGATGCGCGCGTTTATCGACGAGATCGGAAGCGAGTGGATCGGCTCGTACTTTGACGTGGGCAACGTGGTCTACGCGGGCTATCCCGAGCAGTGGATTCGGATTTTGGGCAAGCGCATCAAAAAGGTGCACTTCAAGGACTTCCGCCGCAATCCGGGCGGACTCAATTCGTTCGTGGACATTCTGGCGGGCGATGTGGACTGGCCGGCGGTGATGCAGGCGTTTGAAGACATCGGCTATGACGGCTGGGCGACGGGCGAGATGATCCCGGCCTATGGCCACGCCTCTGACCAGATTATTTACAACACGGCGGCCTCAATGGGGCGCATTCTGGAAAAGAAATTTTAAAAACGGACAGACAGGAGGAACGAACATGATTCGAGTAGGACTGATTGGCTGCGGCTTTATGGGCGGGATGCACGCGGCGTGCTATGCGGCGCTGGCGGAGCTTGGCGTCAAGGTGACGGCGATTGCCGATGACCGGCCGGAATTTCTGGCACAGATGAAAGAGCAGACCGATGCGCAGACGTATGAATCGGGTATGGCGCTGATTGAACAGGCGGACGTTGACGTGGTGGATATCTGCCTGCCAACGTATCTGCACACGGCGCACGCGTGCGCGGCGATGGAAAAGGGGCGCGATGTGTTCTGCGAAAAGCCCGTCTGTCTGACGGAGGAGGATATGCAGGCGCTGCTGGAGACGAAAAAGCGTACCGGCCGCAAGGTGATGGTCGGTCAGGTCATCCGTCTGTGGGACGAGTACGCATGGCTGAAAAAGACCGTGGACGCGGGAACGTATGGCCGCGTGCTTTCGGGTGTATTCCAGCGCGTTTCGTCGCGCCCCGGCTGGGCAAGCTGCAACTGGCTGCACACGCCGGCGCAGTCGGGCGGCGTGGCCGTGGATATGCACGTGCACGACGTGGACTTTGTACGCTATCTGCTGGGCGAGCCAGACCGCATTCAGGCGGGCGGCTATCGTGACAGCGACGGACTGATTGAGCAGATTTTTGCTATCTACAACTATGGCAGGGACGTGGCAGTCAGCGTCGAGGCCGCGTGGGACTATCCTGCGTCGTTCCCGTTCTCGGCCACATTCCGCGTCAAGCTGGAAAAGGCGACCATCACAAACGATGCAAACGGTCTGACCGTGTATCCGAACGACGGCGATGCGTTCCATCCGGAGCTTGCCGCGCAATATACCGGCGACAACCGCATCGGCGGCAATATTTCGTCGCTCGGCGGGTATTATAACGAGCTGAAATACTTTGTTGAGGGATTGCAGGGCAAAAACGATCTGTCGGTTGCGCCGCTGGAGGAGGCCATTGCCTCGGTGCGGCTGGTCAAGAAAGAAATTGAGGCCGCAGGCGGTCTGCTGGCCTGAGAGATGGCAAAGTTCGCGAATGACGGACAAAAGCGAACATAAACGAACAAAAACCCGCGGGCATGCGCAAAAAACGCATGCCCGCGGGCAAATTTTATGGAAAAGCGTCTAAATTTACCGTCGATTATTTTTAAAAAGAGTTGAAAGAATGGGGCGCAAAAACCGCAAAACGTGTGGCAACATCGACCAAAATCACGGTGGTTGAGTTGTGAATAATTCACCATTATTACAACATTCGTAAAGATTATTTAGAAATTGTGTTGACAAAAGACCGCACTTCGGTCTATTATGGATGCAAGGCAATAAGACTCGCGGCGTATTTATTCTGCCGCATGGCCGTGCCGCCAAGACAATCGGCCGCACGCGCCCCCTTAATTTCAGCAAGAGGTGAAAAACATGAGAGTTCTGGCGATTGGCTGCCACCCCGACGATCTGGAGATCGCCTGCTCGGGTACACTCCGCAAATATGTAGAGCAGGGCGCAGATGTGTATATGTGCCATGTTGCAAACGGTGATCAGGGCCATGTCATTATTGAACCCGGCCCTTTGGGCAAGATCCGTGAAAAGGAAGCGGAAAATGCCGGCAAGTTTATCGGTGCCAAAGAAGTTTTCAACATTAACGTTTCGGATATGCAGGTGAACCGCCACGATCAGGCGCAGATTGACGCCGTGGCCGACGTGGTTCGCTATGCGCGTCCCGACGTTATCATCACGCACAACGACGTGGATTATATGCAGGATCATGTGGAGACCAGCCATCTGGCCACCAATGGCGCATTTATGTCGGGTCTGCCGCACCGCTCGGTCAACTACCCGGCCTTTGAGAGCATGATTCCAACGTTCTTTATGGATACCCTGGCGGGCGTGGACTTCAACCCCACCCACTATGTCGATATTACCGGCCAGATTGAGATGAAGCTGAAAGCGCTTGAGATGCATGAGTCGCAGATCAAGTGGATGCTTGACCATGACGGCATCGACTTTGTGGATATGATCCGTACCTGCTCAAGATATCGCGGATATCAGTGCGGCGTTGCCTACGCCGAGAGCTTCCGACCCTATAACGTCTACCCCCGTCACAGCACCAAGCACCTGCTTCCGTAACCGGCTGCGTGAGCGCCGTAGCTCGTAAGAGCGAAAAAACTAGGAGGAATGAATCAAATGAGCACAAAAGCAATCACGTTAAACAGCAAAAAGAGCGTCGGCGCACTGGTTAAGGACTGGATGAGCCTTGTCGGCATCGCCATCCTGATTGTCGTATTCTCTATCATTTCGTATGTAAAGTTTGGCGCACAGTACTTCCTGACCTGGAGCAACTGGAAAAACATTCTTCTGCAAAGCTCTACCGTCGCCATCGTTGCCCTTGGCCAGTCGATCATGCTGCTGACCGGCAATTTTGACCTTTCCCTTGGCCGTATGGTCTGTCTCACCAGCTGCGTGGGTGCCATCCTGATGAAAAACGTCGGTATGTCCACCGGCCTTGCCATCCTGATCATGTTCGCCATCGGCCTTGCCGTCGGCGCAGTCAACGGCTTCATGGTCTCTTATGTCGGCGTTCCCGCGATGATCGCAACGCTTGGCACGCAGTACATCTGCTACGGCCTTGCAAAGCTGCTGACGCAGGCTGTGCCGATTGCCAACATGCCCGATAGTATCTCGTTCCTTGGCCGCGGCTATATCTTCGGCGGCGTATTCCCGGTCTGCGTGCTGCTGATGATCATCGTCTACGCAATTGCGCAGTTTGTCACTTCCAAGACCCGCGTCGGCCGTAACCTCTACGCCGTCGGCGGCTCGCGTGAAGCGGCATTCTTCTCCGGCATCAACGTCAAGGCCTATCAGTTCGGCACGTTCCTGCTGGGCAGCGTTCTGGCTACGTTCGGCGGTCTCGTCCTGATGTCCCGACTCAACTCTGTCGCCGTCACCAACGGACAGAACTATGAATTTGACGCCGTTATCGGCTCGATCATCGGCGGCGTTTCGCTGGCCGGCGGCAAGGGCCGCGTCATCGGCACGATGTTCGGCTGCATCTTCCTGAACACGCTGTTCAACGGCTTCTCCCAGATGGGCGTCGATCCGTTCGTGCAGGACGTTCTGAAGGGCGTTGTCCTTGTGCTTGCCGTCACGCTTGACGTTGCCAGCAACAAGAAGAAGTCCTGATTGACCTGACCGAAGTATCACAGAAAGGTTGGGTGAACAATGGATAACAACTACATCTTAACATTAAAGAATATCACAAAAGAGTTCCCCGGCGTCAAGGCGCTGGATGACGTCACCATCAACATTGAGCGCGGCACCATCCACGGTCTGGTCGGCGAGAACGGCGCAGGCAAGTCCACCCTGATTAAGATTCTGGCCGGTATCTACCAGCCGAATAAGGGCGAAATCATTCTGGACGGCAAGCCCTGCCGCTTTAACAGCCCCATCGAGGCACGCCGTGCCGGCATCAGCGTTGTCCATCAGGAAATCAAGCTGGCCGAGCCGCTGAGCGTTGCGGAAAATATGTTCCTTGGCAACGTCCAGCTGAAAAACGGTCTGGTTGACTGGAAAGGCATGCGCCGCCGCGCGCGGGAGATCGTTGAAGATCTCGGCATGGACATCGACATCAACGCGCAGGTCTCGTCTCTGACCGTCGCGAAAAAGCAGATCGTCGAGATCATGCACGCCATTAACAATAATTCCCGCATCCTGATCATGGATGAGCCGTCGGCCGTTTTGACCGACCGCGAGCTGGAGGTTATGTTCCGCATTGTCAAGCAGCTGCGCGACGAGGGCATCACCATCATCTATATCTCGCACCGTCTGGACGAAATCTTCGGCCTGTGCAGCAACGTCAGCGTCCTGCGCGACGGCTGTCACATCGACACGATTCCGGTCGCTTCCGTTGACCGTCAGGGCCTGATCAACATGATGGTCGGCCGTGAGATGGGTCAGGAGTATCCGAAAGAGGTTGGCAACGTCGGCGGAACGATTCTGGAGGTCAAAAATCTCAGCCGCGGCATTTTGCAGGACATCAGCTTTGAGGTCAAGTCCGGCGAGGTATTTGGCATTTCGGGTCTGGTCGGCGCTGGCCGCACCGAGCTTGCCCGCGCCATCCTCGGCATTGACAAGCCGGAATCCGGCGAGGTCTATGTCCGCGGAAAGAAAGTTCACTATCGTACGTTTGCCGACGCCATCCGTGACGGTCTTGGCCTGATCCCAGAGGATCGCAAGCTCCAGGGTCTTGTCCAGATTATGTCGGTCAAGCGGAACACCACACTGGTCAACATGAAGCGCGTACTGCGCGCCGGTGTGATCAGCAGCTCGCTTGAGGAAAAGCTGAGCAAGGAATACGCCGACAAGCTGCACGTTGTCACGCCGAGCATGGAGACCGAGGTACAGTATCTCTCCGGCGGCAACCAGCAGAAAGTGGTTATCGCAAAGTGGCTGTTCCAGAACTCGGAGATCCTGTTCCTTGACGAGCCCACGCGCGGCATCGACGTTGGCGCAAAGGCAGAAATTTACCGTCTGATCAACCGGATGGCAAAGGAGGGCAAGACCATCATCATGATCTCGTCCGAAATGCCTGAGCTGCTCGGCATGTGCGACCGTATCATGGTTATGCATGAGGGTCACAAGATGGGCGAGCTGAACGCGGCCGAAGCTACACAGGCAAAGATCATGGCGCTTTGCAGCTGATGATCCAAACAACGGTCTAATCAGGCGCAGCCTGTTAGATAAAATTTAAGGAGGAATTACAAAATGAAGAAACTGATCGCGATGCTTCTTGCAATGGTCATGGTTCTGGGCCTGGTTGCCTGCGCAGCCAAGACGGAGCCCGCTGCGGAGACGCCCGCAGCAGAAACACCCGCTGAAGAGACGCCCGCTGCTGAAGGCGCTGTCAAGACCGACGTAATCGCAACCGAGGGCAAGGCTGCTGAGCTCGGCATTCCCGCCGCTGTTGTCCTGCAGGACACCACCGCGCTGGAAGGCAAGAAGATCGGCTGCTCCATCTGCTACAAGGGCGACGAATGGTGCGCAGCTCTGGCACAGGCTCTGGAAGCACTCGGCGCATACTACGGCGCTGACATCGTCTGCGAGGACGGCGACCTGAACGACGAGACCCAGACCAAGCAGATCGAGAACATGATTTCCAACAACGTTGACATCATCATGGTTGACCCCATCACCCCCGACGGCTCCGGCATTGCGTTGACGAATGCGGTTGAGGCCGGCATTCCCGTCATCATCTACGACGGCTACTGGACCGACGGCGAGGAAAAGGCTGTCACCACCGTCACCTGGGATCAGAAAGCAACCGGCACGCTGGTTGGCGAGTACTTCGTCAACTATGTTAAGGAAAACAACGGCGGCAAGTGCCGTGTGGTTGAGCTGACCAACGCTGTTTCCACGCACTGCCAGGAGCGCTTTGTTGGCCTGCATGAGGTTATCGACGCTGCCAATGCAGACGGCTGCGAAATCGAAATCCTGAACAAGTACGACTCTCAGGGCAACCGCGAGACTGCATACAACGCAATCTCCGCCATCGTCGAGCCGTATGACTACATCATCTCCGACGTTGACAACGGCGCGATGGGCGCAGTTGCAGCGCTGCAGGCTGTTGGCAACACCGACGTCAAGGTCTTCTCCATGGGCGCTTACGGTGCAGAGCCGTTCGGCAAGCTGCATGACAATGACGTGAACTATCAGGCTTGCCTGAACGTTGACGCTTGGGTTCTGGCACAGTTCATCTACGAAGGCGCAATCAGCTACTTCGAGGGCAAGGACGTTCCCACCAAGACCAACATCGACCTGTTCGTTGTTGACGGCACCAACGTTGAGAAATTCTGGAGCTTCGACTAATCTCCGGCAAATTCCGTAAACCGCGTAATCGCAGGGGGCGCAAGCCCCCTGCATCCGCAGGCGCATTGCGCCGATGCCCGCAGAGAGAAAACCGCGTTTTTGAAATTCGTGTTCCTTTCTGCGGAAAAATTATTAGACGTAAATCGTTACACAAAATCACATAGAAAATTGAAAGCATCCGTCGTAAGATAGGAGCAGGACAAAACGAACCGCCGTCTGGCAGCAGCGGCGATGCTCCGGCACAGCCGGACAAGGCATATCCCGCCGGCACAGCCGGCAAAAAACGTGTAAGCTTGGAAATAATCGCAAAAATTCTGCGTTTTAGAATCATAAAAGGAGACAATTGCTATGAAAAAGCTTCGTTGGGGCGTTATCGGCGCGGGCGGCATTGCAGACCGCAGAACGATTCCCGGAATGATGCTGGCGAATAACGCCGAGCTGATTGCTGTAATGGAGATCAATATGGAGCTGGCGGAAAAGTCCCGCGCCAAGTGGGGCTGCAAGCGTGCGTATGACAGCGAGGCTGCGCTGCTGGCCGATCCCGAGATTGACGCGGTTTATATCGCGTCCCCCGTTGTGCTGCACGCCAAGCAGGCCATGATGGCCGCCGACGCTGGCAAGCATATTCTGATTGAAAAGCCGCTGGCCATGACCTCGGAAGAGGGGCAGAAGGTCGTTGACTACTGTGAGAGCAAGGGCGTCAAGATTGCGGCAGGTCTGATGATGCGCTTTGGCGCATACGTCATGGCTATGAAACAGGCCATTGCCGACGGCAAGATCGGCCGTCCGGTTTCGGGCTTCTCGCAGTTCACCTGCTGGTATCCCGATATGCCCGGCAACTGGCGTCAGAGCAAGAAAAACGGCGGCGGCGGCGCAATGATGGACATGGGCGTGCACTGCATCGACCTGATGCAGTATGTCACCGGCTCAAAGGTCAAGCAGGTTGCGGCGTTCCACGACACGCTGACGTTCCACTATGAGGTGGAGGACACGTCTACGGTTCTGATGCGGCTGGAAAACGGCTGCGAATGCGTGGTGCAGTCCAACTTCAATATCCCCGACGAAGCCTCCAAGTGGCGTCTTGAGTTCTTCGGCGATCAGGGTCATCTGGTTGGCGAAAACATCATCGGCCAGATCGACGGCGGTACGCTGGACGCGATGTTCTGCGGCGAGGTTGGCGGCTATGACGCACAGCAGGACACCAAGGACGTCAAGGGCGAGCAGCTGGACGTGGAGTTCGGCAATATGTACACGCGCGAGATTGAGTCGTTCGGCAATTCGATCCTGAACAATCTTCCGCTGGAGGTTCCGGCGTCTGATGCGGTGCAGGTGCAGCGCGTTATGGAGGCGGCCTACCGTTCCAACGACAACAAGTGCGTTGTTGATCTGTAATTCAAAGAAAATTCCACAATCATGCTTCCCGCGCCGCCTGCGGCGCGGGAAGATAAAAAGAAACTGATTCCATAACGGTAGCGTCAATGACGCGAAGAGGTAAACTATGAACAGACCACTCGATGTTGCGGTCGGCTTGTTCAATTGCTGCCGCGATCCGTAACTGCTTCAGAATGTCCGTCTGTCAACAAACTGATATTCTGAAAGGAGTCAATTTTAAATGGAGAAGAAAGCATCGGATTTCCGGTATAACACCGGCGAAACCAAAGTCCCGTGGGCTGCGGTCGGCGAAAACTATAACGCGCAGGATTTGATGACCATCATCCGGTTTATGATGAAAGGCAAGGGCGAGGCCTACGACGAGGCGCTGAAAACGGTTGAGAAGGACGTTCTCGCGCTGGACAAGGTTTCCGCGCCCCCGGCAAAGCTGTCGCTGGACGTGGAGGTTGGCAAGGCCGAGAATATGTGCGACGAATATCTGCACACCACTGGCTCTACATTTTTGACCAACTGCACAGCGGGCTTTGAGATTGCCTGCAAGTATACTGGACTGAAGCCAGGAGACGAGGTTATCGTTCCGGCCATCACGTTTGCCGCAACCATGGCGTATCCGCTTTCCATCGGCTGCAAGCTGGTGTTTGCGGATGTCGATCCGCTGACGCTGAATATGGATCCCAAGGACGTGGAGAAAAAGATCACCGACAAGACGAAGATGATCATCCCCGTCCACATTGGCGGCTATCCAGTCGATATGGATCCGATCATGGCGCTGGCCAAGCAGCACGATATTGTCGTCCTTGAGGACGCGGCGCACGCCTTTGGCGGCGAGTATAAGCACCGCAAGCTCGGCACAATCGGCGATTTTGGCTCGTTCTCGTTCCACGAGGTCAAGAACATCACCTCCTTTGGCGAGGGCGGCATCCTGTGTTCCAACGTGACAGAATTCCTGCCCGAGATGCGCCGCGCGCGCTTCCTTGGCACGGATTTCAGCAAGCATATCCCGAACTGGCTGTATGACGTCACCGCCATCCGCGGCAAGAACGGCCCGTTCGTCGCAACCAACTTCTCCACCACCGAGATTCAGGGTCTGGGCTTGCAGCTCCAGATTGCCCGAATCGACCAGATTATCGAAGCGCGCCGCCGCGCGTCCGAATATCTGACAAAGCGCCTTTCCGCCTGCGACGCTCTGATCCCGCAGGATCTGGGCAATGACGAAATCAAACCCACGTTCCATCTGTATCAGCTTCAGATCATCCCCGAAAAGGCGGGCGGCGATATTCAGCTGTTCAAGAAAAAGATGGACGCAAAGGGCGTCACGCAGATTCCTCACTTTGGCCCGCTGTATAAGTTCGAAATCCTGCGTGAGTATGGCTATGACGAAAAGGCAATCGCTGAGAGCTGCCCGGTGTGCGAGGAGGTATTCAACCACCGCTTTACGCACTTCCCGGTCTACGGCCTGACGCCGGAGCAGCTGGACTATATGGCCGACGCGATTCTCGAGTCTGTTGACGAGATGCAAAGAGGCGTGTAAGCGGCCAACGTTCGTAAATTTGCAACTGTTTTACACTTGAAGAAATGAGGTTTTAACATGAGCGAGAAAAAAGAAATTGTCATGAATGGCGCTGGCGTTGCCGAGCTGGGCTTCCCCGGCTGGCCGCAGTTTGACCCGAAGAGCAAGGCGGAAATCGCCGAAGCACTCGACACCGGCGCGGTCTGCTACTGGACCGGCCATAAGGGCATGGAATTTGAGGACAAGTTCGCCAAGTGGTGCGGCGCAAAGATGGCAATTTCCTGCACCAACGGCACGGCTGCGCTGCACATCGGCATCGCAACGCTGGGCATCGGCCCTGGCGATGAGGTGATCGTGCCGTCCTACTCGTTCATCGCGTCCTCGTTCGCGGTGGTGCAGGCGGGTGCGGTGCCCATCTTCTGCGACGTGGATGAGAGCCACACCATCGACCCTGATGACATCGAAAGCAAGATCACCGAGCGCACCAAGGGCATTGTCATTGTCCATCTGTATGGCGTTGTGTGTGACATGGATCGCATCATGGCCATTGCCCGCAAGCATAACCTGTACGTTATCGAGGACTGCGCGCAGGCCATCGGCGGCAAGTATAAGGGCAAGTCCGTCGGCACGATCGGCGACGTGGGCTGCTTCTCGTTTGCACAGTCCAAGCACTTCACCACCGGCGGCGAGGGCGGCATGGTCGTCACCAACGACGAGGATCGCGGCTGGGAGGCACGTTCGTTCCGTGACCACGGCTATGACGTCAAGGCCAGAATGAATATGCTGGCGCTGGAGGAGAAGCTGCCCTATATCCACAACCGTGTGGGTTTCAACTTCCGTATGACCGAGATGCAGTCCATCGTCGGCATCAACGAGCTGGCGCGTCTGGAAACGTGGAATCTGCCGCGCCGCTTTGAGTACGCCAAGATGTACCGCGAGGCGCTGGGCAAGCTCGAGGGCGTCAAGTCGCTGCCGGTTGACACCGAGGAGCGTCAGTGCGCTTACTGGTGGTTCCCGATCATTCTGGATCTGGACAAGCTGGACATCGACGCGCCCGCGTTCCTTAAGGAAATGGCTGGCATGGGCATTCCCTGCTACGGCATTCAATGGCCGGAAGCATACGAGGAAAAGGCATATAAGGAGCTCGGCGGCTTTGGCTCGCATAAGTTCCCGTTCTGCTCCAAGGAGTACACCCGCGAGGGTCTGACGTATGAGGGCGTTGTATGCCCGGTGGCAAAGAGCCTGCGTGCCCGCACGGTGAACCTGTTCCTGCATCCCACGTGGGAAAAGGAGCACATCCAGAGAGTCATCGACGCGTTCACCACAGTGCACAACGCGCATCTGAAAAAGTAAAACAGCAGAAGCTGTATAAAACCGGCAAGCTGCCGCAGCCAACGGCTGCGGCAGCTTTTGCAGATACAGGAGGAAACAGAAATGGCAAATTTACAGGCTGGCTTTGCACGCGTAGACGTTACCCCGCCGCTTGGCATTGAAATTTCGGGTTATTTTGTCGAGCGCTTTGCGTCCGGCATTCTTGACGCGCTGGAGGCTTCGGCGCTGGCGCTTCGCTGCGGCGACGATCAGGCGATTTTGATTGCGCTGGACAATCTGATGATCGACAAGGAGACGATGCACGCCTATCGCGCGGCCATCGCCGAACGAACCGGCGTCAAGGCGGAGGCAGTGTTTATCGCCTGCTCGCACACGCACACAGGGCCGCTGGTTGGCAAGAGCGAGCTGGACGAAAACAAGTACGGCGAAAAGGAATATGGCGACTATCTGGGACGCAAGCTGTGCGACTGTGCGGTGATGGCAGTGCGCGACATGACGGATGCGAAGATGGGCTACGCCGTGGGCTGTGCGCCGCATATCGCATTTGTGCGCCGCTTCCGGATGAAGGATGGCTCAATCCGCACAAATCCCGGCGTGAATAACCCCGATATCGTTGCGCCGATCGGCGATGTAGACGAGCGGGTGAACGTGCTGCGCTTTGTGCGCAAGTGCGCGCCGGATATTGTAATTGCCAACTTTGGCGTACACCCGGACGTGGTGGGCGGCGACGAGATTTCGGCGGACTTCCCGCGCTTTGTGCGCGAGACGACCGAGGCGGCGCTGGACAACGTGCGGTGCATGTTCTTTAACGGCGCGCAGGGCGACGTGAACCATGTGAATGTGCACCCTGTGGGCGGCGATGCAAACGGTCTGCATCCGTGCTTTGACGACGCAGACCGCGGCTATGCGCACGCAAAGCACATGGGGCGCGTGATTGCGGGTGCGGTTTTGCAGGTATATGAAAAGGTGCAGTTCTGCGATGTGGACTGCGTCCGCGCTGCCGAGCGGATTGTAAACGCGCCGTCGAATATGCCGACAGCCGAGGAGGCCGCGCGCGCGGAGAAAATTGTGGAGCTGCACAACGCCGGACGCGATGCAGAGCTGCCGTTTGCGGGCATGGAGCTGACGACGGCGGTAGCCGAGGCGCTGCGGATGAAGCATCTGAAAGACGGCCCGGAGACGTTCCCGCTGCCGCTGAGCGGCGTACGCGTAGGACCGGTTGCGTTCCTTGGCATCCCCGGTGAACCGTTTACGGGCATCGGCCGGGGGCTGAAAGACGGTTCGCCGTTTGCCATGACGCTGCCGTGCTGCCTGACGAACGGCGCGGAGGGCTATTACCCAATGAAAGAGGCGTACGACGAGGGCGGCTATGAGGCCAGAAGCTCCAACTTTAAGGCTGGCATTGCCGAGCTGCTCATCGACGAGGGCGTCAAGCTGCTGAAGTCGCTGTAAAAAAGAGAAAGCGTCCTTTCCTGGCCGGGGGAGGGACGCTTTTTTGCTGCGCGCAGGGACGAACAGAGTCGTCTGCCCCCACAAACGCATGGCCGGCAATGTGTACAGGATTCCGATTACAGAGTAGAAACAGAGTCTGTTTTTGCCGCCCGCCTGCGCGGCTACGCTGCCCACGCTCAGCGGCGACGAGGTTGCGCTCAGCGAGGCTATTGCGGCCAGCCCGTTCCGTGCGGACATTGAGCGGGATCTTGGCAAGCAGTACTTTGTCTCCATGGACTTACAGAAAAAGCTGTATTGCGAGGCCAACGTTCCGCTGCGCCAGCAGGAGAGCCGCCTGACCAATGAATATCAGAAAATCATGGCCACGGCAGAGATTCCGTTTGACGGCAAGAAGCTGAACCTTTACGGCGTGCAGAAATACTTTGAACACCCTGACCGCGCGATGCGCGCCGCTGCCGTCAAGGCATACTCCAAATTTTATGAGGACAATGAGCCGCGTCTGGAACAGATTTGGGATGAGCTGATTCGTATCCGCAACCAGATGGGCAAAAATCTTGGCTACGAAAATTACATTCCTGTCGGTTATCTGGAGCAGGGACGCACGGATTACGGCGAAAAAGAGGTCGCGTCTTTCCGCGAGCAGGTACGCACCGTTCTTGTTCCGCTGTGCAAGAAGCTCTATGACGCGCAGGCCAAGCGCCT
>CEAB01047089.1_pt1 | contig 13348 bp, 15 predicted proteins | sample 557651 | NCBI WGS metagenome assembly CEAB01 (sample SAMEA3182046, study PRJEB8094) | gut metagenome | biome: human; feature: gut; material: Stool; isolation source: human stools | place: Canada | collected 2011-11-15
AAAAAAGTCACAGACTTTTTTGACACGCTGAAAAACTCGGCGATACCATGCGTATCGCCGAGCTTTTTTATATTTATTTCGTGAGATAATCGAACAGATCGTCTGCGTCCTCCGCAACGTACACGGCGCCGGCAGCCTCAAGCTCACCGGGCTCGGCGTAGCCGAAGCGCACACCCACGCAGTCAACGCCGCACTTTTCGGCGCCTATCACGTCGTATTTTCTGTCGCCGACCATGATCGCCTCGTCGGGAGAAATGCCGAAGCTTTGCAGCGCGTATTCGATGACCTCCCACTTTTGCCCGCGCGTACCGTCAAACTCCGAGCCGCACACGAGGTCGAATGCGTCGCGCATACCGTACTTTTCGAGTATCTGTTCGGCAAAGCGGCGGGGCTTGCTCGTCGCAACGGCGATCTTCGCGCCCTTGCCACGCAGCCTGTGCATGAGCTCGTGCATTCCCGCAAACGGGGTGCACTCCTCCCAGCCGATCGGCGTGTAGCGCTCGCGGTAAAATCGCACGGCAGTCTGTGCCTCGTCCTCGCTCATGCCGTAGCGCAGCGCGAACATCTCGTCAAGCGGAGGACCTGCAAAGCACATGAGCTCATCGAGCTCGGCGTGGATGCCCATTTTGCCCAGCGCGTACTGCACGCTTTTGGTTATGCCCTCGGCAGAGTCAAAGACCGTGCCGTCAAAATCAAATAAAATATATTTCTTCATTATTCCACCTCGCAGACTTAAAAACAATTAACTTTACCATCAAATAATGCCCTTGTCAATTACTCACGCTCCCGCACGGCGAAGCATAAAATGCAGGGAGGTGATGCAAATTGGACGTTCGATTTTTCCTTGGCGCAAACTCCGGCGTCGGGTTTTATTCGCTCTATGACGGCTTCTGCGCCGGGCGGGGCGATTTTCTCAATCTCATAAAAGCAGGGCCCGGCGGGGGCAAATCACGCTTCATGCGCGAGATAGCCTCGGCGGCGGCACGGCGGGGCTATGATACCCAATGCATACTGTGCTCAGGCGATCCGAGCTCGCTCGACGCGGTGTACATACCCGCGCTGCGCCTCGGCTATATGGACGCGACCGCGCCCCATGCGCTTGAGCCGCGCTGCTTCGCACAGAACTCGCGTTATGTAAACTTGGGCGAGCTTTGCAAGAGCTTTTGCGACCCGCGCACGGAGCCGCTGATGCAAAAATACCGCAGCGAATATAACGCGGCGTATGCCTATCTTTCCGCCGCGGCAAGCGTGGAGAAGGTGGGCGCGAGCGAGGTCATAACGCCTGATATTATAACAAAAACGCGCCAGAGAGCAAGGAGCGCGGCGCAGCGTGAGCTGGGGAAGGGGCAGCAGGGCGAGGGCAGCGTGGCGTATCGATTCATAAGCTGTATATCATGCGAGGGCAAGCTTACGCTGACGGACAGCATAAATCAATTATGTAAACGAATTTACGTTCTCGACGATCGCTGTTTTCTTGCTCGGGAGTATCTCGACGAGCTGCTGTGTGAGGCAAAGCGGCGCCAAGAGAGCGTCATCGCCTGCCCGAGTGCCCTGCTGCCGGATACGCTTGAGGCGCTGCTGCTGCCGGAACGGTCGCTGGGCTTTGTGTCGCGGCGCGTGATGCAGCCGGAGAGCGCGTGGCGGCACGTTAGGCTCGATGCACTCGTGCCGCGTGAGAGCGCAAGAGAAGCCAGAGGCGCACTGAGGAAAAACGAGAGCATAAGGCGCGAGCTCACGCTCGAGGCGCTGCGGCTTTTGGCGCGGGCGAAGGAGCATCATGACGAGCTTGAGCGCGTTTACAATCCCCACGTCGATTTTGCGGCTCTTGACGCCTTTTGCGAGGCTGAGATCGCGCGGATATTTGCATAGAAAAACGGCCGGGGAAGGCTCTCCTCGGCCGCGATATTTATTTTTTCAGCAGCACATACCGCCCCACGGGGTGAGGCACGAGCAGCAGAGATATGTCGTGCAGCAGTCATCGCAGACGCAGCAGGAGTTGTTATAGTCTCCGCTGTACTGCTGATAGTACTGACCGTTGCCCTCAAGTCTGCTCAGAAGCTGGCGATAGTTGGGGTTGTCGGGCTCGATTTCGACGGCGCGCTTTGCGTCCTCAAGTGCGGCAATTTTATTGCCGGAGAACATATTTGCGACTGCGCTCAGGTAAAACCAGCGTCCGTCACGCTCGGAAACGGGCACCTGCGAAAGCGCGGTGAGCGCCTCGGCATAGCGTCCGTTGCGTATGTAGTTGACCGCCGCGCGGCATTCCGCGCGCTCCTGCGGCTGCTCGTAGGCTGTCCTGCCGTAGCCGTTGTAGCCGCCTCCGAAGCCGCTGCCGTAGCTGCTTTGGTTGGCCTGTCCGCTTTTTATCTGATCGTAGGCTGCGTTTATCTCGTTCATTTTCTGCGCCGCCGCCGCATCGCCGGGATTGCGGTCGGGGTGATATTTCTTCGCGAGCTCGCGGTATGCTTTCTTTATCTCCTCGTCCGTCGCGTTGCGCGAAACGCCGAGGACTTCATAGGGGTCCCGTGCCATTCGGTACTGCTCCTTACTTACTGCCTGTATCGTAGTGGCGGTTGAATTTTATCCACACGCCGCTGCACAGTATGTTTTTTATTATATCCGCATCCTGTATCATCGGGAGCCGCTCAAAGCTCTCTATGCAGTCGGCAAGCAGGGTTTGGAGAATGTCCCGAAAGCGCTGCTGCTCGTCGAGCCTGCCGTACAGGTAAACGAAGGGGTTATACTTATATGCTCTTTTGTCGCCCTTGAGGTCTATGCACGCGTCCATTACGTACACGAACTGCCCGAGCGCGCGTCCGAAGCGGCGCAGTGTGTCCGCCCAGATATCCTCGCGCATGACGAAAAGCTCCGCCATCAGATCGCCGAAGGCCGTCGCCGCCGCGTCCGGAGCGGCAATGCGCTCATCCTCGATCTTCTTGAGCCGCGCCATACATTCCTTTATGACGCCGCACTGACGCGGATAGTCCCTGCACACTCTCTCGTATGAGCTCTTGAGCGCCTTTGCGCCGGCAAGCGCCGCCGCGTTGAGCTCGTCCTGCCAATCGTCAAGGCAGTTGAGATACGCAAGAGCTATGTTCATATCCGCTGCGTAATCCGTCACGTCGGACTGAAAAAACTGCCTCGTGCTCAATGGGTGAGCAGGGCAGGGGGTCTCGCCGCGCATGAGGTACGGCTCATACAGCGAGGTGAGGAACATGACGAGGAAGGTCATGTCGTAGGTGAGGGTAAATCTTGCAAGACTGCCGTGGCGCTGCTTGAGGCTCAGGCACAGTCCGCAGTAAAACGACTTATACCTGCGCCGCTGCTCGTCACTGAGCAGCGAAAGGTCTGCGGTCACGAAGCCGAACATATCAGGTCTTACCTCTGAAGGACGTTCCGCACTTCTTGCAGACGATATTTATCCTGCCCTTGTGACGCGGTACTCTGAGCGTGGTATGGCACGAGGGGCAGGTAAAGAACTTATACTCCTTGCGCTGATTCCAGCGGACCTTTATCATCTCAAATTTGCCCGCAACGCTCATCCTCAGCCGCAGATAGCGGTTGTTTTCCGCGCTGCGCTTGAGCAGGTTTTTCGAAAGCATACGCGCGTAAACGATGATGAGCAGGAAAAGCGCGACAGACCACATTATCCGCGAGGCGGTTGTGCCGTTGAGGATAATGCCGGCTATCATCACAATAATGCTTATGACCGAAAGAAAGCGGTTGAGCTGATCTGCTCCGCATCGGCCCTGCATAAAGCGCGCAATTTTTTCTCTCATTAAAAATTCACCTTGACTGAACTCATAATATTTCAATAGTGTATGTTATCACAAGCTCAATGCGAATATATAAAGAAATTGTGAATTTCGCGGCGATATCAGCCCTTGGCGTAATCCCAGGTGTATTCGATGACGGAGGCATCGACGCCCTCGCCGTGACTGCGGGTGCATTTAATGACGTTGCCCGGCTCGTCATACTCATATTCGCTGCTTGTCGAGCTGATAATGCTGCCGTCCGAGCCGCTTATGACAGCGCTTTTTTCGCTGCCGTTTTCGTCGTAGGTAAATTCGCTGCGACTTATGAGATTGCCCTCGGAGTCCGTGCGCGTGACGGATACGATGTGCCCGTCGGCATCAAGAGTGCGCGTTTCGGTAACGGTGCTGTCCTCAATATAGTTTTTTCTCGTCAAGGTCACGCCGCCGTCGGAGTAGGCGTAGCTTATTTCGCTCACAGGCTCCTCGCACTCGGAGTATTTTTCGCTTACGAGCCTGTCCCCGTCGTAGGTATATTCCGTAACGGCGGTCTCGACGGCGTCAATGACAGTCGCCGCTCTCACGGTGCGTCCCGCGGCGTCGAGCTTATAAATAACACTGTACTCCTCCTCGAATTCCTCGGGGCCGAGCGCAATGAAGCTCGTCATCTTCGTCACGGCGCCGTTTTCGTCGCGGACGTATTCCTTATATCCCTCCGGAGCGTCGTTTATGCCGAGCGTGGTCTCCTTTGCAAGAAAGCCGTTCTCGTCGTATTCGTATATAACGGAGCGGAACTGAAGCCCGTCGGTGTTGTACCATATCTCCTTTGCGAGCTTGCCCTCGCTTTTTTCGAATATCGTGAGGTCAAGCGTCTCCTGTGGAGCGGTCTCGGTGGGCTGCGGCGCGGGATCGTCCTTGGAGCAGGCGCAAAGCGCGAGCAGCATGACGAGGGAAAGCACAAGGCATACGGTCTTTTTCATGTTAAGGCTCCTTTCCTGTGTGGTCATTTCACGGTTTTTTCGAGCACGGCGCCGGAGTAGGCGTCGATTTCATAGCGGTACGACAGAGCGATGGTGCGGAAGGTGACCTTATAGTACCACTGCCCGCCGGAGTATTTTATCCCCGAATCGAGCGAGGACACCTGACTTTGCGTCAGCCCCGCATCGCGCAGCGCAATCGCCTCGGCGCGCTCGGAGCCGATAAGAAGCTCATCGTCGCGCGTCTGATAAATAAGATAAACGACGCCCCCTGTGATGAGCGCGGCTATCAGAATGCAGATAATTACGATGTTAACACTCTTTTTCATGCCGTTTCTCCGTACATTAGGATAATAAATTATATCATTGCGCGGAAGATTTAGCAATATGCTGTTATTTCAGAGAAAAAACGAATTTTTGAGTTGACAAGACGGGTTTATTCCACTATAATATTCAAGCGACTGTGGAGAGGTGCACTATGCTGCTTGATTTGAGACAAATAATTGAAGTCCCCGGAAAAAGCGTTCCGTTCAAATGTGAGCTGGATACGCAGGGACTGGAATTTGACTCTGTTAAGGAGTATAAGGCTCCGCCCATGGCAGAAGGCAGAGTGTTTAATGAGGCAGGTATCCTGACACTCGAGGGTACCCTGACAGCCGAAATGACTTGTGTGTGCGACAGATGTGGTAAACTGTTTGACAGCACCAAGGTGATGGACCTCCGCGCCTTCATATCCGACAGAGAGTCTGAAGATCCCGAGGTCTTTGTTCTCGACGGGGACAAGCTCGATCTCGACGAAACTCTCTCTACCCTTTTTGTTCTCGACATGGAAACGAAGTTTCTGTGCTCCGAGGATTGCAAAGGTCTATGCTCCCGCTGCGGAGCCGACTTAAACCTTGGCCCCTGCGCTTGCGGGAAAGAGATCGATCCAAGACTTGCTGTGCTTTCGCAGCTGTTGGATAAGTGATCAATTAATACTATTGCTAATATGCAGCTGATTATCAGGAGGTGTCACCATGGCAGTCCCTAAGGGAAAAGTATCAAGACAGAGACGTGATAAGAGACGTTCGTCTCACTGGAAGCTCGAGGCTCCCGGCATCGTTAAGTGCCCCAACTGCGGCGAGTTCAAAATGCCTCACCGTGCCTGCAAGGCCTGCGGTATGTACAACGGCCGCAAGGTTCTTACCGTTGACGAGAAGTAATTAAAACGCTCAAGGAGGAAGGGTAACAGTGCCCCTCCTCCTTTTGCGTATATTTGACTATGAAAAACGATATCATTTCAAAAATAGACAGCGGCAGCCCGCTGCACCGAAGGGTGAATATAGGCGATGAGATAGTCAGCATTAACGGCAACGTCATCCACGACGTGCTCGACTATAAGTATTTCTCCTATGACCCCGTGCTGAGCATCGTCGTGCGCCGTCCCGACGGCAGCGAATACACCGTGCACGCGGAAAAGCCGGAGGGCATGGACCTCGGACTTGAGTTTGAGGAGTATCTTATGGACGCTCCGAGAAGCTGCGCGAATAACTGCGTTTTCTGCTTTATTGACCAGCTTCCCAAGGGTATGCGCAAGACGATGTATTTTAAGGACGACGATGCGCGCCTGAGCTTTTTGCTCGGCAATTACATCACGCTCACGAACCTTTCCGAGCGCGAGATACAGCGCATAATCGACCTTCACATCAGCCCCGTGAACATCTCCGTCCACGCGACCGAGCCCGAGCTGCGTGTAAAGCTCCTGCGCAATAAAAACGCGGGAAAATGCATGGATATAATGCGCCGCTTTGCGCAGGGCGGGATAGTCATGAACTGCCAGATAGTCTGCTGCCCGGGGCTCAACGACGGGCAGGCGCTCAGCCGCACCATGCGCGAATTAGCCGAGCTTTACCCTGCTGTACACAGCGTGTCGATAGTGCCCGTGGGACTGACCAAATTCCGCGAGGGACTGTATCCGCTCACGCCCTTTACCCCCGAGCACTCCGGCGAAACGATAGACCTCGTGACGCAATACGGCGACGAGTGCGTCAAAAAATTCGGCACGCGCCTGTTTTTCTGCTCGGACGAAATGTATATATGCGCACGACGCGAGCTGCCCGAGGACGATTTCTACGAGGAGCACACCCAGCTTGAAAACGGCGTGGGCATGATAAGACTGCTCGAGCGGGAGTTTAAAAGCGCGCTGAGTCTGTCCGATGAGCCGGACGGAGTGCCGTTTTCGATAGCCTGCGGAGTGTCGGTCGCGCCGTATTTTGAAAAACTTATTTGTATTGCAAGCGAAAAGTATGGTAATATAAAAGGAAAGGTATATCCCATCGTGAATGATTTCTTCGGTCACGGTGTGAACGTTTCCGGACTTATAACCGGCGGCGACCTCATTGCGCAGCTAAAGGACAAGGAGCTCGGCGAGCGTCTTTTCGTTTCGCAGAATATGCTGCGGCGCGAGGAAATGGATTTTCTCGACGACGTGACGATAGAGCAGGCGAGGGACGCGCTCGGAGTGCCCATTTACCCCGTCGAATCGGACGGCTTTGCGCTTTGGGACGCGATAAGCGGCGATGCGCTGCCCGAGGTCAGGATACCGGTGCGCAGTCCGGAGCGCCGGCAGTACTATAAATATAATCAAAACGGAGGTTAGCTTTATGTCAAAGCCTCTCATTGCCATAGTCGGCAGACCCAACGTGGGAAAGAGCATGCTTTTCAACAAGCTGTGCGGCAAGCGGCTGTCCATAGTCGAGGACACGCCCGGCGTCACCCGCGACAGGCTGTATGCCGAGTGCGAATGGCTCGGAAGAAAATTTGATATTGTCGATACCGGCGGCATCGAGCCGACGACCGATAACGAGATACTTATGTTCATGCGCGAGCAGGCGAACATCGCGATAAGCGCGGCGGACGTTATAGTGCTCGTAACGGACGTGCGCACGGGCGTCACGGCGGCGGATAAGGAAGTTGCCAATATGCTGCTGCGCTCGAAGAAGCCCACCGTGCTTGCCGTCAATAAGATGGACTCCACCGGCAGGCTCGACCCCGCCATTTACGAGTTTTACGAGCTTGGTCTGGGCGACCCCATCGCGGTCTCCGCGGTGCACGGCCACGGCACGGGCGATCTGCTCGACGAGTGCATGAAATATTTCCCGCCCGAGGATGAGGAGGAAGAGGAGGACGACCGCATAAAGGTCGCCGTCATCGGAAAGCCCAATGTCGGCAAGTCCTCGCTCATTAACCATATCCTCGGCGAAAAGCGCGTCATCGTCAGCAACGTCGCCGGCACAACGCGCGACGCTGTGGACTCCGAGGTGGACAACAAATTCGGCAAATACGTCTTTATAGACACCGCCGGAATTCGCCGCAAGAGCAAAGTTGACGAGCGTGTCGAGAAGTTTTCCGTCATGCGTGCGCAGATGGCCATCGAGCGCGCGGACGTGTGCATAATCATGATAGACGCGCGCGAGGGAGTCACCGAGCAGGATACGAAAATAGCGGGACTTGCTCACGAGGCGGGCAAGGCGAGCATCATCGTCGTAAACAAGTGGGACCTCATCGAAAAAGAGACCGGCACGATGGAAAAAATGCGCAAGGCGGTCATGCGCGACCTGAGCTTCATGAGCTATGCTCCGGTGCTCTTCATATCCGCAATGACCGGTCAGCGCACCGACAGGATATTCGAGCTTGTAAACTTCGTGAACGATCAGAGCAATATGCGCATAACGACGGGTATGCTCAACGACGTTCTTGCCGATGCTCAGGCGAGAGTGCAGCCGCCCACGGACAAGGGCCGCAGGCTGAAGATATACTACATGACCCAGACCGGCATAAAGCCGCCCAACTTCGTCATTTTCTGCAACAGCCGCGAGCTTTTCCACTTCTCGTATCAGAGATATATCGAAAATCAGATACGCGCCGTGTTCGGACTTGAGGGCACGCCCATTCGCATGGTCATACGCCAGAAGGGAGATAAGCAATGACAGCGGTTTTGCTCGTGATAATTGCCGTTATCGCCTATACAATGGGCAGCATCAGCACGCCTAACGTGACCTCGCATTTGATTTTCCACGAGAACATACAAAAATACTCCCGCGATAACGTCGGTATAACGCGCTTTATGATGCGCCACGGCCGCGGCGGCTTAGTTAAGCTCATCCTCGCGGAGCTCATAAAAACGGCGATACCCGTGCTCATCGGCGGACTGCTCATGCTCATCGTCGGTCACGCGCAGATAGGCTATGCCTTTGCTCTGTTTTGCGTCGTGCTCGGCACGAACTTCCCGATAATGTATGATTTTCGCGGAGAGCACAGCCTGCTTGCCCTCATGATGGGAACCTTCTTCGTCAGCAGCGAGGTCGCCATCGCGGGCATCTTCGTGTTCGTCGTTATGTATTTTGTCAGCCGCTATATTTCCGCCTCGGCCATGCTCGCGTCGCTGCTCATGTTTGTCGTTGCGGTCATGAGCATTGACGACAGCCTTGTCGTTTACATATTCGGCTTTACAAATCTCCTCGTTATTGTCGAATACCGCAAGAGCATTATTCGCCTTTTTAAGCATAAAGAGCCCAAATTCCGCTATAAGCAGGATGTGAGCTTTATGTTTGACGATGATTTCGGCAGCGGCGATGAAATAAAAAAGTAAAAAGATATAAGAAAACTCGGAAGTGTGATGCTTCCGAGTTTTTTGTTACAGCAAATATCTGAACGGTCTTATGACAATACGCACGAACCCCTGCACGGCGGTTTTCAGGATAGACGCCTCGGGCGGAGCGTAGTCCGCGCCCTGTGCCACGCTGCCGTCCGGAGCGAGGGTCTTGCCCTGACGCAGCATGGTGTCCGTCTCCTCGCGCAGCGCGGCGTTAAGCTCGGGACAATCCACTAAAAGCATCATCTCCGTATCAAGATATGCGCTGCGCATATCCCAGTTAAACGAGCCTATGACGCTAAGGCGGTCGTCAATTAAGATCGTCTTTGTGTGCATGGAGTTTTCGCCGCTCCATTGGCAGACGAAAACGCCGGTCGCAAGTATCCTGCCCTCGTTGTTGAGAAGATCAGCGCAGCCCCAGGGGTTAGCGCCGCTTTGGGGCGAATTTGTGATGATCTGCATCATCGCCTCGCCGCCCGCTGCCTTTTCGAGGCAGCTATACATGCTTTGATTGCAGATGATGTACGGCGTTTGCAGCACGACGCGCTCGCTGCCGCCCTGCATGAGCTCCGTAAGCGCGTTTAAAAGCTGCGGAGACTTGTTCCAAGCGGTGCAGTCGCTGTGCAGGACGCTCACGCCCTCGGCGCGTATCGTCTCCGCGTCCCAATCAATGGGCTTCAAGCTCACGAAGCCCTGCCCAACGCGCCGTGAGCTCTGTGCGGGCTCTCCGCACTGCGCGGCTCTCACCGTTCGGCTCAAAGCTCCTGCTGGTATCCAGCGCCCAAATCTCCTCAAAATAGCTCAGCAGTGTCCTGACTGAGGCGTTTTCCGAGCCGTCGCCGTACACCACAACGTCGCGGTCCTCGTTTTGCCGCGAGGTGCCGCCGCTGCCGAGGAACAGGTCGCTGGTGTTCCTGCCGCCGATGATATACGCATTGCGGTCAACGATGAGATACTTGTCGTGGCAGCGGTAGTTGGCCGTCCAAAGACGAGTAAGGCGAATGGGATTATAGAATTTTATCTCCGCATTCTCCTGCGCGGCGAGAGCCTTGAAGGCGCTGCTGCCGTTAAGATGAAGCTGCGCGTTCATGCCGTCAACGAGTATTCGCACCCGCACTCCGCGCTGCGCCGCATCCATGAGCGCGGAAATAATGTCCGAGCCGCTGTTGTCTGCGCGGAAATCGAAGGTGGAGAGGATTATCTCCTCCTGAGCCGAGCCGATGAGCCGAAGCCGCCAGCTCAGAGCCTCCTCATTGCCGTCAACAAGGCAGACCCGTTCCGAAGCGGGAGCGGGCAGGCGAGGCTGCGCGTCGCTTTTCTTCTGTGTTCCGAGCAACGGCGGGATTATCAGACACGCGGGCAGGTATACGGCAAGGCACAGTATGCCCACTCCGAGGATGCAGCCGTATTTTTTGCAAAATAGTTTTTTCATTTTAAATCACTTCCGATAAGGCTTCGAGAATTTGCGTCCGATAAGGCTTCGAGAATTTGCGCTTGCCGTGCCGGGGTCAGCACAGCGGCGCAAAAATGCGAAGAATTCCGTCAATTGCCCAGCGGCGGGAATAGTGCTTCGTGTCGTAGGGCTCTATTTCGCTGCATTTTTCCTGCGTTTCGAGGAAATCGCGCTTGATCTTTGAAACGATGCCCGCGCGGTAAAACAGCGAGTTGTTCTCAAAATGCAGGAACAGGCTGCGATAGTCCAAATTGACCGTTCCGATGGTAGCGACTCTGTCGTCGGAGACGAAGCTCTTCGCGTGGACAAAGCCGGGAGTGTACTCGTAGATTTTGACCCCGCCGCTCAGAAGCACCTGATAAAAGCTGCGCGACATACGGAATATGAGCTTCTTGTCGGGAACTCCGGGCATTATTATGCGGACGTCAACGCCGCGCTGCGCAGCGGATATCATCGCCGCCATGAGGTCGTCGCCGAGCATGAGATAGGGGGTAAAGAACCATGCGTAATCCGTGCTCTGCGAAAGCAGGTCGATGAAAAGTCGGTTGCTCGTAGCCTCGTGGTTGAGGGGCGAGTCGTAGTAGCTGAGAACATAGCCGTCCGTCTCACGCGGGGCTTTGCTCGGCTCCGGCATCGGCAGCGTGTCCTCTCCCTTTTTGACCGCAAAGGCGTTCCAGAAGGTCAGGAACATATGCGTGAAGCTGTGCACCGCCTCGCCCGTAAGACGGAAGGCGGTGTCCTTCCAGTGCCCGTAGGGCTTTTCAAGGTTTATGTAGCGGTCTGCGAGGTTAATGCCGCCGCTGTAGGCGATCTCGTTGTCGATGATGAGCATTTTGCGGTGGTCGCGGTAGTTAACGGTGCCCTTGAGCGCGAGGAAGGGGTTAAACGGAGCGCAGGGGATACCCTTTTGGCTCAGCTCGCGGGCGTTGCTGAAGTTAAAGGACGAGATGCTGCCCATGTCGTCATACATTACGCGCACGTCAACGCCCTGCCTGAGCTTTTCCTCGAGAACGCTCATGATGCTGTCCCACATATGTCCGGGCTCGATGATGAAGTATTCGATGTATATAGAGTTCTTGGCCTTTTTGAGATCCGCGAGCATATCGGGGAACATATCGTCGCCGAGCGGGTAGTATCGGGTTTGCTCGGCTCTGCAAAGGGGATAGCCCGTCTTGCCCTCGAGCCAGCGCACCGTCTGCTCCATGCGCTTATCGCCGTCAAAGGGCTTTTTTCCGATTTCAAGCGGCTGTGTATCGCCGCTGCTTTGCGCACTCTCAAGGCGCTTTTTCAGGGGCTTTGCCGTGCGCTTATTTCCGAAAAACAGGTACAGCAGCGTGCCCACGAGCGGCATCGTCAGAATAACGAGCAGCCACAGCAGCTTGTATGTGCTCTCGTCGCGCTTGATTATGATATAGAGCACCAAAAAGAACGCGACGACCGACAGCGCCGACACTATAAGCGGCGCATAGGGCGAGAGCCATTTTATCAGCATCAGATGCCACAGCACCTGCAATGCCGCGGCAGGTACGATTATCAAAACGCGGCGCATGATCTTTCCCATGTCAAAATTCCTTTCCCGTCACGCCTCCTCCGAGGCTGCCTTCCACGCGCACACGATCTGCGCCATTTCCTCGGGCGATTCGTTGTAGCCGCGCAGCACCCATGCGTTCATGAGCCCGAAGAGCCCGAAGGTGATGAACTGGATTAAATAATATGTTTTTGCGTCCGCCTGCGCGATAACGGGTGCGGCGCTCTGAAGATAGAAGTCGAGGATAACGTCCTGATGTCCCGAGGCGTAAAGCAGATCGAATATGGGACGGATGGACAGGCAGAACTCGAAAAGTGCCCTGATGCCCTCGGGGTTTACCCGGGAAATGCCGTCGCTGCCGCGCTGTGCGCAAAAGCGCCTCCACAGGCAGAGAATTTTAAATGACAGCACCTCGTCCTTGCTGTGAAAATAGCGAAAATAGGTCGAGCGCCCCACGTCCGCCTTCGCCGTCATCTCCTCGATGCTTATCTTTTCAAGGGGCTTATCCCGCATAAGTTTGAGCAGGGCAGTGCCCATGCTTTCCTTGAGATAGTCCGTTGTTGCCGTCGTCCTGCGCATAATAATGCCTCCGTTGCCGTGTTTGATGATATTTTAGTATAAATGATACTTTAGTTTCTTTTATACTATCATTCGCATTACCGCTTGTCAATAGCCCAAACGCAAAAAAAGGACGGAGCCTGTTGACTCCGCCCTTTGAAAATTATTTTTATTTGTATATAACAAGCGCCGCAAACACAAGGGGCTCGGAGGCCCTGTTTGCTATCGAGTGTCCCTCGCCCTCGGGGCAAAACGCCGTGTCGCCCGGATAGAGGGTCACGATGCTGCCGTTGTCGCTGTATTCGCCCTCGCCGGATATGATGCAGTAGTATTCGCCGTCGCCCTTGTGTATGTGCCAGCCGAGCTCGCTGCCGGGCTCAAGCGTTGCAACGGAAAACACTCTGCCCTTGTCGTAAAGCTCCTCGGGCGTTTCGATTATGCGCTTAA
>CEAB01071261.1_pt1 | contig 13273 bp, 10 predicted proteins | sample 557651 | NCBI WGS metagenome assembly CEAB01 (sample SAMEA3182046, study PRJEB8094) | gut metagenome | biome: human; feature: gut; material: Stool; isolation source: human stools | place: Canada | collected 2011-11-15
GTATAATGTGAATAGTAAGAATAAAAGGAGCGAATTATGAGATACGATAATATACATAAAGGCACATTTTTATCAAGACCGAACAGGTTTATCGCCAACGTTGAGATAAACGGCAAAGCCGAGGTCTGCCATGTGAAAAATACGGGCAGATGCAAAGAGCTTCTGGTGGAGGGGTGTACAGTTTGGCTTGAACATTCAGACAGTGAATCGAGAAAGACCGCTTTTGACCTTGTGGCTGTGGAAAAAGGTGACAGGCTCATAAATATGGACAGCCAAGCCCCGAATAAGGCGGTGGGGGAGTGGCTGAGAGAGAAAAAGCCTTTTGGCGAGGGCTTCTCGGTCTATCCCGAAAAGCAATACGGCAATTCACGCTTTGATTTTTACTTAGAGTCGCAGGACAGAAAAATATTCATGGAGGTCAAGGGCTGTACTCTGGAGAAAGACAGCGTGGTGCTTTTCCCAGACGCTCCTACCCTCCGTGGGGTGAAGCATATAGAGGAGCTTTCCCACTGCATTGATGAGGGGTATGAAGCTTATATAATGATACTCGTTCAAATGAGCAATGTGAAATATTTTACTCCAAATTATGACACTCACCCTGAGTTCGGAGAGGCTTTGGAGAAAGCTTCCCGAAAGGGCGTGAAGATTTTATGCTATGACAGCAACGTGACCCCTGACACTATGACAGTGGGCAAGCCTGTTAAGGTGAAGCTTGGCAGGTAATATGGCGGCTCGTCCTGCATATACATTATAATATTAAGATGTATATGGGAGTGACAGCATTGGATATAAAGAAAGTCTGCCTGCGTTGTGTTGCGGTTATAACTGCGGCGTTCGTTATGCCCACGGGGATATGGCTTTATGCAAAGTCTGCCAGCAGGTTCGGCAGGGTGGCGGCTGCGGCGGCAGGGGTGGCAATGGGGGAATACAAGCCTTATTTTTCCGCTGCTGATGATAGCAAAGCAACTGTGCAGACCGCAAATTCAAGTAAGCTTGAAGCGGCGGTGGTGTCAAAACACAGCATATGGGATATGGACATGGCGCCCCAGGAGAAGCAAACGCCCTCTGTAAGCTCAGAAGTGCCAAGCCCTTTGCCTGCTCAGGACGTGACGGACAAGATACCATACCCTGCAAGCATGGAGGGCAATGACGGAGTTATAGAAAAATATACCTATGGCAGATATGACGGTGAGCAGTATTTCGACCTTGACGGCGGCGGACAGGTTAGAAACTGCACTGAGCTTTCAAATGATGAGCTTTACGAGGAAAGCTCAAAGCCATATGATTTTCAGATAGACGGAAATTCCTCTGAGCCGCAGATACTTATTTATCATACCCACGCCACAGAAAGCTTTGAACCGTCGGACAAAGACCACTATGACAGCTCATTTTCCTGCAAGACCACCGACCCCGAAATGAATATGCTGTCGGTAGGGGACAAGATATGCGAACAGCTTGACAAAGCAGGCGTTGCATATATCCACGACACGCTTGTGCATGATTATCCCAGCTATGACGGCTCTTACGATTCAAGCCGAATGGCAGTAAAGCAGATATTGGAGGAGTACCCCTCTATAAAGGTATGTCTTGACGTTCACCGTGACGGCATAGAGCGTGAGGACGGCACAAGGCTTGCACCTGTGGCGGAGATAGAGGGCAGGGAAGCGGCTCAGCTTATGATAATATCAGGCTGTGATGACGGCACAATGGGTATGCCTGACTATATGAAGAATTTCCACTTCGCCTGCGCTTTGCAGTCGGCTTTGGAGAGCGATTGGCAGGGGCTTACACGGCCTGTACTTTTCGACTATCGCCACTATAATCAGGACTTGACCACCGGCTCGCTTCTTATAGAGGTGGGAAGTCACGGCAATTCTATAGCTCAGGCACAGTATACAGGCGAGCTTATAGGAAAGACCTTGGGGGAGATGTTCGGAGGAGAATAGGTGGAATACCGCACAAAATATGTGTGGCAAATTGTCTTAAAATGCCGAAAATACGGCTTTTAGCGGTGGGTTTCTTGACAAGAGCGGGGTTTTGCGTTATAATAAAAGGGACTACATAAACGTTACAGCGTGAGAAATATATAATACGCTCATATTTTGGAGAACTGATATTATGAAAAAATTTTACCCCATGAAAAGAATAGCCGCAGGCTGTATGGCTCTGTGCATAGCTTTTGCCGCCTTTGGTTTTTCTGACGGAAGCGTAAGTGATATCGCTTTGGCGGATAACGATACATACAGCAGTCAGCTTGAAGAGCTGAAAAAGCAACAGCAGGAGCTTGACAAGCAGATAGCTGACGCTGACAAAAAGCTTGCCGATGAGCAGGACAACCTTGAGGCTATAAAGAAAAAATATAAGTCCATACAGAAAAAGATAGCAAATTCAGAGAAATATTCCTCTGAGCTTGAAGACCAAATGGCAGAGCTTGACGGCAAACAGCTTGACACTCAGCACAGCCTTGACTTGCAGGAAGCCGCAATAAACGAGGGCAAGGACGATTTTATGGAGCGTATCCGTGCAATGTATGTTGCAGGCGGAGCAAATTCGTATACAAACGTGCTGATAAATTCATCTGATTTTTATGACGTTCTTATGAGGATAGAGCTTGTGACGAGAGTTGCAAAGCACGATAATGACGAGCTTAACGAGCTTTTGGATCAGTATAAACAGCTTGAAAAGACCAAGGCGGAGCTTGACGAGCAGATAAAACAGCTCAAAGCAAAGGCTGAGGAATATGCTAAGGAGCAGAAATCGCTGGCGGACGAGCAGGCGGAGCTTTTGAAAATGGAGCAGGAGTCGGGCAAGCTTATCGAGCAGATAAAGAACGATAAGAGCGACCTTGAAGATAAGTCGCATCAGGTGGACAATAAGTATTCGGAGGTGTCCTCAAAGGCGGCTACCACCACAACAACTACGACCACCACCAAGAAAAAGACTACCACCACCAAAAAGAGCGGCAACAGCGGTGAAAAGACCACCACCACAAAAAAATCGGCTCAGACGGAAAAGCCTGACGAAACTACGGCTCAGACTACCACAACTCCGCAGGAAACAGCCGCGCCAAAGCCTGAAACAAGCAAAAAGACCACTACAACAACAGCACCTGCGCCTAAGCCTAAGCCTGATAATTCAGACAGTTCTAAGATAGACACTGTTGTTTCATATGCCAAAAGCATGGTGGGCGGAGCGTATGTATGGGGCGGTTCACAGTTCGGTGCAACGGATTGTTCGGGTCTTGTGATGCTCTCGTTCGCACAGGTGGGAATAAATCTTCCACACTATGCGGCTTCGCAGGCTTTATATGGTACTACAGTTTCATATAACAATATGAAGAAGGGCGATGTTATCTTCTTTGGCGGAGCGTCGATCTCGAGCATTTACCACGTTGCTATCTATATCGGCGACGGCAAAATGGTACACGCTCAGAACTCTGCCACGGGTATCGTTATTTCTAATGTTGAGTATTTTTCAAGATACAACAACATCACTATTATCAAAAGACTTATATAGCGTAAAAACGCAGTCTGCAAGGGCTGCGTTTTTTATATCTATAACGATTCAACAGAAAACGCCACGAAAATTTATATAAAATTACTTAAATGTGAACATTCATTTTCAAACCTATTGACAAAGCTAAGTATTTGTGATATAATTAAATCAAATAAAGATTGTAGGCTTTGATAACAATTGCTGTACAAAACAGCAGTAAGTCAGGGGGAAGAAAAATGGATAGTCTGAAAACGTGTTTTTTTGGCGGCTATGATAAGCTTGATACATTAAAATATATCGACACTATAACCAGCGAGATCTATATGCTGGAGTCGGCTATCGAAAAGAAAAAGAACGGCGATAACTTTGTTATCCCCGGAGAAACAGGTCAGCGAAAGCTCAAAGGCTCAGCGCTTGGCGGCTTTGCAAAGCCTGATGTGGACAGCTACATCTGTGCGCTTCTTGGAAAGGCGGCTGAGCTTCGTGAAAAGCTTTGCAGCTAACGGCCAATAAAGGCAAAAAAATATCCGCAGAGGTCATTTTATCTGGCTTCTGCGGTTTTTTGTCGTATCTTGTCTTAAAAAGAGCAATAAAAAAATTAATACCCACTTCCATCGGCTGAAATGAGCATTAATTTTTATAGAATTATGAAAGGGATTCTTTGGTATTTGGCAAAACCTAAAGACGAGGAAATGTATCAGCGACTTGGGGAATCGCAGAGGGAAAGAAGATAAAAACCTGACTTTAAGTTTTACCAATTACCAAAGCTTTTTTTGTATCTTCTGCTGTGATTATATAATACCAGTTCTGTGTGAACCGAATATGAATTTTCAGGGGATTTCGGAGAGTTTTTTGAAAAAAATAAATGTTAATCACCAGTTCACAATTATAAGCTATAATGTCACTATTGGGGAATATTTTTTTACGAGGGAGGATATTTTATGTTTCAGATACTTGTGGTGGAGGACGACGCAAGCCTTAGAAAGCTCATGTCTGCCGCACTTAAACAGCATGGCTATGTGACTTTTCTTGCAAATGACGGTCTGGAGGCTTTGGACGTTCTTGAAAAAACGAATATAGACCTTATAATCTCAGATATAATGATGCCGAATATGGACGGCTATGAGCTTACAAGACAGCTCAGAAAGGCTGATTTCAACCTGCCTATACTTATGGTCACCGCAAAGGAGACCTTCGAGGATAAGCAGGAGGGCTTTTCTGCCGGCACAGACGATTATATGGTAAAGCCTATTGATATAAATGAGATGATACTCCGTGTGGGTGCGCTTTTAAGGCGTTCAAAAATGGCATCGGAACATTCTCTTACTGTGGGAAACTGCGTGCTTGATTATGACGCTATGAGCGTGGCGGTTGACGGCGGAGCTGCGGAAACTATACCGCAAATGGAGTTCAAACTGCTTTTTAAACTGCTCAGCTACCCTGACAAGATATTCACACGCCGTCAGCTCCTTGACGAGCTTTGGGGCATGGATAAGGACGTTGACGAGCGTACTGTTGACGTTCACGTTAAAAGGCTGAGAGAGCGTTACGGAAGCTGCGGCTCGTTCGAGATAGTCACAGTTCGTGGACTTGGCTATAAGGCTGTGAAAAAGCAGTGACGGATAAGCTTGAGGGGTGAGGGGTTTGAGTAAGAAAAAGACCAAAAACAAAACAAGTTTGCAGTTCAAGCTGACTCTTATGTTTTTCTTTGTGATGCTGGTGTCGGCTTCTATATCGGTGTCAGTTCTTGTAATGGTGTGCAGCCCTGTAATGAAAAGCAATGCCGAACAGCAGTTGGTGGAGCTTTCCATGGCAATGGATCAGCTTGAAGAAAAGGGCGGCTTCACTGTGGACGAGATAGTTTCCATTGTGAACAATTCAGCCTATAGTCTGTCAGTGGTGGATAAAAACGATTCAAGAGTACACGATCATTTTGCAGATATCGTGCATAAGGGATATTATGTGACCTCAGAGGGTGTTGTGCCTAACGCAACTATAATCTCACAGGTGCTTGATAAGTTCGTTATCATCGACAGCTTTTCAAGCGACAGCGTTTACTGGGTAGTAAACCTTGTTGTCATCATAGCTTTTATGGTCTGTATCGTTATCGGTACTATTATAACAGCGTTCATGAGCCGAAGCATTATACAGCCTATACGAGATCTCAGTGCGGCGGCGGCTGAGATAGCAAAGGGCAATTTTAAGGTAAGGGTAAGAGAACCGTCTGACCCTGAATACAGCATACTTGCACAGAACTTTAACAAAATGGCTGAGGAGCTTGCAGGTACGGAAACGCTGAGAGGTGACTTTATCTCAAACGTTTCCCACGAGTTCAAAACACCGCTTGCGTCTGTACAGGGCTTTGCAAAGCTTCTGCAGTCTGACGATATAACCGAGCAGGAGCGTGAGGAATACACGCAGATAATAATCGACGAAACATCACGGCTTTCAAAGCTTTCATCAAATATTTTGAAGCTCACAAAGCTTGAAAATCAGAAAACAGTGGGCAAAAAGACAAGATTTTCTCTTGACGAGCAGATAAGAAAAATACTTCTTGTGCTTGAACCTGAGTGGTCGAAGAAAAAAATCGACCTTGATATCGACCTTGAGGATATCATGTATGTGGGCAGCGAGGAGCTTATGGCGCAGATATGGCAGAATATCATCAACAACGCTATCAAGTTCACCCCGGAGGGCGGAAAAATAAGCGTGAAGCTTTTCCGCAACGAGAAGAATATTTCAGCGGAGATATGGGACAACGGTCCGTCTATAGCCCCTGACGTAAAGGCGAAGATATTTGATAAGTTCTATCAGGGCGACCGCTCCCGTGCAACAGAGGGCAACGGTCTTGGACTTGCACTTGTAAAAAGGATAATCGAGCTTTCCGAGGGCAGCATAGAGGTGGAAAACGATATGAAAAAAGGCGGCGTTTGCTTCCGCATAAGCCTGCCTTATCTTATCGAGGATATGATGTAAAGTATTGAAACACGCTAATTATTTGTAGGGGCGAACAGTGTTCGCTCGTTATATCCCACCACATGACATTTTTTTACACAAAAAAGGAGCAGTTCATTGCGAATTGCTCCTTTTATCTGTCTATCATTTTTTAGAACAGACTTGCCACAAAGCCTGCTGCCACACCGAAAACATAAAGTATTCCCATTATGGCGAAATTCTCTTTCATGTTGTGCTTGTTGGTCTTGAAAAGCACCAGAAGTCCAACGCCTGCTCCTGTGCAAAGTCCTGCGATAAGCGAGCCGAAGCTTACAACTCCCTCGATATAAAGCTGAGTGAGAACAACGGAAGCCGCACAGTTCGGGATAAAGCCTATTATGCCTGCTATGAACGGCTGAACTATACTGTCAGACATAAGCAGGGTCTTTACTGTGTCCTCTCCTGCAAACTCCATTACCGCACCGAGAATAAGGTTTACCGCAAATATAAAAAGTATTATGCTTACAGTGTGGTGAAGTGCCGAGTGCAAAATACTGTGATGTTCGCAGTCGCAGTCCTCGCATATCTCCTTGAAAGGCTCTTCGTCCTGCTTTTTGCCCATAAGCTTTAAGATAAGGTCAACAAGCACGCCTGCTATTATCGCCACAGCTACCTTTATAAGAATAAGCTGCCAAAGCTTGCCGGCAAATGCAGGGTTCGCTATCATCATGGGTATTGCCTCGTCGCTTGTGGCAAGGTATACCGAAATGAGAGTTCCCATTGTGATCAGCCTGCCTGAGTAAAGGTTGGACGCCACAACGGAAAATCCGCATTGCGGCACTGCTCCAAGTATGCTTCCTCCTATCGCACCGAAAGGTCCCATTTTTCTAAGAGCCTTTCCAAGCTTGTCGGCAGAACGATGCTCTATATACTCTATAAGCAGATAAACGCCAAACAGAAAAGGCAGTATCTTAAGGCTGTCTATTAATGCGTCAAGAAAAACGTCAACTAAAGTTTCAAACATTATATCTATCTCCTGTAAAATATCCACGGCTCTCCGTGATCAAAGTTAAACGGTTTTATGTCAACTCGACTATTATACAATATTTATTCACCCTTGTCAATCTTATGTTTATATGATAATCTGTTCATTTGTTTACCCTTTTCAGCAACAAAAAACGAGCGGAATCTCTCCGCCCGTTTTTTGTTTTATAGTGTCTGTATGTTTATACAGAACGCTTTGTAAAGCCGTCCCATGCGGTGAGCAGGAACACCACCATGTGTGCTATAAGAACGCCTACTGCAAATGTCAGGCTGTGCTGTGCGAATATCGAACCGCCCTTTGAGATAGAAGTAAGGTCTGTGTTTGCGAATACAAGGAATCTTGCCCAATCCTGTCCAAGCTGACCCAAAAGCTGTGTGACCGTCGAGCCTATGCACATTGTGAATACGCTGACGCCGATAGCAAGAGCTGTGCTTCTTACAAGTGACGAGATAGCGAACGCCAGTGTTGACATTACCACCATTTCAACGCTTTTCATCAGATATTGCTCTGCCGCATAAAGCAGTGTAGGCATTTCCTTTACCTCGCCGCCGCTTACATAGATATAAGGCGTTGAGAAGCCGTCAAAGCCGTGCATAAGCCCTGTAATAGGTATCATTACCACGAAAAGTATGCAAAGCATTATGTAGCCCACTGTGATGACAGTGAAGTATTTTGCCATTAGTATCTTCCAGCGTTTAACAGGGTTTATAAGCAGGAACTTGACAGTTCCCTGTGAAAATTCAGAGGATACAATGCCGCCTGCGATAACGATAGCAAGCAGTGCGACTACTGTTACAAGGGAAGTGCTTGTGAGAAACACTGTCCAGAATGTTATCTGCTCAGGCTCGTCTGTTTCAAACAGCGTCATTTGGTTTGCTGTGTTGTCGAGTTTATCATTGTCAAGCTGATAAAGTGCAAGTTTTATATTATCCTCCAGCTTTGCTCTGCTGTTCTGTCCGTCAGACTTTGCGTCGCCCATGGTCGCAATGGTATTTTTTGCGTTTGCAACTGTCATGATAAGGTCGTTTTTCTTCTCGTTTGACTTGTCAAAGGAAATATCCTTGTCAAGTCTGTATTGATATTCCCACTTTTCCCCCTCTGAGAGAATGTCATTATCCAGCCTGTATTGACAGAAGCCGCGCCAATCGTTGTCGTCAAGATATTTCTTTATCCCTGACATATCACCAGTGCCGTTTGCGAACATCGCTGACAGTACATCATATCTCCAATCATCGCTGTCGATATCGTTGTCCATAAGATACTGCCACATTGCGATCTCGTTAGGGTCGCCGTTTGTGTCTTTGAGCCAATTTATGGTTTGCTGATAATCACCCGTTGCGTCATAGCTTGAATAGTTATTGCCCTCCATGTTGTGCTTTGCAAAAAGTGCAATGCCAGAAAGACCAAGCGCACATATTATTATAAGCACGATCATTATTTTTGTGGATAGCTTTTTGAAAACCTTTATGTACTCGTTTTTCACAAGTCTGAAAAATCTAGCCAATCTGTACGCCCCCTTCCTTGCCGCCTGTAAGCTCGATAAATACGTCCTCAAGCTTCTTGTTCTCTCTGCGGTGAACAGTGTAAAGTGAAACTCCGCCCTCGATAAGCGCCTTGTTCACCGACGCTATCTTTTTCTTCTCTATTTCCACTGGGATAGAAAGGATAACTGCGCCTGTTTCCTTGTCGATACGCTTGCCCTCGTCTGCCAGCATTATAAGACCCATAGCCTTTTGCGGGTCGTCAACTTCAAGAACATATTCAGCCATTGAGCTGTCAGACTGTGAGATAAGCTCCTCCATGGTGTATGAGCCTATCATTTTTCCGTTTGCGATAATGCCCACTCTGTCGCACATCATTTCCATTTCGCTCATGAGATGTGAGGATACCACAACGCAAGTGCCTTCCTTGTGAGCAAGCTCTTTGAGTACGTCACGAAGCTCTTTTATGCCCTGCGGGTCAAGACCGTTTGTAGGCTCGTCAAGGATAAGAAGCTTTGGTTTGTGGAGGATAGCCTGTGCAACGCCAAGACGCTGACGCATACCCAGAGAGTATTTCGACACCTTGTCGTTGATTCGGTTTGAAAGCCTTACAAGCTCCACCACTTCTTTGATACGCTCCTCAGTTACGCCCTCTCTCATTCTCGCATACTGACGTAGGTTTTCAAGTCCCGAAAGATATTTATACATCTCAGGGTTTTCAACAATGCCTCCAACGTTCGCCATTGCGCCCTCAAAGTCTTTTCTGATATCCTTTCCGTCAATGGATATCTCCCCCTCGTCAAGCTGTAAAAGCCCCACTGCTATCTTTATAGTTGTGGTCTTTCCTGCACCGTTAGGACCGAGAAAGCCGTAGACCTCGCCACCGTAACACTCCATATCTATGCTGTGAAGTATCTGCTTTTTGCCAAGGGTCTTGTTAAGCCCCTTTATCTTCAGAATAGTATCACTCAACGCTGTCTGCCCCCTCGCTGTCGGAATTTTCTGCACTGTCTGAGCTTTCCGCCAAACTGCTGTCCGGAATTATCTCAGACTCAGCCTTGCTTTCATCAGCCACGCTGTCAGTGTTGTTATCATCAAAGGTGTAATCCTCGCCATATCCGTAGTCGCTGGACGTTGCTATTTTCCAGCCGTCAGAGGTACGCAAAAGATAAAATTCAGCATATTCATAACTGAAGATCGCCTTGTATGAAGATGTGCTGGGCTCATAGTTGTCTGAGTTTGTGTAGTTACCGCTTGTCATGGTGTTAATGCCGTTGGTTGTGAGAAAAGTTGGATCGCCCTTTGATACGTCATAGCACACATTGTATATCATAATGACCTTTGCTCCGTCAGCTCCGCTCTTGTTTATGGACATCTCTTTTATGTCATACTCAGCCGAGGTGATATCTCCCCCCTGCGCTGCAACTTCAGCTTGGTTTATTTCCTCCAGAAGTCCTGACTTTGACGAAGCGTACTCATTGTCAGATGTGGTGTAGTCAGCATAATGCTCGTTTACAAAATCTGTAAGTTGACTTTTTAACTTGTCACTGCTTCCAACGTTTGCACTTGTCAAATCTGCGATATAATCCCTCATGGTCTGTTCTATCTCAGGCTTGGAAGTCTTGAACTGGTTGTTATCATACACTGAGTAGCACACAACGCCCAGTGCAAGCACACCGCCAAGAACTAGACCTCTGTTTATGTTTCTTAGTTTCACAGTTTCTCCTCCTTATGTTCTTTCTTTTTCACGGTTTTCCCGTCAACGCATATAAGTTTATCATATCCCTTTTCCACTGTCAACCGCTTTAAGAAACGCTTAAGATTTTCATAAGACAACCATACAGACCATAAGATAAAACCAAATAAAATACGATTTTTTTGTTTCAAAATTTGTAGGGGCGAACAGCGTTAGCCCGTCTTGTTGTCAGCTCTGCAAGAAAAAAACAGACGGCGGAACACGCATGATAACGTATTCCGCCGCCTATATCAGAATGAGGAAAATTATCCTTTTTATAAAAACAGCTTCAGGTCATTCTCTGCCTTTTTCGGGTCTTTAAGACTTATGCTCCTTACCGCCTTTCTCAGGGGCAGTATCCTTGACGGAACTACCGACAGCATATCCACATCAAGCTCCAGGAATATCTCCGTGAGCTTCGGGTCGCCTGCTATCTCACCGCAGATCCCTGCTTTTATGCCGTTTGCATGGGCGTTGTCGCACACCATTTTTATCATTCTCAGCATTGCCCTGTGATTTTTCGGAGACACTCTGTCATAGCATGGGTTCTGCCTGTCAAGTGCAAAGGTGAACTGTTCAAGGTCGTTGGTGCCGATGTTGAAAAAGTCCACCTCTTTGGCTATGATATCGCTTGTCATCACCGCCGCAGGGGTCTCTATCATTGCCCCGAGCTTAACATTGTCGGCAAATTTCCTGCCCTCTTTTATAAGCTCTGCCTTGACCTGCACGATAAGCTCTTTCACCCTCAGGATCTCGCTCACATCTATGACCATAGGCAGAAGTATTGAAAGCTGTCCGTAAACGGACGCTCTGTATAACGCCCTTAGCTGCGTTTTGAATATGCTTTCTCTTTCAAGACAAAATCGTATGCCTCTACAGCCCATAGAGGGATTTCTCTCAGCACTCATGTCTGCACAATCTGGTATCTTGTCTGCACCGATATCATAAGTGCCTATTATGACCTCTTTGCCCTCCATTACCTCCAACGCCTTGCGGTAGGTGTAAAACTGAAAATCCTCGTCAGGAAAAGCAGGTCTGTCAAAGCACATAAACTCCGTTCTGAAAAGACCTATCCCACCTGCGTCGTTTTTTACCGCCGATCCAAGCTCCTCAGAGTTGAGTATATTTGCATATATCTTTATCTCATGTCCGTCACGAGTGATGTTCTTTCTGCCTTTGAGCCTTGTGAGAAGCTCCTTTTTTCTGCCCTCAACGGCTTCCTTGTATTCAAGCTGTCTGAGAGTATGCTCATCAGGCTCTATGTAAAGCGTTCCGCTGTAGCCGTCAAGAACGGCTTCCTTGCCCTCGTATTCGTCAGAAAGCTCCGTTCCAACGTTCACAATGGCAGGTATGCCAAGATTTTTCGCAAGTATCGCAGTGTGGGAGTTCACAGAACCAGAGCGTGTGCAAAAGCCTTTTATCTTCTTTTTGTCCATGAGCAAGGTTTCTGAGGGCATGAGGTCACCGGTGCAGATAATGGCGTTCTCTTTAAGAATTGGAAGCTTGTCGGCACAGTTTAAAATATGTCTTAAAAGCCTGTTTGAAACGTCCTTGACGTCAGCCGCTCTGCTTTGCATATATTCACTGTCCATTTGTGCCAGCATTTCCGCAAAGCTTCTTGAAGTGCTTGCGACCGCATAATCGGCATTGAAATGCTCGTCAAGTATCTTTGTGCGAATACTGCTGTCGTATTGCTCGTCAGCGATAAGCATTTGGTGTATCACAAATATTTGAGCGTCGCCTTCCCCAACGCTTAACCTTGCACGGTCATAAAGCTCCCCAAGCTCCACAAGAGCGGCGTTTTTAGCCTTGACATATTTCTTGTATTCAAGTTCAGGGTCAGACACTTTTATCTTGTTGATGATAAATTCGTCACGATGATAAAAGGTCAGCTTTCCTCTTGCAATACTTCCGAATACCGACCGTCCCTTTATGCTGATCATGAGCGCTCACCCCCAAAAAACATACCTGTCTGATATAATTATATCACCATTTGATTAACGATAAAAGTAAAATGCCGTCTGTTTACAAAACATTAACAATATTCGTTATTTTAGCAAACAAGATAATCAAAATTTCAGCAAATTTAACAAATCAGAAACATTTTGCGGCCTTATGTCAAAATCAGAATAGTACAATCCCTGAAAATCATATGATTAAAAAGCGTATGAGCGATACTTTATATAAGGAGGGACAACTATGTTTTCAGCATTGCTTGAACTGCTCTCGGGGAATTTTCTATTTTTCGCACTGCATTTTGACAGCCGCAGCGTGTTTCCAAAACCCCTTTCAGCGAAGGAGGAGCGTGAGTGTTTTGAGAGAATGGCGCAGGGCGACAAGGCGGCAAAGGATAAGCTTATCGAACACAATCTCCGCCTTGTGGCACACATTATAAAAAAGTATTATTCAAATTCCACAGATCAGGAGGATCTTATCTCTATCGGCACTATCGGTCTAATAAAAGCTGTGTCAACATTTGACCACAAGAAAGGCTGCCGCTTCGCCACTTATGGTAGCAGGTGCGTGGAGAACGAGATACTAATGCACTTCCGCTCCCAGAAAAAGTCTGCCAACGATATCCAC
>CEAB01064450.1_pt1 | contig 13217 bp, 10 predicted proteins | sample 557651 | NCBI WGS metagenome assembly CEAB01 (sample SAMEA3182046, study PRJEB8094) | gut metagenome | biome: human; feature: gut; material: Stool; isolation source: human stools | place: Canada | collected 2011-11-15
GAAGTAAACGCTGTCAGGTTTTAAACAGTGACCGTACTCGCTATTCGTTTGAGTGCGGTCACTAATATTTATTATTTCTTTTTGGGTTTTTGTTTGAGTTGAGCGGGGCGCATGGACAATTCCTGAGCTCCGTATTTGGGTTTGTTTTTCAGACAATCGGGTAGTTGTTGCTGAATTTCTGGATGGGTATTCAGATAGTGTTCCAATTGGCTGAGGTAATCGAAGTAGGTGATGGCTTCGTCCCGGTCGGGCATGTTGTAAGCCATATACCGCGAATATTCCAGGCATTTTTCTTTCCAGAATTCCGGATAATCTTTATAAGTGGCTGAACGGGTCATAAAGCGAAAATATATACAAAGTTCTTCACGGAAAGCACCGGGATCAGCTACCATTTGGTCGATGAGCCGGGCAGCTTCTTCGTATTTTTCGGCACTAATCAGTCGGTCGGCCTCGTTTTTCCGGGTAAGGAATGTTTTTCCTTCGAAATCAGGTATGGCTGCCAATTCGGCGGCATCCGGGCAGTAGTTACATTCTTTGAATAATTTACTGTCTACTGCCTGGGTTCCGTGAATTTTGCGGTATTTGTCGATATCGGAACAAAGCATTTTAAACAGTTTGTTGTCCCGTCCGTGGATGGATTTCACAAATAAGGCCCATACTTTCGGATTTTCCAGTGAATAACCCGGCATCGTGATCAGTTGTTCGGCACATTTTTCGCTTTCTGTCCGGTTATAGCGGGAGGCTGCATAATAAGCGTAATCAAGTAGGAATTCCGGTTTGGTATTGCCTGCTTTCTGTTGTTCCATCAGATAGACAGAGGTCTTTTTCGGATCCAGGGCCGAAGCTCCGGTGAAAAGGAAAGTTTCCCGGTCTTGATTACTACCGGAGATATGGATTGCTTTTTCGGTTTTGGGATTTACAAAAACAAAGGTGGGGAAGGAAGCTACTTCGTATTTTTTGGCTAATTCGACTCCTTCGCCTGTTTCTGCATCAATCTTCAGGCATACAAAATGATCGTTGTAAAAATTACCTACACTTCCTAAGGTGAAGATGTTTTCAGCCATATTCAGGCAGGGGCCGCACCATTGGGTATAGAAATCGATAAAAATCGGTTTTTTCTCTTTTTTCGCCATAGCCTTGGCTTCTTCCCAGCTGCAATGCCGGAATCGGATACCCTCTTGGGCAACTGCCTGGAAGGCGATAAAGAGACTGAACAGGAAAATTAATTTTTTCATTTTATTTTAAAGTTACATAGGTTACAGAAGTTACAAAGGTTACAACGGTTAAAAGGAACGATCATTGTAACCCCTGTAACCGTTATAACCTTTGAAACTTTTTATCTCTCGTACTGCGGCATATTCGGATTGTGGTCCAGAATCGTGTTAGGTACGGGTAAGATCAGCCGGTTGTCGTTGATCGGTAAAGTCCAGCTTTCACCGTCGGCACTGTGCGTGATCGGCGATTTGAATTTATCTTCGATACGTTTCAGGTCGACACTACGGTACAATCCGGCAAAAGTGAGTTCCCGTCTTCTTTCGTCCAGAATAACCCGTAAAGCTTCGTCTTTATCGGTGATGTTGAGCGGAGTATTGTCGATAATCCGCATATCCCGGAGAGCATTCAGACGTTCCATGGCTTTACTTAGCGAACCTACGCGGGCTTCGCATTCGGCGGAGATCAGGTAGATTTCAGGAGTGGACATACCTAAGTTGGTTTGCAGATAAGGGGCATAGGCTGTGACTCCTCTGAAATATTCCCAGTTACGTCCCCGGTTGATGGAGTCGGTGGCATACATCAGGTGCCGGCGTTGGTCGACAGCTTGGGCCGGAAGTTCTTTTTCAAAAGTCTCCAGCAGGCTTTCGCTGGCACAAAGGGCATAGTTGTATGCATAACGGCTCATCCGTACGAATATACTTTCCGGATTGTCTACAGTTTGCGGATAACGGTAAGCTTTATCGCTGGTTTCGACATTCGGGTTGTAAATCCGATCCCAGGTACCGTTCTGTAATTTGTAGATTTTCATATCCACCAGGGTGTTGTTGCCTTTCAGCACAGAGTCGGCCTGAATACCGGCTTCTTTGTATTTACCCATGTACAGATAAGTACGGGCCAGCAGGGCGTGACCGGCCAATTTACTTGCCCGGAACAGGTTCGGCGTGATGGTACGCAAGTTGGGGATAGCCTCTTTCAGGTCCTCTTCGATACGTTGGTATACTTCGGCAACAGAATTCCGCTTGTAGCTCTTGTTGATATCTTCCGATAAAACCAAAGGTACACCGTAATCTTCGGCAGCTGTAGCACTGTTATAGTGCTTCGCGTAACCGTTCACCAGATTGAGGTATTCGAAAGCCCGGGCTACTAAAGCTTCTGCTTTCAGCCGTTTCCGGTCACTTTCTTTACCGTCGGGCACTTGCTCGATGTTGTTGATGATGGCATTGAGAGTGAAAATACGGGAATAACATCCGTTCCAGAAACGGTCGGTTGTACCGGCCTGGAAGATCTGTCCGTGAGCAAAAGTGTAAAGTTTTTTCTCATCATCGCTTTTGTTATCGTAAGATAATTCCCGCGAAACGGTTTTATCGGCCAGATGGATATCGTCGGTCATAAAGTTCGTGTAAACTTCCCCTGAAAAGTTGAAATCGTCGGAACTCATCAGCTTTTCGTAATCGTCGAAGTATTCCGGAATCGTATATCCTTTGGGTTTGATATCCAGAAAATGGTCGCATCCCTGCAAACCCCAGGTGACCAGGGCAAGGATGATGTATTTGAAGTTATTTATTTTCATAGAATCGATGATTAAAAATTAAGAGATAAACCAAGCGTATAAGTAGCCGGATAATGGGTCCCGCGGCTGGGGGCTAAACTGGAGCCACTCCATACTTCCGGATCCAGGTTCTTATCGTTGGCAGCCCAATACCAAAGGTTTTGGATTTGCAGACTGACCATGGCATCCTGGATAAAACATTTTTTCAACATCCCCCGGGGAATACGATAACTTAAGGTGATATCCCGCAGTTTGATGTAGTTTCCTTTCTGGATGTGTTTGTCGGCTGCTGCCCACAAATTGGTGATTGTCGTACTTGCATTCTTGATGTAGGCCGGATTGATGTCCGGATTATTGCTATCTTCCGGTGATTTCCAATAATTCAGATAGCCCCGGTCCATATTACTGGCATAGTTGAGGATCGGATATTTGCTCAGGGAGTAACTAGCCGCAACATCGCGCATGACATGACCGGCATACATAACGAACATAAAAGACAAAGAAAGTCCCTTATAGGATAAACTGTTCGTCAGAGAGGCATTGTAAGGCGGTGTATACGTTCCGGAATAAACCAGATCGTCTTTGTCTAATTCATCCGTACCTTTCACTATTGTACCGTCTTTTTTATAGGCGGTCGGGTGACCGTTTTCATCCAATCCGGCAAAACGTACGCTATAAAGAGAATTCATCGGATGACCTTCCCGGTTTTGTAATCCGTTCGTATAGTCTGAAACTGAATTGGCACTGTTTTCAATGTTGGTCAATTTATTCCGGTTATAGCTGAAAACAAAGTCAGAATGCCAGGAGAAATCGTCCGTCCGGATATTTTCACTATTCAAAGCGATTTCGATACCCCGGTTGTTCATACTTCCGTAATTTACCATCAATTGGCTCCAACCCAACGTGGCATCGGCTGCTAAGTATCCTAATAAATCACTGGTTTGTTTGTTATAGAAATCTACCGATCCGTTCAAACGGTTGTTCCACAGATTGAAGTCCAACCCTAAATTGATTACTTTCGTCTTTTCCCAACGTAATCCTGAGTTAGGAGGAGAGGTGATGTAAGCGAAGCTCTCATTGGTATAGTAATTGGCGTTCGGCTGAGTTTTAGAAATCATATAAGGTCCGACATCTTTTGCGATGTTTCCGTTGATACCGTAAGTTCCCCGGATCACCAACCGGTCGAGCCAAGTGAGTTGATGATCGGAAATGACGTATTGCAGACCTGCCGACCAAAGTGGCCTGTATTGATATTTCGGGTCGGTACCGAAAAGGTTCGACTGGTCGATACGGATACTTCCGGTAGCCGTGATCTTTTGGTTGAAGGTATAAGAAGCGTTTCCGTAAAAAGAAACATAACGGTCTTCCCGGCTTTTGAAAACAGGAGTTTTATTATTAAAACTGAAATTCCCGTAAAGGGATTCTGTTCCATTGATCGTTTGCCCTAATTCCTGTTCGTTGATGTTTTTCCAGGAAAGGCTGTAATCGTCGTATCCCAATCGATAGATACCGCTACTTTCGCTTTTTACCATACGGCGTTCGCCACCGGCCAATACCTGTATATCGTGGAGATCGTTGAAAGTACGGTGGAAGTTTAATTGGGCCCGTAAGGTATAAGAATTGTCCTCTCTTTTGGTTTCTACCATTTGTCCGCCGGTAGGTATGTTGTATACGATGTTACCGCTTTTTTCGATCTGGGCGGCGTCGTTGATCATGGTTTTTACCACCAGCGCATCTTTGGTGTCGTACTGTTTGCTATACTCGTTGGTCCGTTCGGTTTGATATCTTAAGTCCAGGTTCAATCCTTCGATGATCTTCAGGTTCACACCCAGATTTAAGTTTAAATAATTGCTCTTGAAATTATAGTGACGGGTGTTCATTTCCTCAACCGGACGGAAGGTTTCGTCCTGCAAACCGAGTCCGTTTAGGCGGTCGATTTCAAACTGAGATTTAGAGGAATACCATTGGGTGGCATTGCCGTTTTCGTCACGTAGCATACGATAGGAAGGCCCCCCACCGTTCAGATAGTTGTAACCGGTGACGCCGTTGTCGTAATCTTTGGTTACATTACTTCCTAAAACGCCGACATTGACTTGTAACCATTTGAAAAAGTCGAATGTATTTTTCAGGTTGTAACCGATCCGTTGAGTGTATTCTTCTTTCTCATAAGGAGCGTCTCCCTGATAGTTGACGGAGAAAGCGTATTTGTAGATATCGCTACCACCACTGAACGAAAGGTTGTGTTGGTGTACCATAGCGGCTTTCCGTAAAAACTCTTTTTTCACCTGGCTGTACCGGTCCTGGTTCCTGTATTTTTCCAGTTGGGTATTCAGATCGGTGTCGGAAATCAAACCTTTATGGCGTTGGTTGAGCAGGTAATATACTTCATTGGTGTATTGCCTTTCGTCAAGATCGTCGGGTTTGGTCCCGTCTCCATAATAGGCATCGTACATGGCAACCTGGAAATCTACCAGTTCGGAGCTGGACATCAGGTTCATATACCCCCGGTCGGGCAGGGGTGTGAATTTAATACTTCCGTTGTAGTTCACCCGGGTAGGCCCTGTAGCTCCGTTACGGGTGGTGATGACAATGACACCGTTGGCCGAACGGGCTCCATAAATAGAAGCGGCGGTCGCATCTTTCAATACCGTAATATTGACGATGTCGGCTGGATTGATGACATCCAAAGGATTGGCGTCACTCGTATTGCCGGTTCCTTCGAAGGGTACTCCGTCGACTACATACAAAGGGGTTTTCGTAGCCCTGAGTGAACTGATCCCCCGGATTTGTGGAGCTTTACCAGGAATTTGTGTCAATCCGGCCACCTTCCCTTCCAGACGATCCATAACGTTGGTTTGTAATTTCCCTTCCATATCTTTGGGAGAGATGATGGCGAACGAACCGGTTGCCCGTTCTTTAGAGATGGTCTGGTAACCGGTGACAATGACTTCTTCGATCATCTTCGATTCCGGTTTCAGGTCGAAGTTGTAGACTTCCTGGTTAGGCATCACTTTCACTTCGGCATTGCTGTAACCGATGAAGGAGGCCACCAGCAATTGGCCCGCTTCTGTCGTTTTTAGCGTGAATTTCCCATCGACGTCTGTAGCGACACCTACTGTAGTACCTTTAAAGAAAACACTGGCTCCTACAATCGGATCTCCGTTTTCGTCTTTCACAACCCCCCGGATGGTTTGTCCGGCTTTAGCTCCTTTCTGATTGCCGGCTACTGCTGCCGGAGTCGGTTGTTTCCCTGCCGGAGCCAGCATAATCTGATGATTGGAAATGGAGTAAGTGATGTCGGCAATGGCTCCCAATTGTTCCAAAGCTTTGTCTAAAGATACGCCATTACATTCCAGATTAACTTTCTGGTTGACATTGATCGTACTCGAGGAATAGATAAACGAGTGCTTACTTTGCTGCTCGATTTCTTTCAATACCTCTTTTAAAGATTGATTTTTAGCATGAATGGTGATTGTAGGTTGCTGCGCCCACACCGCATTCCCTAACATTAGCACACATACCAGCAGGAATAAAAGCCGTTTCAGGTAGTTGCTTTTTCCGGCTGGAATAGCTGATACATCGTTTTTCATATAAATTTGGTTAATTTGTTTAATGTATATAGAATACACATAAAAATGCGAATACCCTAAATCGATATTCGCATTTTTTTCAAAAAATTGCGTCCTGCAATCTTAATACTTATACAAAACGGCTGTTTTATCCTTTATTTCAAACCGGAGCAAGGCGACGTTATGCATGATTTCCAGTATCTGGGAAATGGATTCCTCGTGAAAACGGGCGGTAAATTTTTGATCCAGAATTTCCGGGTCTTTCACTTCGAAGGTCATGCCATGCCAACGTTCCAGTTTTTTCAGGACTTCCGCTATCGGTGTCTCGTCGAAAATCAACCAACCGTCTTTCCAGCCTAGGATGGGTAAAGTCTCGGCCGGGACAGTCAGATTGACTTTTTGCCTCTCTTTTTTCTCTATCCAAATTCTTTCGTTGGGTTTGACTTTGATTTCTTCCTGTTTCGAATGCTTGGTCCGCAAGACGGTGATATTACCGGATAGTAATAGGGCAGAGACATTATCGTCGTTTTTATAGGAGGTCAGATTAAATTTAGTCCCTTTGACGATAACCTGAATTCCGTTTTCCAATTTAACGATCATCGGTTTTTCGGGATTTTTTACTACATCGAAATAACCCTCACCCGAGAAATTGATTTCCCGGCTGTCTCCGGAAAATTGTGCCGGGCATTTCAATTCACTGTCAGAATTTAACCAAACGATACTTCCGTCAGGGAGCGTGACCCGTCCTTTTACTCCTTTATTGGTATGGTATTCCAATTGGGCTAATTGCTGATTTTCCAGAAAATGGATTTCTTGCCTATAGTCATTGAATTGATAGAATACTTGAAAGGAAAGAAGCAGGATCAATGAAGCGGCAATGCCATAACCCAGGATTCGCCGGTTTTGTTTACGGTGGCGGATTTTACGGGAGTATTGTAATACACTCGCTTCCGGAGCTTTGGTCTCGGGTAACTTACTTATGACCCATGTGTTTTTAAATCGATTGAATTTCAGTCGATTGTCAGGATGCTCTTCCAGCCAATTCAGGATCGTTATTTTCTCCCCCTCTGTCGCTTGTCCCGTTATATATTTGAGTAATAACTCTTCATTCATAATTATTGGGAATCTTTTTGGTAAATATACACTTAAATCTACAACTACCCTAAATAAAATTTTGGATTTTTTTGATTTAAGTGAGTAAAGGGATTAATCCGAAACACAAAAGTATCAGGTAGTCTTTCAGTTTATGCCGCATGTGGGCGAGTGCTTTAGTCATGTGGTATTCGACGGATTTGACCGATAAATCGATTTCCTGTGCGATTTCTTCATAGGTCATTTCCTGGTCCCGGCTCATTTTATAAATTATTCTCGTTTTTTCGGGCAACTCAGAGAGGGCCTGTCCGATCAGTTGTTCCAGTTCCTGCATTTGAACGGTATCGAAAGTTTCGTCGGAAAGAGCCGAATAATTAGCCATGGTTTCCCGGGCTGTCAGGTTATCGCTATATTTTTGTTCTGCGATCTTTTTTCTTAATACATTCAGGCATTTGTGTTTGGCAATGGTTAGAATAAAAGCTTGTACGCTGAGGTCCGGACGGATTTCAGTTCTTTTTTCCCATAATGTAACGAACGTTTCCTGGGCAATTTCGCGGGCTTCTTCCGGATCGGGAAGATATTGCTGTGCAAAAAACAGGGTACGCGTGAAATAATCCCGGTATAATCCTTCGAAGAAGGTCACTTCCGCTGACTTCAGGAATTTATGGATACTATTCCTTAAAGGTTTCATGTTGTTTTTCTCCCGTTTTTATGATAACACCACATTATCATGAATCGACAAAGATAAATAAAAGAGAAAGAGGATTTTACATCGTATTCAAAAAGGTTGTGAAAAAATAATAAGATTCGGGTAGTCAAATAAAAAAAACTGCCCGGTTTTCCGGGCAGTTCCCTCATGGTAAGGTGAGAAAAAGGTTTATAATTGATGAATTGTTTTAAGTTCGGCCATGCCGGTTTGTACGGCTTCGATATTCATCGGTATTAAATTGTGGTGACGGGCCGGAAGAGATTTCTTCAACCCTTTCTCCAAATTATCCAGGTTAATGATCGGTTTTACTTTCAGGAATCCTCCCAATATGATCATGTTGAAAATTTTCGGATTACCTCCCTCAGCAGCCAGGCGGGCACCTTCGATCTGATAGATGTTGATGTCTTTCCGGGTAGGATGGTGGGTAATACCGTTCGGATCGTATATCAGGGTTCCGCCTGCTTTTACCAGGGGCTCGAATTTATCCATAGACTGCTGGTTGAGTACAATGGCCGAGTCGAAGGCATTCAATACCGGTGAACTGATCCGTTCGTCACTGATGATCACCGTAACATTGGCTGTACCTCCGCGCATTTCAGGACCGTAGGAAGGCATCCAGGATACTTCCTGATCTTGCATGATGCCGGAATAAGCCAGGATCTTTCCCATAGAAAGTACCCCCTGTCCTCCGAATCCGGCTATAATAATTTCTTCTGTCATAAAAACAATAATTTACATTTTTAGGTCTTTAGTCTCTAGCCTTTTAGCTTTTAGCTTCCAGCCTTTCGCCTTTCGCCTTTTGCTTTTTCGCCTTTCGCCTTTTGCTTTTTAGCCTTTTTTTTAGATGTCTTTGATGTCCCCGAGCGGATATTTTTCAAACATATGTTCTTTCATCCACTTATTGGCGTCGACGGGAGTCATCTTCCAACCGGAGTTACAAGTACCTACAACTTCTACGAAGGAGAGGCCTTTTTGTAAACGGGTATTTTGGAATGCTTTTTTCAGCGCATTTTTTGTTTTCCGTACAGCAGCAGGTGTTTCTGCACTTTGACGGGTAACATAACAGGTTCCGTCGAGTTGTGCCAATAATTCGGTGATCTTCATCGGGAAACCATTCAGTTTGGCATCACGTCCGTATGGTGTGGTCGAGGTCACCTGTCCCAACAAGGTGGTAGGAGCCATTTGGCCTCCGGTCATACCGTAAATAGCGTTGTTAATAAAAACCACTACGATATTTTCTCCCCGGTTACAAGCATGCATGATTTCTGCACATCCGATAGATGCCAGGTCACCGTCTCCCTGATAAGTAAATACATATTTTTCGGGGTGCAGGCGGCTGATGGCGGTAGCTACGGCAGGTGCACGGCCGTGAGCGGCTTCAGCCCAGTCGATATCGATATAATTGTAAGCGAATACGCTACATCCTACCGGAGAAACACCGATGGTCTGATCCTGGATGTTCAGCTCTTCGATCACCTCCGCGATCAATTTATGAACTACGCCGTGAGTACAACCCGGACAGTAGTGCATAACGTTGTCAGTGAGGAGTTTGCTCTTTTGGAGTACGAGGTTTTCCTCTTTTATAATGTCTGTTAGTTCCATCTTATCGTTCCTCTTAAATCTTAAATTTATTTTTCAGTGCTTCCACGATCTCTTCCGGAGTAGGTACAACACCACCCATACGGCCGTAGAAATCTACTTTCACTCTTCCGTTGACAGCCAACCGTACGTCTTCAACCATTTGTCCGGCACTCATTTCTATTGAAAGGAAACCTTTGGTTTTAGCGCATAGATCCGAAATGGCTTCTGTCGGGAAAGGATAGAGGGTGATCGGACGTAACAGTCCTACTTTGATACCTTCCTGGCGGGCTAATTGGATGGATTTTTGGCAAATACGTGCACAAGAACCGTAAGCTACGAAAATGTAGTCGGCATCCTCACAATTGAGTGCTTCGTAGCGGACTTCGTTGGCTTCGATTTCGCGGTATTTCCGTTGAAGTTTTTCGTTGAATACTTCCTGACGATGTGCTTCCAGTTCCAAAGAAGTGATGATATGATGATTCCGGTTTTTCTTTTTACCGGTCAGTGCCCAATCGCCCGATATTTTTTCGATTTCTTCATCTGTCCATCTCGGCGTATAGTCCGGAAGGACTACTTTTTCCATCATCTGACCGATCACGCCATCGGCCAATACCATAGCCGGATTACGATATTTGAAAGCCAGCTCGAAACCCAATACGACAAAATCACTCATTTCCTGAACCGATGCGGGGGCAAGAACGATCAGGTGATAATCACCGTGTCCACCACCTTTGGTCGCCTGAAAATAGTCACTTTGTGAAGGTTGAATCGTACCTAAGCCAGGGCCTCCACGCATAACGTCGACTACCAAGCAAGGTAATTCCGCTCCGGCGATATAAGTGATACCTTCTTGTTTTAAGCTGATACCCGGACTAGAGGAAGAGGTCATTACTTTTTTACCACAAGATGCACCGCCATATACCATATTGATCGCGGCCAGTTCGCTTTCTGCCTGCAATACCACCATGCCTGTCTCTTCCCATGGTTTGCGCAACATGAGGGTTTCCATGACTTCAGATTGCGGGGTAATCGGGTAACCAAAATAACCATCGCATCCGCAACGAATGGCGGCTTCTGCGATTACTTCATTACCCTTCATTAATTTTACTTCTGCCATTTTTTCGGTAGTTTTATATTATTCTACATTTTTTTTATAGACAGTGATTACAGAGTCGGGACATACCAGACCACAGCTCGCACAGCCGATACAAGCTTCGGGATTTTTCATATAAGCATAGTGATAACCCTTTCCGTTTACATCCGGATTCAGCTCGATCACTTTAGTCGGACATGCTACGACACACAGACTACATCCTTTGCAATGTTCGGTGTCTACAACAATTGCTCCTCTGAATTTTGCCATAATCTTAATAAATTATAATTTGTCGAATATTGATGTAATATTATTACGCTTTGTTATTTAATTCGGGTATAAAATTACATTTTAAAATCAAATCCGCAAAAAAAGATCAAATTATTTTCATTTTAAGCTGAAAACTGCACATCTCCCCGAAGAGTGAGAAAATATTTAGCTTTTTTTGCACAATCTGTTTGTAAAGTGTGAATCTACAAGGATTTAAAATCATCACTCCCTATGATTCGATTGGGGTATGATCTTTGGCAAACCGTTCGATCCGGTCTTTCAATGTGTCCATTTGGTCCAGTCCGACTTGGGATACACAAGCTCTTAATCCTTCCCGGGTACTTCCGCATCCTTTTAATGTGATGGAAGAAATTCCATAATAAAGAAGTTCTTTAGCTAATTCTGCTCCTGTCATTCCCGGATAATAGATGGTAAAATAGAAACCGTCCGCTACGTCTTCATGTCCGTCTTTATCGTACACGACTTTGAAACCGGCGTTTTTGTAAAGGGTCTTCATGATTTCAGCCCGTTTGCCGTATTCCCTGACATCTGTCAATATATTGATCCTTCCCTCGTTGGCGGCTTTCAATACGGCTGCTACGGCATATTGAGGGGAATGAGCGGTACCTGATGTTTGGGTATATATCAATTTATAGGTAATGGTATATCCCAGCTTGTCGGCTTTATAGCGTTCTTTCAAATGTTCGTATTTCTTATGGAATAAAGCATCGGAAATACAGAGCAGCCCCAGGCGTTGGCCGGCATAGCTGAATAATTTCGAACTGGATATCATAAAAATATAATTATCCGTATATTTCGCTACAGTCGGTTGGAAAGGAGCCTTACCCGGATGAGACAGATCCTTGCGGAAATCCATGGCAAAATAAGCCAGGTCCTCGAGAATAATGGTATCGTATTCGGTTGCCAGTTTGCCGATGACTTGTAATTCGAAATCCGTCAGGCATACCCAGGATGGGTTGTTCGGATTACTATAAACGATGCCGGCGATATTCCCCCGGTCCAGGTATTCCCGTAGTTTAGCTTCCAGTTTTTCTTCCCGGTATTCATAGATATCGAAGGTTTGATAAGGCTTGCCGATGACTTCGAGTTGGGTTTTCTGTACCGGAAATCCCGGATCTATAAATAAAATCGTGTCTTTCCCCTTATGGCATTCGGTCAATGCCATGAAAGCGACATAAGATGCCTGCATGGCACCTACTGTCGGGATGATTCCTTCTGGCCGGATATCGACATCCATGAAATTTTTTACAAAACGGGAAGCTTCTTCAGAAAGTACCGGATAACCTTCCAGCATCGGATAAAATTGGGCTACTCCGTGTTTTAATGCTTCGATTTCGGCTTCTGTTCCGATACGGGAAGGAGCCAGACCCGGAACACCCATTTCCATTCGGATGAATTTTTCGCCGGTGGCTTTTTCCAGTAGATTAGCTATTTTTACCGTGTCGCGGATAGAAGCATCGTCTAAATTACTTACTCCGCATTGAGCCATCGTGGTGTCAACCAGCTGTTTATCAATCAGATTATTTTGCATGATATGATTTAGTTTGTTGCTTTCATTTTGAAACAATAATACAAAAATTAATTGAAAAAATACAATGATATGGTGATTTTAACTTATAATTAATCAAATTTGTATCGTTTGCAGATTAAATCTAGGTTTGATTTTTCCCCTTTCTATTCCGATTCCGGTTTTTATACCGTCAGACCGGTTCGTTAAGGCTTTCCTTCATTGACCGGCGGAAGCGACCGGGTCTCCGAACGCGATCACCGAAGACGAATAAGTACAACAATAATGCTACCTTTTAAAGTAGTTTCGACGTGTTTTAAAGTTGAGCTTAATCAATTTTGATTGCTGTCGTTTTATTTTGGGGGAATCCGTTGTTTGGCAAATAAACCGATCCTTAAATAAATGAATAAACAATTTTTTCCCTTAAATTTGTCGGGTTAACTAATTGGTGACGGAGTGAATCTTGAATTATTCATAGCAAGAAGATTATTGAAGGGAAAACAAAACGGAGCGGTATCTGTGCCGATTGTAAAAATTGCGTTAGCCGGTATTGCGCTGGGAGTTTGTGTGATGCTGCTTTCGATCCTGATTATTACCGGTTTTAAAAATGA
>CEAB01075045.1_pt1 | contig 13210 bp, 9 predicted proteins | sample 557651 | NCBI WGS metagenome assembly CEAB01 (sample SAMEA3182046, study PRJEB8094) | gut metagenome | biome: human; feature: gut; material: Stool; isolation source: human stools | place: Canada | collected 2011-11-15
GTCTATAACTGGGTATCCAGCTAATATACCACTCATAGCAGATTCTCTTAATCCATCTTCGATTGGTTTGATATATTCCTTTGGAACAGCTCCACCAACGATTTTGCTCTCGAATTGAACTCCAGAACCTGGCTCTAATGGTTCCATTTCGAACCATACATCACCATATTGTCCGTGTCCACCAGATTGACGAACAAACTTACCTTGAACTTTAACTTTATTTCTGATTGTTTCCTTGTAAGAAACTTGTGGCTTACCAACTGTACATTCAACTTTGAACTCTCTCTTTAATCTGTCTACGATGATATCTAGGTGAAGCTCACCCATACCAGCGATGATTGTTTGTCCAGATTCTTGGTCTGTCCATGTTTTGAATGTTGGGTCTTCTTCAGCAAGTTTTGCTAAAGCTATTCCCATTTTTTCTCCATTAGCCTTATCTTTTGGCTCGATAGCTATATCGATAACTGGCTCTGGGAATTCCATTGATTCAAGTATAATTGGGTGATCTGGATCACATAATGTATCACCTGTTGATACATCTTTTAATCCAACTGCTGCTGCAATATCTCCTGCATAAACTTTTTCAATATCTTGTCTATGATTTGCATGCATTAATAGGATTCTTCCTATTCTGTCTTTCTTATCCTTTGTAGCATTTAAAATAGTAGTTCCTGTTGTACATGTTCCAGAGTAAACTCTAAAGAAGCATAGTTTTCCAACATATGGATCTGTCATTATTTTGAATGCTAATGCTGCAAATGGAGCATTGTCATCAGTCTTACTTTCAACTTCGTTTCCATCTTCGTCAACACCTTTGATGTTTGGAATATCAAGTGGTGATGGTAAGTAGTCAACGATTGCATTTAATAATTCTTGAACACCCTTGTTCTTGTATGATGAACCACATGTCATAAGAATTAGAGCATTTGATAAAGTTCCTTTTCTTAATCCTGATTTGATTTCAGCTTCAGATAGTTCTTCACCATCTAAATATTTCATCATTAATTCATCATCTTGTTCTGCTGCTGCTTCAATCATTTCTTGTCTATATTTTTCAGCATCTGCTTTCATATCTTCAGGAATATCGCATTCTTCAATGTCTTTTCCTAAATCATCTTTATGAATAAATGCTTTCATTTTTATTAAGTCAACAATTCCTTTGAAATTGTCTTCTGCACCTATAGGCAATTGGATTGGAACTGGATGAGCTCCTAATCTTTCTTTTATTTGGTTTATACAACCATAGAAATCAGCACCAGTAATATCCATTTTGTTTACATATACCATTCTTGGTACCATGTATTTATCAGCTTGTCTCCAAACTGTTTCAGATTGTGGTTGAACTCCACCTTTTGCAGCAAGTACTAGAACAGCACCGTCAAGAACTCTTAAAGATCTCTCAACCTCAACTGTAAAGTCAACGTGTCCTGGGGTATCGATAATGTTTATTCTATTACCTAACCAGTGGCAAGTTGTAGCAGCTGATGTAATTGTAATACCTCTTTCTTGCTCTTGGGCCATCCAGTCCATAGTAGCAGCACCATCATGAACCTCACCTATTTTGTGTGTTCTTCCTGTGTAGAAAAGTATTCTCTCTGTTGTTGTTGTCTTTCCTGCATCAATGTGAGCCATTATTCCTATATTTCTTGTTTTCTCTAAAGGAAATTCTCTTCCGTCTCCGGCCATATTTTTTCTTCCTTTCTAATTAAAATTTATAATGTGCGAAAGCCTTATTAGCTTCAGCCATCTTATGCATATCTTCTTTCTTCTTGAAAGCTCCACCGTTTCCAGCTACAGCATCCATTATTTCTCCAGCTAATTTTTCAGACATTGTTTTTTCATGTCTCTTTCTAGCATATGAAACTAACCATCTAAGTCCTAATGTTTGTCTTCTTTCTGGTCTAATCTCTAATGGTACTTGGTATGTAGCACCACCAATTCTTCTAGCTTTAACTTCTAGAACTGGCATTACGTTGTTTAGTGCTGCTTCAAATACTTCTAGTGGATCTTTTTGCTCTTTTTCTTTTATGATATCGAATGCATCATAAACGATAGTTTGAGCAACTGTTTTTTTACCATCTAACATAACATTGTTTATTAACTTTGTAACAACTTTGCTATTGTATATTGGATCTGGTAAAACATCTCTTTTTGCTATAAATCCTTTTCTTGGCACTTTTCTTCCCTCCTTATAAAATTGATACTAATTTATTACCTAGTATCTTCGGTACTCTAAAAAGTTTAATACTAAGCCTTCGGCTTTTCTTCTTAAAACATTTCTAGTTTAGTGCTATATATCTATGCTAAATTTAAGAACCTTAAATTAGTAAGTTATATGCACCTTCTAAGTATTTTGAATTTTTATTTTTTAGGGCGTTTAGCTCCATACTTAGATCTTCCTTGCATTCTGTCTTTAACACCTGCTGTATCTAAAGTTCCTCTTATAATGTGGTATCTAACACCTGGAAGGTCTTTTACTCTTCCTCCTCTTATAAGAACAACACTGTGCTCTTGTAAATTGTGTCCGATTCCTGGAATATAAGATGTTACTTCGTATCCGTTTGAAAGCTTAACTCTGGCAACTTTTCTTAAAGCTGAGTTTGGCTTCTTAGGTGTAACAGTTTTTACTACAGTACATACACCTCTTTTTTGTGGAGATCTTCTATCTGTTGTTTTCTTTTTCATAGAATTGTATCCATGTTGTAAAGCTGGTGATGTTGATTTTGTTGTAGTAGTTTTTCTTCCTTTTCTTACTAATTGATTAATTGTTGGCACTTAAATTTCACCTCCTAATTTTAATTTACTAGCACAATAAAATAAAGCTATTTATACTAGCTTTATTATTTTACCATATCATGCCACTAAAGTCAATGAATTATTATGAAATTTTTCCAGTTTCCGTAAGTATTTAGCACTATTTTAAAGTAATCTTTCCAATCTCGTTTTTGCACTTCATTTACATTCACTATATCTATGTTCTCCAATATTTCACCATTTAGTTTTACTGTTAATGTACCCATTACATTCCATTGTTCCACCGGAGCCTCTACTTCAGTTAGTGCATTAATTGAGTATTCAATTTTATCGTTATCGCAGATTGGTATTGTTGCTTTTTCTATTGCACCTAATGCTAATTTAGGATTACTTGTTTTTCCCTTTATTATTAAAATTCGTTTCTCATTTATATTTTTCCATTTATTAAATTCTTTTATTATTTGTTCTTCCAAATTGTACATTTTGTATTTTGAAAAGGTATATTCTATTAGATTCACACTATCTTTTGTTCTGTCTTTTTTGGTATCTGCTCCCAAAACTATTGTAATTATATCCATGTTATTTCTTTTGGTTTCCGTTACTAAGCATCGTCCCGCATTGTTTGTAAAGCCTGTTTTTACACCCACCACACCGTTTAGTACACCTAATAATTCGTTAGTGTTGTTTATTTGCCTTGACTGATTATTTATGTATATCGTTGTTGATTTTGTTCCAACTATTTTTGCAAAAGTCTCATTATCCATTGCATAATCTGTAAGTTTTGCAAGCTCTAACGCAGTAGTATAATGGTTTGCATCATCTAGTCCATGAGGTGTTACAAAATGTGTATTTGTAAGTCCAAGTTCAATGGCCTTCTCATTCATTAATTCTGCAAATCCTTTTACACTCCCACCAACATGTTCTGCTAATGCTACGGCAGCGTCGTTTCCCGACCTTAGCATAAGTCCGTATAACAAATCTCTTACACTAGCCTTGTCTCCTCTTTTTAGTCCTAACCTTGAGCCACCTGTTCCACCTGCTTTTGCACTTACAGTTACTGTCTCATTCAAGTCTGCTTTTTCTAATATGACTATTGTAGTCATTATCTTTGTTGTGGACGCCATGGCAGATTTAATATCTTCATTTTTTCCTATTATCATACTTTTTGAGATTCTATCGTAAACAATATATCTTCTAGAATTTGTTTTTGGAAGTTCAGACACATTTGAAGCTGTAACTTCTATTGTATCTTCAAAATCAACCTCGTTATCCACATCATCTGCACAAACAGTGGAAAAGTTAAGTAAAATTAGCAGAAAAATAAGTATACTGTAAAATATTTTTTTCATTTATTTCACCTCATTATTAATAAATATAATAAATCGAAAAATTTATTACTTAAATTTTTACAATAAAAAAGATAAGGACTTTTCCTTATCTCATATTTATTTTTCTCATATAATTTTATACAATTTATTTTGTAACTTTCGCTATAGTGAAAATTTAGTCTATTATGCCTCTTTTTTTCATTCTTTCCCACGCATCATTTTCTAAAGACCTTTCCGCTCTTTCTTCATGTTCTTCAGCACGCTCCGCAGATTGTTCCTCTGCCTGTTCTTCTCTAATTAATTCTACTTTGTCAGCATAACAATCAGCTTCTCTTTCTGCAAATTGTTTTTTGTATTCATCTGGTGCAATATTTAACGCTTCTGCTTCTTTTGCAAGAGTTGTGATCGTTCCGTCATGTAAAGTTATTTCTTGGTCCATATCAATTTCAACATCATTATTGGGGTTATCATCAACATTTCTTAACTTAGTTTCAGATGTTTCTCCAAGTTGATGTTCTGTTTTATCTATTGTTTCTTTTAATTCAGCATCAGTTGTTCTGCTGTCATTCATAAACTCCTGAACCTCTCTTGTAGTAGGCTTTTGTGTTGATGAATTCACAGTACTTCCTATATATTTATTTTCGTTTGGACTACGTCTTACATATGTTGTTTCTATAATTCCGTATTGTCCAATTGTAACAGAAAATCCTTCTCTTTGATTAGGCATTGTAAACAATGCTGATGTTTGTTGTTCTTTTACTTGTGAACCATCTCTATTTATAGAATATATCGATTTTCCAGTATTTACTCCTTGTCTTTCTTCCAAACCTTGAACTGGTTCCATCTTTCCATCTTGTGTCATTCCCCAGAACGAATAAAGCGAATTTCCACGCGTTTGACTATTTGCAGATACTACAAAAATTTTAGAATATTTCCCTGTAACATTTGCTATATCTTCAAAACTTTTCTGGTCTGTAATTCTTTCGTGCGGATTAATTTCAGAGCAAGATTTAATATCATCTTTAGCAATTCCTGACTGCTTTGCAATTTGTTCAATGCTTTCTTCTTCATTTTCAGGTTCATGTTCATTCTCTGCCTCTTCGGAATTCTCTTTCTTTGTCATTCCTTGCCCAGCTACATCATTTTGTTTTGCATTTTCAAGCTCTTCTTTACTTAATTTAAAATCTTCAACTTCTTGTTTTGAATTTATATCTGGAAGCTTTTCACTTACCTCTTGTATTTGTGGTAATTCATAATGTTTACCATTCATAGAATGCAAAAGTGCATATATTGAAGGGTTCAAAGACTTCATTTGCTCTAAGTATTCGCTAGAAAATTTTATATTTGAATTTTCATCTATCATCGCAATAGGAGTTCCATTTTGATATAACAAAATTCTATTTCCATAAATTTTTTCTGGCTCCTTTATGTTTACTGGATATATATCTTGCAATCCATACATTATTGGGCTTTTTTCACTTTGCAGCACAATCTGTTTATAATATGATATTTCATCAACAGTATTTTTCTCTCCATCTTGGTATGCTTTATATAAAATTAGCATGTTTTCTTTTATAATATCTTTTTCAGATTTATTTGGTGTTTTATTTTCTTCCATAGAAATTTTCTCCTTTTTCCTTTATTGGCATAAGAACCATACACCATAGTCTAAAGTGCCATTTCATAACCTTATTATATACCAAAATTATAGTTATGTCATTACTTTAATGCATTTTTATATTTTAGTTAAGAATAAATCTGAAAATTTCCAGTCTTTACTCAATACTTTATATCTCTCTATAAAAATTAAAGCAACCAATTTATTAGATTGATTGCTTTTTATAAAAATTATCCATTCTTTAAATAATCTATGTTACCCATTGTCTCTGCAGCTTCAGCTTTTGCTCTAGCCTTATATTTTTTAGCAGTATCTGCATCAATTGGGCCATTTGTTCTTTCACTCATGTTTCTTTCAAGTTTGCTTGCCAAACGATTTTGTGCTTTGGCAATTTTCTCGTCGTTTTCGAAAGTTGAATCACTGTATTTGCTTGCTAATTGCATAGTTGCTACAGTTTTATTGTAGTTAGCTCCATGTCTTTCTGCATTTCCAACGCCTCTAGGATTCTTCTCATCAAGTTGTTTTTGTAACTTAACCGCCCTATCCAACATTTTAGCATCTGTAACACCTGAGTCATAAGATAATTCTGCTCTTTGTCTTAATTGTGCATCAAGTTCAGATTTCTTAATAGAAGGATTCTTTTCAATAAGTCTATTTCTATTTTCCTGGTTTGACATGTACGATCTTATATAATCGTTTCTTTTTCTTTCAGGGCCAGTTCCTCTAATTGCATCATCAAGGAATCTTCCCGCAGCATTGTTTCCAACAATTGTATTTCCAACAGCACTGTTTAATCTACCACCTGTTGCATAACCAGCTGTTAATCCTGCACCTAAACCTTTAAGTGTATCACTCATGTCTCCTCCAACAATACCAACTCCAAGTCCTAACGCACCCATTGTTGTCATCATAGCTGCTCTACCTGCAAGTTTAGCTCCAGTTTTACCAACACCCTTTGCAATACCAGACCAACCACCAGCACTTTGGACTCTGCTATTTATAGCTGAACCTAAGTTTCCTTTAGCACTATTTGCTTTTGCTCTAATTGCTGCAAATGGATTTTCTTCCGAATTATTGTTGTCTGCATTTTGATTTTGTTGTCCATTTTCAGGCATAGCAGGGTTTTCTCCAGACTGCATTTCTGGATTTTCCAGTCCATTGCCTTGTTGTTCATTGTCTGGTACTTCTCTAAATTGTACTCCATCAATTACACCATCATCACTCACATGTACGCCATTGCTATCTGTTTCTTCATTGTTTTCATTTCCCGTTGCATTAGCAGAAGCAGCTCCTGCTGCAGCTCCAATACCAGCTGCTGTAGCCGTTTGTGCAGCATTTTCTACTCCATTTTCCATAGCATCTCCAGCTAGTGTATCCATAGCATTTGGCTTATTAGGATTATCAAGTCTTATGCCTTTTTCTCCTTTAGGGCCATCTCCTCCGCCTTTCTTAGGTTGTGGCGGACCTTTTCTAAGCATATTAAACGCTTGTGAAGCAAGTGCTCCACCTGCAAACCCACCAAGTGTAGATTCTGTGTTTCCTTTTATTCCAAACATCTGCTTTACTATCTTTTCTGCAGGTACTATAAAAGCTAGCGCAACTATTGCATATAGCAAATTGTTTGCCGCAACAGATAATGCAGATGATACAAATACTGTGTACAAAAGCATATGCATTGGCTGTAATAAAGCATAAAACATGTATTCTTTAAACCAGTAATTAAATGCTTGTGCTTTTCCATCTCTTATCTTATCTAATGGGTATGTTAGAGCAACTAATGGCGCAATCATTGTAAAAAATGCAAGCATTAGTAATCTTTTTAAATACACAAATGCAAAATATACTGTATAAACAGTTAAAGCAATATATAAGATCGAATATCCAATTTTTAAAGTACCACCTTGGTAATCCGCCTTCATTCTTGCCACGCCAGTAAAATTGCTAGAGAAGCATACCTCAGTTCCCGCATCTTTAAATGTAGTTGTACCGTCTGTTTCGGTTAAACGAATATTAACCTCCTTTATCCTTCCCTGATTTGTTCTATCTCCGGCTAGTACATCTGTTACGGTTTCACTCATAGTCATTGTAAATGCCATAATATAATGTAAGAAGAATATTAAACATAATGCAACTACCCAGTCTACAAAAAATTGTTTATATTTTGCCTTATCTCCTGCACTAGAACTTATAACAATTCTAATGCCAATATATAATAATGCTGATAAAAGCCCTACTATAGCTATATTTCTCAAAGCCACATACCATGTTGCAACAGTATCTCTCAATTGTTCCACAATTGATTTTTCACTTCCACCAAGTTCCTGATTATGGTCTCCTTCAGTTTTAAAAAAGTTAGCATCAAGAGCCGATACATTCCCAGCAAAAATTTCCGCAGGTGTAAGTTTTATATTCGGGATTCCATATTTTCCTGTTGCAGTTTCAATATATTCTTCTGCAATATCAACTTGTGGTACTCCAGATACCGGCTTGTTTTCATTCAATACCTGTATCATTTTTGAATGTTCGAATACGCCTGAATTTAAGAAAACATCCGATTTATCTCCTATTATATTACGTTGCAATAGATAATTTACCCCATCTCCTATTCCTTGAATAAGAGCAGCAATTGGGCTTAACAGAAGTCCTCCAATTCCGTCCTTAGTTGAACCTTCCAAGTCCGAATTAACCCCATAATTATATGATGTATCTACACTCGCATACCCATCATCATCTACTTGTATGTTATAATTTGTTTTTTCTTCTTCAGTAGGTTTGATCTTAACGTCACTTATTGTATAAGCTGTGTTATCATACGTTTCTTTATTTACATATAAAGTTTTCTCATCGTTTGCATGATTTTTCAACATTTCAATAGCTTGCTCCGCAGTTATATTCCATGCACTGCATAATTTCTTTACTGCTGGACTAGTATCCTTGTTATATAAATCTTGCTTTGTATCAGTTCCACCAATTGATAAATCCTGATACTCCTTAATCGACATCCAGCTCTCAACTGCCCAAACTTTTGTACTCATAATAAAGTTGCACATTATCATTATTATAATAATTGCTGTAATCTTTTGTATTGACTTTTTGTTTATTATCTTATGCATTACTTCCTCCCTCTATTATGATTTTCTTTGATTATTTTCCATCATCTTGTTTAGGTTTGTTTCAACAAACTCAAACTCTTTTGCAGTTGGTGTTATTTGCAATATTGCAGTATCTCCTCCAACTTTCAATAATCCTTCTCCTTTGTTGCATGTTACTAGAAATCCTGCTTCACCTTCGCTAAGTTTAAATACTTCTTTTAGGTATTGAATTTCAGATTTATCTTGTGCTAGTAATAACTTTGTATCTGATGATGTTAAAACTGCTTGTACTTCTGGTTTCTCGTAGAAGTCTTGGAATCTCTGAGAAATTATTGCAAGCGATACGTTTCTTTTTCTCGCACGTCTAGCCATTGTGTTTAAGAAGTCTACAGCTTCTGGGTATGGCAATAACATCCATGCCTCATCAACCAAAACTCTCTTCTTAGCAGCTTTTCTTCTATCTTCACTGTTTTTCTTAACGTATTTTTCCCATATCCAAGAAAGTAATATTTGTTGTGCAAGTGGTCTTGCAAATCTTTCTTCTAGTTGTGATATATCTAAGTTTATAAATAATGTGCCATCTAATAAGTCAAATGTTGATTGTCCGTCAAAGTATGCCATTTGACCATCATATTCCCTTATGTATTGTTTCATAACTTTTAACAAATAACTGTAGTGAAATCTGTAATCAGGGTTTGTATTGCTTTCTGCATTTCTTTGTAAACGCTTATACCATGACCCAATTGTTGGCATTTTCTTTCTTGCTCTTCCTAAAATATCTCCATTGCCTCTTCCAGCTGCTTCATATAAGCTCATTGGGTCACTTGTTATTCCATATGCTGCATACTCTTGTGCAACAGATTCTGCAATTATCTGCTTTGTTACCTCATTAATATCTTGGCTTCTTGTACTACCTCTTGCCATTGTAAGTAATGCTTGTGTAACGTCCTCTACTTTGTTTTCTACGTTTAATACAGCTCTTTCTCTTCCTGTTATTTCGTCTTTTACAACTTCGGTTTCTATATCAAAAACATTTATAACTGTTTTTGAGTTAGGGCTTAGTACAACGTTTATTCCGCCTAAACTTTCTGCAACTATGCTATACTCACCTTCGGCATCTAGTGCTAAGCTTTGTATTCCCATAAGCACTGCAGACCTTGAAATTAAAGTCTTCATTGTTACAGATTTTCCAGCACCAGACTTAGCAAATATAACCATGTTATAGTTTGTAAGTGAGCTATGGAAGTTATCAAATAATATTGGTACGCCAGTTTGTTTATTAAATCCAAGTGGAATACCTGTTGAGTGTCCAACCTCTGATGTAGTAAATGGGAATACTGTTCCCATAGATCTACGGTCAAATGTATGCGTTTTTCTTATTTTATCTTCTGCCAAAGGTAAATTGCTTTGGAAAGCCTCTTCTTGCATTGCCCATGCACTTTTTATTCCAACTAAAGATTTCGACATTTCTGTTGCTAATAGTTTAGTAAGCTTGTCTAAATCTTCCAAACTATACGCAAACAATGTAGACACAACAGATGCTTCATAAAGTTTATTAAAACCTGCTGCAATCTCATCTCTTAAGCTTTCTGCTTCATATCTTTTTTGAGCTAAGTTGCTCTCTCTATTGATATTTCCTCTATCTGCTGCAACAATTCTTTCTGTTTCTAGCTCATTTATCGTTCTATTCAACTCGTTTTGAGACCTAGATTCCTGAATTGGTGTTATATATATTGATGTATTTATGTCTCCAAACATGTACATATCTCTAAATAATTCTGGAAATGTACACATTCTTGGTAATGCAGAAACGAAGAAGCTTCTAGCATATCTTTTTACATTTGATATAATCTCTAAGTGGTCAATATTACTTGCGTCTATTCCAGAAGGTGCAATTAATTCTTTTATTGTTTTCTTGTGCAATATTGGAATTTGCTCATCACTCGTATAATCATTTCTTTGAAATTGCAAATCATTATTAGTAGCTTTACGTTTTTTATTGAACATTAGCTTTCTTCTCCTTCCTTACTTTTTCTTTTGCTTTCTCTGCAACGTCTTTTCCAAGCATTGCTTCGTTTTCTTGAATTATAAGTTGTGCTAAGTTATTTATTATGTCATCTTCTGTTTCAACTTTTCTTTGATATTCTTTCTCTTTTTCTGTTTGAACTTGTGCAATTTTATCACTTGCCAAATTAACTGCAGCATCTTCTATTTGTTTGTCTAACATTTCCATTTTCTTATCCATGTAATCTGGCGCTGTTGAATATAACTCGTTGTATCCAGCTTTAATTGCCTTGTCAACACCATAAACTTCGGCATCTTCTCTGTTATATGCAAAATATAGTAAATCTGCAAGTTCTGTTGATGAAAGTACTCTTCCCATAACACCTGATACTGACAAAGTTCTTATTATAGCCTGTGCTCTTGTGTATAATTCCGAGAAAGCCATCTCTCTAACTTCATCTTTGTCAAAATCATTTTGTCCAAGTTCTTCTGAATAATATGGAATTACTATATAATATTTTTTGTTTAATATATTTCTATTTAAACTCATCTTTTCTGTGTTGTATATAATGTCTTTACCATATTCATATAAGTTTTTGTCTTTTGTAAACTCATATAAAGCTTGTTTTTTCTGTTCTGCTGTAGCATTTGGTGATGCCATTATATTTTGATATCTCATCTTTTGTCTACTATATTCTTGTTCTATTTTATCAACTTCTGCTTTATAAGTTTGGATGCTACTCTCCAAGTTAATTTTTCTTGTTTGTGTATATATTTGAACTGGGTGTGATAAGGTGTTTAAAAATTGTATAAATCCTTCTTCAACTCCAACTTTTTCTGCTTGTGACATTAAGTCGTAGTTAATACCTTGGCATTCAACAACCATTACATATCTAGCACCTTTTTTCTGTATAATCATGTTATCTTCAATTTTATCGAATTCCATGAAGTCGAAAACTGAACCAACATTAAAAGTTTTTGATGAAGATTTTTTTACTGGTTTAGACTCTGCTACTGCACTGTCTTCTTTCTCCTTTTGTTTTTCTTTAACTTTCATGTTTAAATATATAAAAATAAGTGCTACTGCCAAAGCAAACATTATCGCTAGCATTACATATAATATAATCGTTAAAAATGATGTATTATCTGTCATTTGTATTTTCCTCCTTATCATCATAGATGTAAATTTTGTTTCTCTTTTGTTTAAATTTTATTGCTCTTTTTATTACATCGTCTACGTTTTCGCCACCCACAACTTTAGTTGCCTTTAATATACCTATGTTTGGTACTTTTAACATTCCTATTGAATACCCAATTAATGCACATAATACAACCATAGCAATTCCAACAACGGTTAGGCTCATTAGCTTAAATATTAAATAAAATATTAATCCAACGCCAACTCCTACTGCACTATATATTAAGCTTTTTGTTGTAAAAATGAATAGAATTCTACCTTCTCCTTTTACATTTCTAGGCACATTATATGTTCCCATAGACTTCCTCCGTTTTAACATAATATTATATATTAAATTATAGCACATATTGTAGCAAAATGTAACCTAAAAACAAAAAAAAGTGCATTTACATGCACTTTTAATTTTATTGTAATACTTATGTAATACTCGTGTAATATTATTTTACAGCTGTTGCTAATGAGTAAATAACTTTTACTAATGATGTTCCAGCAAATACAAGAACAGCACCAACTACATATGGTATCATTGTTTTCTTGTATTCTGCTTTTTCTGAAGCACTACCAATCATATATTTAATACCAATAACCAATAATACTATTACTGCTATAACAATACCTACTATTTGTATAATATTAACAATATTTCCACCAACTTTTGTTATTTGGCTATCAGCATTTCCATTAAGATTTTGATTTTCTATATTGCTTATAGTAGTATTTAAGTTGACTGCAGCAAATGCTGTTGTTGCAATACTTGCTACTAACATTATTGCTAATAATAGTGTAGATATTACCTTTATAGATTTTTTCATGTTTATTCCTCCTTATTTTTCTATTTTATTAAAGCTTACTTTCGTAAGAATATTAATAACTATTTTATTATGCAAGTGGTTGTAACAATTGAAGTAGCAATCTCCAGATTCCAAATGCACCAAATATTATGATACATCCAATTACATATACAATCAAATTTTTCTTTACATCTGCCTTTTCGCCTAGGCTTCCTGTTACAAATTGTATTCCTAATACAATTCCCCATATGAATGCTACTGCAATTCCTATTACTAATAAAACATTATATAATGTATTTGATCCTTCTTTGAGAGCATCATTGTTTATAACATTTCCTCCGTTTTCACCATTGTTTACAAAGCCTTCTGCTCTATTCATAATATCTTGTAATGGTCCTGCATATGCATTAGGTATGAATAAATTA
>CEAB01011960.1_pt1 | contig 13145 bp, 11 predicted proteins | sample 557651 | NCBI WGS metagenome assembly CEAB01 (sample SAMEA3182046, study PRJEB8094) | gut metagenome | biome: human; feature: gut; material: Stool; isolation source: human stools | place: Canada | collected 2011-11-15
GTGTGTGATGTGTGTGTGGGTACCTGCAACCGGGATGGAGGGGTGAATATCGGCATAAGCAAAACCGCCTTTAAGACAAATCAGACTTAAAGTGGACAGTAATATCACTCTTGAAATACGCATCTCTACATCCTCCGCTCTTATCATCACGACTCTAATATAACACATTTAAACGCAATGTTCAATCATTAATTTTCGCAAGATGAGGAAAAAATAAGACAAATGCAGAAGGGAAAGATTAAAATAAAAAGGTTATAACCTAATTTTTATAATGCAATTATCTATGGATTTCTTGTAAAATCTGTGGTATAGTAAATTATAATTATGTCTGGAGGGTGCTATGAGTATATCCGCTACTAGAAGAGTAACCGGTTCATCAAGCAGCAATCGAAAAGTATCTTCGTCCCTTAATGGAGTAAAATACTCTTCCGCCGCAAATGAACAATTTGTCGAAAGTATTGATGCGTCTAATCAGGTTTCCGTGAATGCCGACGCACAGGATGAACGCGGCCGTAAGGAACAGTATACTCCTCAGACAAAAGAGGAACCGCAGACCGGAATTTCTTCCAACCGGACCTTTGTTGCCGGAGCCGTAGAGGCCTTAAGCGCCAGCGGCATTTACGAAGAAGCCGGGGAACGCCCCAACCGCGGCCGCCAGATTGGCGTTTATGACGCCAACCAGACCATGGTTAAAGACGAAGCGGAGATTGAACAAGAAAAATATTATAACGAACGGTACGTTAAGCATCTTTATGAAAACAACGAACCGCCTGAAGAAGTTGATGAACTTGTATAAGGTCGCCGTAAGAATTGGTTTGTTGCAGGATTGCTTCGCCAAGCCCCCATCTTCCACATCATCATCACGGGCCGCGAAGCAGTCCCGTAACCAGTCTTTTCAGGAACCTGCCCTAAAACCCGTATGACGGATAAATAAAAACAGGAGGAAAACCATTTCCCCCTGCTGTTTTTTTATACGCAGCTTAACGGCTCGCAACCAGCCGGCGCTGCTGCATCTCCAGCTTATAGGCATCAAACTGGCTTTTGCGCTCGCTGTAATAATTCTTAACCCGCGCCGTGCGTTGTTCAAAATTACGCCTGTATTTTGAGCCGTAACGCACTTCCAGCATATTTTCCTGCTCAAACTTTTTCTCGCCGCGGATAGCCTGATAAAAACGGTGATAACGTTCAAAATCAATAACCGATTCTTTCTGCTCGCCCATCCGCTGAAACTGGTAATAATGCCCCTTGCCGTTGTTGCCGTCCGGGCGGTAATGATTCATAATCGCCGCCACTTTCTTAAACATCGGCACCTTGTCAATATGCTCGACCGGAATGTGCATTTTCTTACGCCAGTTCGGATAGGCTTTGTCCTCGTTAATTTCCAGCAACGCGTCTTTCTCCGAATACGGCAGCTCCTTAATCCCCGGAATATTCCCCATCTCTTTGGTGCCGAAAATATCCGAGAACGGAATCAGCATAATTGCCGAATTGCTCTGCCCCAGATAATCCATCACCGCTTCGACATACTTGTCAGGCACATAAGCGGCATCCTGACGCGGATGCAGACAGGGGCTTCCCCCGACCCGCTCCCAGCTGCCTTTTTCATGCAAAGCATAATTCAATGCCTCACGCTGCGTCGCATATTGTTCAAACTTGTCATTGGCTTGCCCTTCGCTGATCATGCCAAGCTTCAGCTTCTGATAAATGTCCTGAACGTTCCACTGTGCAATCAGCGGCGGCGTGTCATGCGTTGAGGTTGCGCATACCGAACGCACCGGATATTCCTCGGGATGATGCATGGCATTGCTTCCCCAGCCGCTTTTGAAACCCCATTCCCGCTCAAACGGCAAAACGCGGTAAGACAAAATGCCGAAATCCTCCAGCTTAGGACGGAACCCCTCCGGTATCTGCCCGAGATCCTCGCCGATAACCATGGTCTTGTTGCGATGGCTTTCCAGCGCCACAATCGCCATCAGCTCATCAGAATTATAATAGATGAAAGCGCCCTCTTTCGGAGATTTTCCCTCGGGAATCATGTACAGCCGCTGTAACTGCAAAACATGGTCAATGCGCGTGCAGCCGGAAAACTTCATATTAGCTTCCAAAATCTTCCGATAAGGCTCATAACCTTCCTCGCGCAGGCGGATGGGATTAAACCCCTGCACGCCCCAATTCTGCCCGCCCTGGCTCAAAACATCGGGCGGCGCCCCGGCAGCGGCTTTTAAAAACAGCCCCTGATAAGACCAAGCCTCAAAACCGCGGCGTGAACTGCCGACGGCATTATCGGTATACAAACCGATTTTCATACCCGAATTCAGACAGGCCTCCTGAACTTTTTGCATCTGGTCATAGCACTGCCACTGCGAATATTTATAAAAATTAATCCAGTCGCGGTTGGCTTGCTGGAATGTGCGAACCTCCGGCGAATTAGGATTGCGGTAAGCTTCCGGCCATTGCTGCCATGCCACCGGCGCCGGCTTCTGTTCCGCCATATAGCGGCTCAAGGCACGGAAAACGGCATATTTTTCCAAAGCCTCGCCGTGCTTGTCGCAAAAGACGCAAAATCGCTTGTAATCTTCGGTCTTTTTATTGGCGCAGAACTTTTGGAAACATTTCCATACGATATCATCAACCAGCTCCTGCGTCACGGCATAATCGACATAGGTCTTGCGGCGATTCCGCGCCGCCCTGTCCTGAAACTCTTTGCTGTGATAATAAGCCCTGATTTCCGGACTGTCCTTAAACTCCTTAATCGCCGTCACGTCAAGATAAAGATAATTGAAAAACATCCGGCTGTCCGGTTCATAGGGACTGGCGTTTTCCGGCTGGTCGTCCCGCATGGCATGCAGCGGATTCACCCCGAGAATCCCCGCGCCGTTGCGGCCGAGAATATGCCCGAGCTGCGCCAAATCGCTGAAATTGCCAATACCGAGATTGTTTTCCGAAACCTGCTCATAAAGCTGCACCGGCACCCCCCAGGTCTTTTTTCCCTGTTCCACGCCCAGACGGTCATAACACTTTTCCGGCGCCGAGATAATCCGCGACGTATGTTCAACCTTTTCTCCGCTTTGCGGATGCGCAAAAGAAAATTTGACGTTATGATACCCCAAGCCGACATCAAACGGAAAAGAAAACTTGTACTTATGATAGGTCACGCCGTCTACGGAACGCGTGCAGTCCTCATTGTTAGAATTTTTCAAACGTTCCAGTTCAGAAACCTTAATCTTATCGCGATACGGAAACGGACAGTCTTCTTCCTGAAGCTCCCATGTCAGCTCGTCCACGCCTTCTGGCAGAGCTATCACCAGTTCTTCAACCCGGTTTTTACGCATCACCGAAACCTGATGAACAACGTTTTTATACTCGGCGTCCCGCTGTTCTTCAATAATATCCTTAATCATCATCGAATTATTAAAGACGCTGTTTTTATCATTCATATCCAGCGTTTCCGGCAACACGCCCATAGCCTGCAACAGAAAAAGCTGATTCTCGCTTGATGCATGAGCTTCGATTCCGAACAATTGCGCAAGATGACGTATTTGTTCATCAAGAATCATTCTTCGTAACTTTCTTAAATAATGTTGAAATATAATACAATAAATATAGCCGTAATTCCCGGGAAGTCAAACCGAATAGATTTTTTTGCATATAACCGAAAGGTCAGGCTTTTCATGGTATTTACAAAAAATTGCAACCTGCTGATTTTACGAATAATTACCATACGGCCACACCGGCTCCCGCCCTGTTTTCCATGTGCATAACTTCGTATCTGACTAAAAAAACATCAAACAAAAGGGCTTGGAAAACTCCAAACCCTTTTTACGGAAGCGGCACAAACAGCCTGTAAAAGTTTTAATCTTTTAAAGCAATCAGTTCGCGCACACGCTCTTTAAATCTTTCCACAACATCAGACTTCGGCGTATAGCGCTCGTCAAACGGTGCCACCGTCTGCCAGCCCAAATCAGCAAAGACGTCCTGAATTTTGTTGACGACGCCCGGTTTCCAGCCATATGAACCAAAGGCCAGGCCTTTTTTGCCTTTCGGCGCCAGACCGTGCATATAAGCCATAAAACCGGCCACCCGCGGAAACAGCTGGTTGTTCAGCGTCGGATTGCCGACCAAAATATATTCAGCATCAAGAAAATCAACCATAATTTCAGAAACGTTCTTAATCGCCAGACAATGTTTGACAACCGGGATTCCCGCATCCTGAAACTCGCCGACGGCCGCGTCGGCCAAAGCCGCCGTTGCGCCCCACATGGTGTCATAAACGATAACCGCCTTGCCCTCATGCTTGCCGGATGCCCACTTGTCATACAAACCGAGAATGGTCGCAACCTCCTCTTTGCCGGACCAGATTAAACCGTGCGACGGCGCAATCATTTCAATATCCAGCCCCAAATCGCCGGCCGTTTTCAAAGCCTTTTCCGCCTGCATGCAGTAAGGGTACAAAATATTGGCAAAATAGCTCTGAGCCTCGCGCAGCACGACATCGCGCGGCGCATCTTTGAAAAACAGGGCATCGCTGCAATAATGCTGGCCGAAACCGTCATTTGGCAACAACAGCTTTTCTTCCTTGACATAAGTCATCATGGAATCAGGCCAGTGCAGCATCGGCGTCGTCATAAAGGTCAGCGATCGCTTGCCGATGGAAATGCTGTCCCCCATTTTGATAAGCTCAAACTTCCAGCCGGTTGTGTCAAAATGGGCTTCCAGCGCTGACTTTCCTGCCACATTGGTAATAATCGTCGCCTGCGGAGCAAGTTTCAGCAATTCGGGAAGGCTGCCGGAATGGTCCATCTCCACATGGTTGACCACAATATAATGAATCTTTGAAAAATCCGTCACGCTTTTGATTCGTTCAATCTGCTCATGCGTCAGATAATGCTTTACGCCGTCAACCAGCGTAATTTTCTCGTCCATAATCAGATATGAGTTGTAAGTCGACCCATGCGGCGTGGAATAACCATGAAACTCCACCAGATTCCAATCCTTGACGCCAACCCAGTATATGTCTTTTTTTATTTCAATAGCCTTCATTATACAATCTCCAAAAATTTAATGGTTATTTATAAATAATATCAAAAAGAAGAGTTGACAACAGGAATTATTAGTTATAATCAATAATAGTAATCATTATCAATTTCATGAAACGTGCAATGAACTATTCGAAACAAAGGGAAACAATACTGAAAGTGCTGCGGGAAAACATGAACCATCCTACGGCCAACCGGCTTTATGAACTCGTTCGCCGGGAGCTTCCCGACATCAGCCTGGCAACGGTTTACCGCAACCTCAACCGGCTGGCAGCGGCAGGCACCATTCGCAGCATCCGCGGCCTGGACGGCAGCGTTCACTTTGATCATAATGTTGAAAAACATTATCATTTCATTTGCACAAAATGTAATAAAGTATATGATATTCCTCATGATATTACGCCGGATCTGGCCGTAAGGCTGCTAGAAAAGACTGGCATGGAAACGGAATCCTATGATATCGTTTTCAAAGGGATTTGTCATAATTGTAAAAGCGTTAACTAAAACGAAGGAGATACACTATGGAATTAAAAGGTTCGAAAACGGAACGGAATCTGAAAGAAGCTTTTGCCGGCGAGTCTATGGCCCGCAACAAATATACTTACTATGCTTCCAAAGCCCGCAAAGAAGGCTACAACATTATCGGCGACAAATTCGAACAAACCGCCAATAATGAAAAAGAACACGCCAAATTGTGGTTCAAGCTGCTGAACGGCGGCGAAATTGCCGACACCGTTGCCAACCTGAAAGATGCTGCTGCCGGCGAAAATTACGAATGGACGGACATGTATGACCGTATGGCTAAAGAAGCTAAAGAAGAAGGCTTCACCAAAATTGCTTTCCTTTTTGAATCTGTTGCCAAAATCGAAAAAGGCCATGAAGAAAGATACCAGGCTCTGCTGAAAGAACTGGTAGAAGGCAAAGTATTCGAACGCCCGACCAAAGTTATCTGGGAATGCGCTAACTGCGGCCACCGTGTTGAAAGCCCGATGGCTCCTGAAAAATGCCCGGTTTGCGATCACCCGCAGGCATATTTCTTTGAACTTCAGGAACAGTTCTAAACCAAACAAAAAAGGAGCCGATAATTTCAGGCTCCTTTTTTCATACAATTTAAACGAAATTGTGCCAGACTGGCAGATGTCAAACATCCGGAGAAAAAAGATGAACAAAACCGCTCTTCTGCTCAGCCTGTCCTTGCTGCTGCAAGCCTGCGCCTCAGTCAAAACCCACAACAAAAAATTCCTTGAGGTCAATTCCTACCCGGACGAAGCGGAAGTCTGGCTCGGTGACGAACTGGTCTGCACCACGCCATGTAAATATGACGTCAGCGGCGCCCGCAACGAAATTTTCAAAGTCACGGTCAGAAAAGACGGTTACAGCAGCTACGAGCAGGAACTCCGTCCCAAAACCAACAAGGACGCTGAAGCCGACATTATTATGTGCATTCTGCCGCCAATCGGCGTTGCCATGCTGGGCATCGACTACTACACCGGTTCGCTGTGGACTTATGACAAAGTCACCGCCCGCCTTTATGAAGACAAATACGGACAGAATACGGAAGTTCATATCCGCAACAGCATGAGCCTCTCTCCGGCAGCCAAAAGATTCATTACTGACAACTTTGAAAAATTAAAGGAAGAAGCCTTCAGCGGCCGAATACAGATTTCATCGGAACGCATACGCACCTTGTCTTCGCTGACCTCTCTGACGCCGGAACGCCTGACCGGCATGATAAGCGAAGCGCCTGATGCCGCCGCCCTCATCTCCTACATAGAAAAATACGGGAAATAAAAAACTAGACAAAATTTAAAATAAAGTCTATAATACAATACAGGCAATTTCAAAAAAACGGGACAACAAAAATGAATGACAATAATTTATATGACAAAATCATCACTTCGGAAGACAAGATAAACGACCATACTTTGGGCTTGAATGACTGCGCCAACAGCAGCGGCACCTTTTTGTTGACCAATGAATCACAGGGTGCAAAGATTGTTCTGCACGCCGTTAAAAACGAAAAAACAAAAATTGTCGCCGGAAGCCATCCCATCGCCCCCATATATGATTATACTAAAGGATTGGCAAAACTCCCGTCAAAAACATCAGACATAATCCTTGAAGCCTTTTTCATTAATGACGACACATTCTGCATTGTCGGCAACCAAAACCCCGAAACCAGACAATTCTTTAAAATAAACGAAAACAAACGCCAGACAAACTATGTCGATACATTGTCTGACGAAGAAGGCATGGCGCTTTTGCAGGCCTCCGGGAAAAATCCCTTTAGCGACGGCAAAAAATTCAACGCCCGCGCCCTTCAGGAACAAAACAACCTGAAATTTCAGGATAAACATAATTTAAGCTCTGCCTACAGCCACTTGGCGGCAATGATTGACAATAACATCACCCGCGTCGCCCAGCCTGTCGAAAAAACGGCTGACGACCCCTTTGCCGATGCCGTAATGGATGATAAATTTGAACTAAAAGCCGGAAAAAAACTGACACAACTCTATGGTCTGGCACAAAACCTCCTGAAAAAAGCCGCCAACGGCACGATTGACCTGACAACGGCGGATTTACCCAGCCTTGACCTGGCCTGCAGCATCTATTGCCGGGATATAAACGGCAACCTGAACCCGCTGGGCAAAAACATCGTCAGCCAGCTTGAAAAGCACAGCAGAAATCCTCAGCAAGCCGCTAAAAATACGGAAAACTGCCGGAATGCCGATTATCAAAAAGTCGGAAAAGAAATCGCTGTCCAAATACAACAAATGACAAACGCGCAAACATTTCAGAGATAAAGCCCTTCGCCCTACCCAATCATCATTCCGATTTTGCAACCGAGTTTTATTCGGTTGCAAAATAGTAGGGTTTACGCTGCGGTATGTTTAGGATATCAACCGGCATCTAAAAACTCACAACAAAAATGTAATCCTCCCCAGCAAAAGAACGTCATGTTCGGATGTCGCATACGTCACTCTGAGAGCGCCTCTGAACATGACAATTCAGATTCTCTTTTTTTGCTTCACACCCCACCTAACCTCCCCTACCTCAGGGGAGGAATAATTTGCTCTTTGATTTGTTTATTATCTTGAAGCAGGCACTATCTAGTCCCTCCCCTGAGGTAGGGGAGGTTAGGTGGGGTGTGAAATATCAAAGAAAAAAACTAATTTTAATCGCTATAAAATTCAAAATAGAAAAATCCCTTTACATTTCCCGACATCTTCGTTACACTCCCTCTTGCAGACAGGCGTTCTGTCTGCGGTGTCTCAAAACACCTCACAATGAAAATATCCACTCTTGGAGTGGAGTGCTGGTAATATATTGAATAACAGCGACTGTATTGTGACAGTTTTGAGCTCCACTCTCCTTTGTTTTCAACAATGGAGAGTTTGTTTCATTCAAACAAGGAGCTTTAGAAAAATGAATATTGAAAACAGATTTTTTACCGGATTAGGAGATGCTCTCCGCAATATACGCCATGAACGCTGCCTAAGTTACAATGATATGCCAGACATTGTTAAAATGAGTCCTGAAACATTAATGAAAATGGAAGCAGGAAGCTATCTCAAAAGCGTTAGTATCAGATGTCTATGGGTATACGCCAATGCTCTGGACTATGATATTGAAGTAAAGTTTAAATCCCGATAACAAAAAGGCTCGCAAACGCGAGCCTTTCAAACAATCTGGGGCGAACGATGGGGCTGCGCTGTCTTCGACAGCTCGTACAACGGCATCTAGGTTCACTTCGGTTGCTGTCGCGCCCTCTTTCACCAAGATGTTACGTTACTCTTGCAGACAAAAACGCCAATACTTTGGCGTTTTTGCTTAGCGAGCCCTTCCGGGTTCGAGCCTCTGTCTTCCAGATAAAAATAAAGCACCCTCTGCGGGTGCTTTATTTTTATCTGGGGCGAACGATGGGGCTCGAACCCACGACAACCGGTACCACAAACCGGGGCTCTACCAACTGAGCTACGTTCGCCATTAACGGCAACAAAATTCTTTTACAGACAATCACGCATAAAGTCAAGTCAAATTTTTTCAAAAAATATATTTATTTTAATGCCGAAATTAACAATTTATTTCCTATTTTGGCCTAATCATACGCTAATAGGTTAATCTCTGCAAACAGGAAGACTCGGTTTAATGAAAATCACACTGAAACGTCTAAGCTCAGCCGCCGCCGGATACATATTCGCCGCCGCTTTGTTTTGTGCCGCGTCAACGCCTGCTCATGCTTCCGTTTCCTCTATCACTATTGACGCCAATACCGGCGATGTCATTTCCTCCGACGCAGCGGACAAACTGCGCTACCCGGCTTCTCTGACAAAGGTCATGACACTGTACATTACTTTTGACGCCTTGGAAAAAGGCCTGATAAAGCTTGAGGACAAACTACCCGTTTCCCGTTACGCAGCCAACCGTTCGCCATCGCGTTTAGGCTTAAAACCCGGCAGCAAAATCAGCGTCAAAACCTGCATCGACGCCCTGATTGTCAAATCAGCCAACGACTGCGCCTCCGTTCTTGCTGAAAGCCTCGGCTATACAGAAGCCGATTTTGCCAAAACCATGACCCAGGTCGCCCGTGCCCTCGGCATGAAAAACACTACGTTCAAAAACGCCTCCGGCCTGCCCAACCGCCAGCAAAAAACCACAGCGCGCGACATGGCCATCCTTGCTGCGGCCATGTACCACCATTTTCCGCAGTATTACAAATGGTTTTCCCTGAAAAAATTCTCATATGACGGAAAAACCTACTATACCCACAACCACATTCTCAAAACCTTTGAAGGCGCGGACGGCATGAAAACCGGCTTTACCAATGCCGCCGGTTTTAACATCATCACCTCTGCTGAAAGAAACGGCCAGCGTGTCATCGCCGTCACCATGGGACACCGCACCCTGAAAGACCGCGACAAAAAAGTCAGCAAAATGATGGATAAAGGCCTCACCGTTCTGGCTATGAACAGCAAAAACAAAGAAGAAAATATGTTCGCCTCGCTTGACCCGACGGCACAATTGACCGCCGGAGAAATCGAAGTCGCCAGCGCCGAAGTCGACACCAACTCGCCGGCTGATGACGACAACGAAAACGCCGGAACGGAACAAGGCAGCGCCGATCCGGACGCACCGATTGTCGTAAACACCAAAGAAAGCTGGGCCATTCAGATTGGCGCATTCTCCAACTATTCCAAAGCCAGAAACTACGCTCTCAAGATCCAACAGAAAAACCTGCAAAAATTTGCAGAAATCAACATCGCCGTCGAACCCTTTGAAGCGGCGTCAGCCATTGTTTACCGCTCAAAAATCACCGGTTTTGAAAAAAGTGATGCCCAGGCAGCATGTAAGCATTTGAAAAAGTCAAAAATCTCCTGTATAGTAGTTAACGGCGATTCCTCCGCCGCAAATGAAGACTCTTTAATTTTGGCTGCCAAATAACGAAATGAACGAAAAAACTTTAGTAAAAAAAGCCCATATTATTGTCGTCAGCAATGAAAAGGGCGGCACGGGCAAATCCACAATCTCCATGCACCTCGCCATCAGTTTGATGCAGGAAGGCTTCAGCGTCGCCGTCATCGACATGGACGGCCGCCAGGGCACTCTGAGCAAATACATTGCCAACCGCAAAAAATTCTGCCTTCATCGCAAAATAAAACTGCCGGTTCCCGAGCTGTTTACCTATGCCCCGCAGAGCGACCCCGAGTTGATTGCCGCCAACCGCGACAACATCGACCACCGTATCAAAGAACTCATCCATGAATACGACGCAATTATTATTGACACACCGGGTACCAAAAACTATCTTTTTGACATAGCGCACCGCTATGCCGACACACTGATAACACCGATGACCGACAGCCTTATAGACCTGAACGTCATGGCCGACATCGATTTTGAAAGCGCCACCATCGGCCGCCCCGGGCATTATGCCTCTTTTATCTGGGACGTCAAAAAACAAATGGCCGCCGAAGGCCGCCCCTACCTCAATTGGATTGTCGTCGGCAATAAAACCTCGCCCTACAATTCCAAGAATAAAAATGCGGTTTTTGAATATCTTGAACGCCTCGGCAAACTTTATGGTTTCAGATTCACGCCGGGCCTAAAAGACCGCCTGATTTTTAAAGAATTATTCCTTGAAGGCCTGACGGTTCTTGATATGCAGAACGAAAAACTCAAAATGCGCATGACCATGTCGCACCTCGCCGCCAAACGAGAAGTCCGCAGCATCGCCGAATTTATCTGCCCTGACGAGGAGAGTAAATCAGCATGAAAGAACTCAGCCTTTTAATGTTTTTCATCGCCCTGATTTTCGGCCTGACCGTTTTCGTTAGCAGCCTGTTCAGAAGCAAAAACCCGGACGACAGCGCCTTTTACATTCCCTCGCGCGGCCTGTTTAACATCATCTGGGGCAGCATTTTTTACATCGGCTACGGCATGCTGATGTTTCCGCAGCCGTTGATTACTTTCACGCTTGGCCTGATTAACGGCGTGCTGATTTTCTATGCTCTGTTTCTCGTCCGTGTCAAAAATTTTCTGCTGAAACCGCAGCGCAAGGGCGCCGCTTTTATCTGCCGTTACCTGCAAAAACAGCTTGACCGCTGCCGGGAAAACGATTCCGCCAATCAGCCTTATTCTTACCGTAAAGCGCTGAAAATCCTCGGCCTTCCCGCCTATACGCCGGCAGAGTCGGAAACCGTAGCCTCCCGCCTGCAAATCCTGCGCGAACTGGAACAAAGCGGCAAACTCCCCCATCCTTACCTCCCGGAGCTTGTTTCCAAAACCCAACAAGCCGTGAAATAAACAAAAGGCTTTGACATCAGTTCAAAGCCTTTTTCATTTTCCCCTTTCCCTAAAAATTCATCTTGCCACAAAGGCTGCTGTCAACATTGACCCTAACATAGGAAAGACATTTTCCGTTATTGCTGCTTGATGCCCAGGTCACGTCAATCTCCTTATTGCTGTTTACGGTTACATTTTTGCAAACATACCCTTCCCAGCTCATGTTTAGCTTATCTCCATTGTAATCACACAAGTTAACAGCAGTATTTTCACCATTAATATGAACCGGGATATCGCTTCCTGACTTTATATTCAAAACAGCCTTGTCCATAAGGGTTACCTTCCCATAATCCGCATTTTTAACATTAACAACAGATGCCGGTTGCGCTGTTATTTCATAACGATAAACACGTCCGCCGGAATATCCTGATGATTTAATATATGTCACTGTTCCGCTCGCTTTAACCTGCCCAAGATAGTAAGCTGTTACGGTTGCATCTTGAATATTACCAGCCTGAAATACTGAATGAAAAACGCCTTGTTTACCGCAGGCATCAAAAAACACCTTATTTTCCGAAGTAAGCCTGTCTTTACTTATAATATTCAAGTTATTGACATCCACCTTAAAATCAGCCCCATCAAACTTTTCAAAAGTCAGTGTATGCCCGTTGCCGTTAATTGTAACATTACTTTTTCCAGCCCCGGCCAACAGCGTCAAATTTCCGCAGGACATATCCTGAGTGACTTCAACCGTGCTGTTTGCCGCAGCATCTCTGACCTGTTCAAACAAATTGTAACAGGCATCATCTACATTTTGGTCTTTACACGCATACAGACGATTATACTTATAATTACCGTTGACAATCGTTCCATATGTTTTTGAAAGATTATTCCAGCCGTTCTGGGCAAACCCTTTCCGCGGGCATAAGTCGGCTGTTCTGGCAAAAGTAAAACCGTCAACCGCAAAAATTTCCGCATCGTCTGAGTACAGCACCTTCTTACAATCCGTATACTTCCCGCCGCAGGTGCTGGAATTGCAATGAAAATAGCTTGCGCTCGGGCAGTTGTTTTCATCATATTTATAACTTGCGGCACATTGCGACGTACAGGTTTGCGTTGTTGCATTCCAGTCATAACCGGACTGACAGCCGTCGACCTTGTAATATTTGTTTGTACACGCCTCATATTCACATCTATAACCTGTTGGACAAGATGTCAGCGTTCCTCTATTCTCACAACAACTTTTGCAGCTTGAATATGTCGTCACGCCATTCACTGTACAGGATGTAGCTCCGGCAGCGCCGCCGCATTCACAGGATTTGTACG
>CEAB01054960.1_pt1 | contig 13087 bp, 15 predicted proteins | sample 557651 | NCBI WGS metagenome assembly CEAB01 (sample SAMEA3182046, study PRJEB8094) | gut metagenome | biome: human; feature: gut; material: Stool; isolation source: human stools | place: Canada | collected 2011-11-15
TGATATGAGAGGATAAAAAAGTTTATTTATAAGAGAGGAAGAACGCAAGCAGGCCTTCTTCCTATTCTTATTGCAAAAAACACCGATTTTACGGGGGGAAACAAAAAAATGATCGAACGTTATACTCATCCCGAGATGGGTCATATCTGGACTTTGGAAAACGAATTCCGAACAATGCTGCAGGTAGAAATTCTGGCCTGCGAGGCGATGAACAAACTGGGCATCGTTCCTGATGACGCATTGAAGGATATTCAGACTAAAGCTGATTTCCGCATCGAACGCATCAAAGAAATCGAAGCTGTCACCAACCATGACATCATTGCTTTTCTGACAAATGTGGCCGAATATGTGGGCGATGCTTCCAAATACATCCATAAAGGCCTGACCTCCAGCGATGTCAAGGACACCGCTTTGGGCGTGATGATGAAACAGTCTGCCGACCTTTTACTGAGTCATCTGGAAAAATTCCATGCTGTCCTGAAACGCCGTGCCGCTGAACACAAGCATACGATTATGATCGGTCGTACTCATGGCATCCATGCCGAACCGATGACCTTCGGGCTGAAGTTTGCGCTGTGGATGGATGAGACAGAGCGCAATATCGAACGGTTGAAGCAGGCGCGTGATTTTATTGCGGTCGGTAAGCTTTCGGGCGCAGTCGGCACTTACTCCAATATTGACCCGTTTATTGAAGAATATGTTTGTGAAAAATTAGGTATCAAGGCTGCCCGTCTGGCTACCCAGGTCATCCAGCGCGACCGCCATGCCGATTTTTTGACTACTTTGGCGATCATTGGTTCCTCTCTTGATAAAATGGCTACGGAAATCCGTAATCTGCAGCGCACGGACATTCGTGAAGCTGAAGAATATTTTGCTCCCGGGCAAAAAGGCTCCTCGGCGATGCCGCATAAACGTAATCCCATCACCTGCGAAAAAATCTCCGGTATGGCACGTTTGCTGAGAGGGTATGCCGTTGCTGCGCTGGAAGATGTCGCCTTGTGGCACGAACGCGATATTTCCCACTCTTCTGTGGAACGTGTGATTTTACCGGATGCTACTATCGCGCTGGATCATATGCTGCGTAAATTTACCGGTATCGTCGACAAGCTGCTGGTTTATCCGGAAGCGATGATGGCGAACCTGAACAAAACCGGCGGCCTGATCTTCAGCCAGAATCTGCTGATCGCACTGGTCAGCAAGGGCGTGCTGCGTGAAGACGCTTATAAATGGGTGCAGCGCAACGCTATGGCCCGCTGGCTTGAAGGCGCTGATTTTAAGACCAACGTGGAAATGGATGCGGATATACAAAAATATCTCTCCAAAGAAGAAATCGAAGCCTGCTTCGATCCCAAACCCATGCTGCGTCATGTAGATTTGATTATGTCCCGCTTCGGATTATGATTTAGATAAGGAGATGCTCACATGTCATCTGTTGTAGTTATTGGTGCCCAATGGGGCGATGAAGGTAAAGGTAAGATTGTTGATTATTTGGCACAGAAAGCCGATGCCGTCGTACGTTATTCCGGCGGTTCCAACGCAGGTCATACGGTAGTCGTCAATGACGTTTCCTATAAACTGCGTCTGCTTCCCTCCGGTGTTTTGTACAGTGATAAGACTAATGTGCTGGGTAACGGCGTCGTTATCAATCCCGGCGTAGTTCTGCATGAAATTGCTGATATGAAGGCTAAAGGCATCAGCTGCGACAATCTGGTCATTTCTGACCGTGCGCATGTGGTGCTGCCTTACCATGCCCGTCTGGATGAACTGCAGGAAGCAGCTTTGGGCTGTAATAAGATCGGTACGACCAAAGGCGGTATTGGCCCCTGCTATATGGATAAGGTTGCCCGTACCGGCATCCGCATCTGTGATTTGATGGAACCCGATACTTTTGCAGAAAAGCTGAAAATCAACCTGGAAGCCAAAAATGCCATTATTACTAAAATTTATGGCGGCGAACCTTTTGATTATGAAACTATGCTGCAGGAATTTTTGGCTTATGCCGAAGAGCTGCGGCCGTATATTGCCGATACCGGCGTAGTTTTAGACGAAATTTTCAGCGAGGGTAAAAACGTGCTGTTTGAAGGCGCGCAGGCTACTTTCCTTGATATCGATCATGGTACTTATCCGTATGTTACCAGCTCGAACCCGACTGCCGGCAATGCCAGCACCGGCAGCGGTATCGGCCCCCGTTATATCGACCATGTGGTGGGCGTAGTCAAGGCTTATACGACACGCGTTGGCGAAGGTCCCTTTGTTACTGAGCTGCTTGATACTGACGGACCCGGGCATCAGATTCGTGAAACAGGCCATGAATACGGTACCGTTACCGGACGTCCCCGCCGCTGTGGCTGGCTTGATGCTTTCATGCTCAAATATTCCGCACGTCTGAACAGCCTGGACTGCCTGGCAGTGACCCGTTTGGATATTCTCGATAAAATGCCGAAGATCAAAATGTGCGTCGGCTACAAGATCGACGGGCAGGAAATCAAACAGATTCCTGCCAGCCTGAACGTTCTGGCAAAGGTTGAACCGGTTTTTGAAGAGTTTGAAGGCTGGCTGACTGATATTACGTCTATCCGCACCTTTGACGAGCTGCCTGTTCAGGCGAAAACTTATCTGAACCGTCTGAGTGAGGTTGCCGGTGTCGAACTGGGTATTGTTTCCGTAGGTCCGGAACGTGAACAGACTATCGTACTGAAAAAATTGCTGTAAATCAAAAATTTAAACCGTCAGATTTTTTCTGACGGTTTTTATATTTTTGAAAATTATTTCTTGACAGAACAGTGAAAGGTAGTTATAATTATATCGTTGTCAAGTTGGCTTGAAACTTGATAACTATGTGATCCACTAGCTCAGTCGGTAGAGCACCTGACTTTTAATCAGGGTGTCCCGCGTTCGAGTCGCGGGTGGATCACCATTTTTTTTGTCTGGATGTTTGCCTGATGAAATAAAATCCCGCTTCTTATGACAGAAGCGGGATTTTTTGTTTATGCGGGCCTAAAGTAAAGCCTGCCGCAGTTTTTGCACCAGTACTGCTGGTTTTGGGCAGGTCATCAGGCTGCTCATCAGACAGGCGCCGGCGGCGCCTGTTTTTTTGATCTGTCCGATATTGGCAGGAGTGATTCCGCCGATAGCGTAGACGGGCAGGGCTGTAGCGGCGCAGACGGCGCTGAGAAAATCAAGACCGCGTCCGGGCAGCCCCTGCTTGCAGTTTGTAGCAAAGATATGCCCGGCTAGTAAATAATCGGCGCCCAAGTCAGCGGCACGTACCGCTTCGTCAGCATGGTGGATGGAAACGCCCAGGCATTGTACCTGTGCCCGCAGCTGAGGCTGGAACAGGAGCTGCTGATAGCTTACCTGCAGTCCATACGTACCAAGTCGGCGGCAGGTGTCCTGATAAGTATGCAGGATCAGCGGCAGCTGATGTGTCCGACAGATTTTCTGCACCTGTGAGGCCTGCCGATAATATTCCTGCGGCGGTAATTCTTTGGCACGGAAAATAAGAGCGTCGATTTCAGAAGCAGCTAAAAGCTGGAGCTGCGTCCAAAAATTTTCAGGACAGGAAGCTTGGTCGGTAACGGCGATCAGCTTAAACATAGACATAATCACTCATGACCGGCTGCAGTCCTCGGTTCGTCAGCATTGCGCAGATTTCACGGACGGTACGGCTATCGTCGATCAGGAACTGTTCGTCGCCTTTGCTCTGCTGGCTGTGACCGCCGATGCCAACTTCAACGCCGGCAGAAATTTTGGTTGCGGCAAGTCCGACTACGTTATCGCGGAAACGGGCGCATTCACGGGAGGAAATAGTGAGGGAGGCAAAGGGCATAAAGATGCGGTAGGCGCAGATGATCTGCAGCAGCTGCCGCTCATGGACGTCTTTGGGATTGATCTGCTCATTGTTGATGATGGGGCGCAGGCGCGGACAGGAAAAAGCGATCTCGGCCTGAGGGTATTTACGTTGGAGCAGATAAGCATGCAGACCTGTTGCCAAAGCGTCACGGCGAAAATCATCCAGTCCCAGCAGAGCGGCAAAGCCAACTCCGCGCATTCCGCCCTGTAAAGCCCGTTCCTGTGCATTAAAACGATAGGGGAAAATACGTTTACGTCCGCCCAGATGCAGCTGACCGTATTTATCAGGGGCGTAGGTTTCCTGGAAAACGGTGACGAAGTCAGCTCCGCATTGATGCAGATAGGCATAATCACTGCTGCCCATGGGGTAGACCTCAAGACCGACAACACGAAAATATTTGCGGGCCAGCCGGCAGGCTGCACCAATATAATGTACGTCGCTCATATTCGGGCTTTCCCCGGTCAGGATCAGGATTTCTTCCAGGCCCTGAGCGGCAATAGCCTGCATTTCCGTTTCTATTTCAGCGGCAGTAAGCTTGGCGCGTTTGATATTGTTGTAGCAGTTAAAGCCGCAGTAGATGCAGTGATTTTCGCAGTAGTTGGCGATATAAAGCGGGGTGAACAGATTGACGGCATTACCGAAATGTTTACGTGTTTCTGCCTGTGCCCTTTGTGCCAGCTGTTCCAGAAATGGTGCTGCGGCCGGCGCGAGCAGTGCGGCGAATGCTTCAGGCGTCAGGTGATCCTGAAGCAGGGCCTGTTTCACGTCGTCCGCCGTATAAACAGTTTCGTCGTAAGCTGCACGGGCGGCCAGCACCTGTTCCATAATAGCTGACGAGGTTATTTCCATATCCGGCTGATAAGCCATCGGATCGGTATGCTGATCGATTTTCATATTCATATCACCTGTCTTCCAAAAAGCCTGTCAGAGGCGATGAAGCAGCCGCACCCTGCTCTAAAACACGTCCCGGTCCGGCTAAGTAAGCGGCACGCCCTGCTTCAACAGCCTGCTTGAAGGCTGCAGCCATCAGAGGGATATCGCCGGCTGTAGCGATGGCGGTATTGGCCATGACGGCAGCGGCACCCATTTCCATGGCTTCACAGGCCTGGGAGGGGCGGCCAATCCCGGCGTCGATGATAACAGGCAGTGCTATCTCATCAATAATGATCTTGATAAAATCGCGGGTTGCCAGCCCTTTGTTGGAACCGATCGGTGCTCCCAGGGGCATGATCGAGGCTGCGCCTGCGTCACGCAGATCTCGGGCGGTGTTAAGGTCGGGATACATATAAGGCATGACGATAAAGCCTTCTTTAGCGAGGATCTCCGTTGCCCTGATCGTTGCCTGATTGTCCGGCAGCAGATATTTAGAATCACGGATGATCTCCAGTTTGATAAAATCGCCGCAGCCGCAGGCACGGGCCAGCCTGGCTATGCGTATTGCTTCTTCAGCAGTACGGGCGCCTGAGGTGTTGGGCAGCAGTGTGATGCCTGAGGGAATAAAATCGAGGATATTGTCCTGCTGCGATTGAGCGCGCCGCAGCGCTAAGGTGATGATTTGCGCCCCGGCCTGTTCGGCAGCGGCTTTGATCAGCGGAAGCGAATATTTGCCGCTGCCAAGAATAAAGCGGGAGCTGAAGCTGCAGCCGCCTAAAATAAGTTTATCTTCTTGCATCGTAGTTTAAAATTCTCCTTTTGTTTAAGGTGTGGTGAAGCCCAGCGCCAGTCTCATGACCATGGTCGCCGCATGTGCGGCACAGGCGCTGACGCGCGGAGCCAGCAGGCTGCCGTCCGCGGCAATATCGGCAGTACCGTCGCCGCACAGGTAGAAACGGTTCAGCCTGAGGCTGGTAGTAATAGCATTGGCGCTGCCAGCGCCCGCCATGCCGGAACAAACGATCAGTTTTGCCTGCGGCAGCCGCTGCAGGACGGTTTCTGTCAGCATGGCCTTTTGTTCAGGGTCGTCAAAAGCTTCGCAGATAATATTACAGCCGGCAAAAATTTCCGGGATATTCTGCGGCGTGAGCTTTAGAAAGTGCGGCTCGTAGTATAAATAGGGATTGATCTGCAGCAGCTGTTCTGTCAAGGCTTCGGGTTTAGGTCTGCCGATGTCACAGAGTCGGTAGCTTTGCCGGTTGAGATTACTGATCTCGACCCGATCGCAGTCGGCGATGATCAGGTGTCCGATGCCAAGGCGCGTCAGCTGGACGGCAATGTTGGAGCCCAGCCCGCCTAAACCGGCGATACCGACGCTGGCGGTGTACAAATGCTGCTGGCGTTCCTGTCCGTGCCGTTCAACCAGTGCTGCTGAAAGCTGTTGCCTGGTGATTTGTTTAGTCATTTTTAACCTCCGCCCACAAACTGTACAACTTCGATGGTATCACTGTCGGCGAGCTGTACTTTGCTGAAATCGCTGCGGCAGATGATTTTACCGTTGAGTTCGACGGCGACGCGGGCAACGTCAAAACCCTGCTGCGCCAATAATTGCGACAAGGTGCTGCCTGCAGCGGTGCTGATTGGTTGACCGTTGATTTGCATAGGGAACCCTCCTTGAAGAAAAATAAAAAAGGCGCCACAAAAAGCTACACCCGTGGTGGTGTACCCCTTTGTGACGCCTTACGGCTTCACTCTTTTTTTAGCATAGCATCGCAGGTCAATACTGTCAAGAGCTTGGCAGATATTAAAACCATGCTTTTTTTAATTGCAGCAGTGCCGGTCGGATGTCGTTTTCCTGAATACCGACAAAAGAAATCAGGATCTCTGGTAAATTACCGTTGCTGTCGTAAACCGGCAGGATCCGGACGCCGTTTTCCAGTGCCCGTTCGGACAGGGTATCGGCAGTTTGCTGCGTGACGACAGCCAGGCGCAGATGCAGACCGGATTCATAGGCTCGTACAATGACTCTGCTGCCGAAGATTTCCGTTAAAGCTTGCCGCAGCAGTGTGTTTTTATTACTGTAGAGCCTGCGCAGTCGTTTAACGTGGCGGCGCAGTGCGCCGGCGGCAATAAAGTCGGCCAGTGCCAGCTGTTCGATCGTAGAAGACGTTTGGTTATAAAGGTGTCCCAGCTGGCGGTAACGGTCTAACAGCAGCGGCGGCAATACCATGTAAGAAATACGCAGGGAAGGCAGCAGCAGCCGCGAAAAAGAACCAAGATAGATAACTGTGCGGCCATCACTCATGCCCTGCAGTGAGGATACCGGCCGGCCGAAATAACGGAACTCGCCGTTATAATCATCTTCCAGCAGATAGGTCTGCTGCTGCGTTGACCAGCGCAGCAGGTTCAGTCTTTGCTGCGGCGAGAGCGAGCGGCCTTTATAGGGATTGGAAGGGCTGACGTAAAGCAGCCTGGGCAGGGAAGTCTCTAACTGGTCGGTGCTGAAATGCCGTACCTGCCAGCCATGCGAAGTAAAAAGCCGTTCTGCCTGGGCAAAGCCTGGCGCTTCCAGAGCAATACTGGTGATATCTGGCTGTAGAATGTCGATCAGGATCTGCAGCAGGCTTTGCACACCGGCGCCGATCACGATCTGTTCGGGGCTGCAGATAACGCCGCGGGCCACCGAGCTGTATTTGGCCAGTGTACGGCGCAGTTCTGTTTCACCCTGCGGCTCGCCATAGCCGGAAAGCAGGTGTTTATTTTTTAAGGCACGGTTCAGATAGCGCCGCCAAAGCTCGGAGGGAAAAGAAGCGGGATCGATATAATTATTGGCAAAGTTATAACGTACGGCAGGCGGTTCGATACTTTGTGTCACAGGCGCGTCGCTGTGCTTTCTCAGGCCTGACAGTGCTGCTGCAAAATAACCGCGTTTAGGTTCGTTTTGCAGATAACCGTCGGCAACCAGTTGATTGTAAGCGTTTTCGACAGTCGTGCGGCTTATCTGCAGCGCTGCTGAGAGCCTGCGGACAGACGGAAGTCTGTCTCCGGCTGCGATCTGGTCATTGTAGAGCTGGTTTTTGATAGAGTCAATGATCTGGGTATATAAAGGCGTTTCGGTCTGTTTGTCAAGTTTAAGATTAGTCAAAAGCATAAAACTGTCCCCTTTGGAAAAATAGTTTCTGGCTATTTATTACTGTACAGAATTATTGTATCATAAAAACTGTCGTTAACGAAAGTAAGTTTTTAGGAGGAATAAAGATGACAGATAGACAAATTTTAAATCGTAATTTAGCACAGATGCTCAAAGGCGGCGTAATCATGGATGTCACCAATGCCCAAGAGGCTGAAATTGCCGAAGCTGCAGGCGCAGTAGCTGTTATGGCGTTGGAACGTGTGCCTTCTGATATTCGCAGGGATGGCGGCGTTGCCAGAATGAGCGACCCGAAGCTTATTAAAGAGATCAAAAGCGCCGTATCGATTCCGGTAATGGCCAAGGTCAGGATCGGTCACATTGTGGAAGCGGAGATTTTGGAGGCGCTGGGAATAGATTATATCGATGAAAGTGAAGTTCTGACACCGGCCGATGATTTATATCATCTCGACAAGCATGCTTTTAAGATCCCTTTTGTCTGCGGTGCCCGCAATCTGGGCGAAGCACTGCGCCGTATCGGTGAGGGAGCGGCAATGATCCGCACGAAGGGAGAGGCTGGTACCGGCAATGTGGTAGAAGCAGTGCGGCATATGCGGACGATGATGGGACAGATAAGATTGCTACAGAATCTGCCGCGGGAGGAATGGATGAGCTTTGCCAAAGAACAGGGAGCGCCGTATGAACTGGTGGCAGAAGTCGCTGCGGGCGGCAGGCTGCCGGTAGTTAATTTTGCCGCCGGCGGTATTGCTACGCCTGCAGATGCGGCCCTGATGATGAAGCTTGGCAGCGAAGGTGTTTTTGTCGGGTCAGGTATTTTCCGCAGCGGCGATCCGGCTAAGCGCGCCAAGGCGATCGTACTGGCGACCAGCTATTATAACGATCCTAAAATCGTAGCCGAAGTATCAGAAGAACTGGGCGAGGCCATGAGCGGTATCGATATCAAAACTATACCGGCGGAACAAACCTTTGCGGCGCGTGGCTGGTAATGCAGAGTGTAGGCGTACTGGCACTGCAGGGGTCATTTTCTGAGCATCTGACTAAACTGGCGCAGCTGACGGAGGTTTTGCCGGTTGCCGTAAAAACGGCTGCTGATTTAGAGCAGGTGGACAGATTGATTCTTCCCGGTGGTGAAAGCACTGCTATCAGCAGACTTTTACAGCGAACGGGACTGTCTGAGCTTTTAAAACGGAGGGTGAAAGAGGGGCTGCCTGTCTGGGGGACCTGTGCGGGGCTGATTCTGCTGGCAAAAAATATTGTCGGTGAACAGCCGCATTTAGGAGTGATGGATATTACCGTGCGTCGTAACGCGTATGGCAGTCAGCTCGACAGTTTCAGCTGCAGGCAGTTGCTGCCTGCTTTGGGGGCAGAACCGCTGCCACTTGTATTTATCAGAGCTCCGTGGATAGAAAGGGTTGGCGAACAGACAGAAATTTTGGGGGAGTATGCAGGGCATATCATAGCTGCCCGGCAAGGAAAGCTGCTGGCGACCAGTTTTCACCCGGAATTGACAGACAGCGATGCTGTCTATCGTTATTTTCTGCAGCTGTAAAAATAAAAAAACGGAGTCTGCACAGCAGGCTCCGTTTTTATGTGCGGAATGCTTAAACCTTATGTTTGACATGATCCAGCGCCTGGGCAAACAGCGTCAGGACGTGTTCGTCGTCCAGCGAATAAATGACTTCTTTGCCGGACTTGGAAAACTTGACCAGCTGAGCATGACGCAGCTGCCGAAGCTGATGAGAAATAGCGGAATGGGTCATATCCAGCATTTCGGCGATATTACTGACGCACATATCCTCGTGGGACAGCAGTTCTAAAATTTTAATGCGGGTCGGGTCACCTAAAACCTTGAATATTTCCGCCATCGGCTGTACATATTTATCGGCCAGCTGAGGGTGGATTCTGGCGCTGTGTCCGCAGGAATCGCAGATCACAGTATTGTTAGTTTTATTTTCGCTCATGTTGGGGCTCATCCTTTCTTATCAGCGCGGTAGCCCTTTGTGAAAAAGAACAGCAGCGTCGCATAATAAATAAAACCGCCGGCTTCGGTACGGGTAATCAGCCAGAAGGGAAACAGCGTAAAAGCTGCGATGATAAACAGCACGTAGGGCGCGCATTGCAGCAGCGGCGGCCGACTGGCCAGAGTGCGCCAGCTGATGACGCTGTAGCGTGAGGCGAAAATACCGAAAAGGAAGCCGCTCAGGCAATATAAAATTTGTGAAAGCATGGTATCAATATTCATAAATTTGATTTATTTCCTTTATTAGCAAAAAGATTTGGCAGAGCGTAAGCAAGGATACCGCTTTTAATGATCAGTCCGGCGATGATGCTGCCGCCGACAGTGCTGATCAGGAACGGCGGGATAAAGAACCAGGCTGCTGCCGCGCTGTTCAAGAAGAAACGGGCGATGACCCAGGCAGTCAGTCCGCCTAAAATACCGGTGCCGAAAATCTCGCCGGCCATAGCCGCTTTGACAGAGCCGAACCTGCTATAGCAAAGTCCGGCCAGACAGGCACCGATCATACTGCCGGGAAAAGCCAGCAATGATCCGGTACCGAACATATTGCGCAGGCAGGAAATGACAAAGGCCACTGCTGTCGCATAGCCGGGGCCTAAAATCACCGCTCCCAGCACGTTGATGGCATGCTGCACGGGAAAGCATTTGGAAATGCCGGCCGGTATATAAATAAGATGCGCGCTCAGGGTGCCGATGGCAACCAGCAGCGCCGCTAAAGTGAGTTTATGGATCTTCATGTAATGACACCTCTTCAGACAACTTCTATAACTTATTATAGCATTTCACAGCAAATAAATTAAAGGGAAACAGTAAAAAATGTAGAATATTATAAAGTATATTTTCAGAGGATATTTTGCAGTTAAAATATTGGGGGTCAGAAGAATGAAGGCTTTGACCGGTATCAAGGTGATAGATTTTTCTAAATGGCTGCCGGGACAGTACTGCGGTATGGTATTGGGAGATTTCGGCGCCGATGTTATCAAAGTGGAAACGCCTGCAGGCGACGATACACGCAGATTTTTTCCGGAAGCGCTGCCAGGTATGAGCTATTGGCATTTGGCGCTTAACCGTAATAAACGCGGCATTACGGCCGATATAAAAACTGAAGGCGGACGTAAGCTTTTATTACGTCTTCTGTCAGAAGCAGATGTATTTTTAGAAGGCTTCCGGCCGGGGTATCTGGCGCATTATGGCTTGGATTACGCAACTGTCAGGGAAATCAACCCACAGCTGGTCTATTGTTCGATCACCGGCTTTGGGCAGACTGGCAGTTACCGTCATAAACCGGCCCATGACCTGAATGTGATCGGACTTGCAGGTCTGAATTCACTGGATGACGTTGGCAGTGCCTGTGTTTCAGAGGTACAGATTGCGGCGCTGGGCAGCAGTATGAACGCTGTCAGCGGCATTCTGCTGGCTTTGCTGGCGCGCGAACGTACCGGGGAAGGTCAGGCTGTAGATATCAATTTATATAATACTTCACTGAGTCTGCAGACAACCGGCATCAGCAGCTTGTGGGGCTGTAAGGCTACAGGTTGTCAGCCTTTCGGGCGCACGGCACATTATTATAATATTTACCGGACGCAGGACGGCCGTTATTTGAGCGTGGGGACGATCGAATCTAAATTCTGGCGGCGTTTGTGCGAAATCCTGGGTTGTGAAGAGCTGATCGAGCGTCAGCATGATTTTGAACATGGTAATGAGCTTCAGGAGCGTTTGGCAGCAGTATTCCAGACCAAAACGCAGGCCGAATGGCTGGCGTTGATCGGTGAGGAAGAATTCTGCGTGACGCCGGTCTGTTCGCTGGAGGAAGCCTTAAACAGCGAGCTGACACAGCAGTCAGAAATGCTGGCGCAAAAACAGGAGGATATCGGCACTTTGCAGTATGTCAAACCGGCGATCCGTTTGTCGGATATGCCGGGCAGCATCGAACGCCGGGCGCCGCTTTTAGGAGAACATACGGCTGATGTGCTGACTGAACTGGGTTATACGGAGCCGGAGATTATGAAGTTGAAAGAAACTGGTGCGATTTGACAGTTTACGTTAAAACAAGGGGTGTGAAAAGATGAAACGCTTTATTTTAGCAATAGTCTTTGTATTCTGCTGCAGCCTGGGGATGACGCCGCCGGCAGAAGCGGGGTTGATCAGCAAGGAACAGGAAATAGAGATGGGCCGTCAGACGGCGATGCAGCTGGAAGCTAAATACGGTGTCGTGCAGGATTATGCCTTGCAGGAACGTGTCAACCGGATCGGTCAGAGCCTGGTCAAGGTCAGCGAACGCCAGGATCTGGAATACAGCTTTAAGGTGCTGAACAGTGACGAAGTAAATGCGCTGGCCTGCCCCGGCGGTTTCATTTATGTATTCAAGGGACTGATCGATTATATGCCGTCCGATGCAGAATTAGCTGGCGTATTAGGCCACGAGATCACACACGTTGTCAAAAAGCACACTGTGCATCAAATAGAAAAACAGCTTTTAACGACTTTGGCTTTTGCTATCGTTACCAAAGGTGATTTAGGCATAGCGGGACTGGCGACGCAGGCTTTAGCGGCCGGTTACAGCCGTACCGACGAACGCGGCGCAGATAAGGGCGGTTTTAATCTGTGTGTAGCAGCCGGTTACAATCCTTACAGTGTCGTGCTGACGATCAACAAGCTGGAAGACTTGGCGAAGGAACAGGGTAATCCAGGCTATGGTATTTTTTCGAGCCATCCCGAGCCGGAAGAACGTTTGAAACGTGTTATGAAGCAGATCAAAGCGCTTAAAGTACATCCGGAAATAACTCTTAACGAAGATAATACAGCCAGAGTGCATGAAGGTGACTGGGGGTTTAATATCACGCAGACTGTCGGTAATGACCGCCCGGAATATCGCGCTTATATGCTTGCCGGCGGTTTATACTGCGTGCGTGAACGTGATAAGGGCCATATCGATCCATATCGCTTTATCGTCTATGATAATGGCGGCAGTGCCACTATTTACTATGATGACATCGAGATCCTCACTGTTTACAATCAGGATGCGTATGCGGGCGGCTTCGGCAGTGCCGGCAGCTATGCGGCGGCCTGTACCGAGCTGCTGCGCCAGTGGGTGCCGGTTGCGAATGCCAACGATACGGCAGTGCAGTCCAAGAGTAAAGATAAAAAGAAATAACTGAAAATTTATTGCCTCTTCTTAATTAATTAAGAAGAG